>JABNAD010000424.1_pt1 | contig 25784 bp, 9 predicted proteins | sample 7240381 | NCBI WGS metagenome assembly JABNAD01 (sample SAMN11332834, study PRJNA596920) | anaerobic digester metagenome | biome: digested sludge; isolation source: digested sewage sludge-derived enrichment culture grown on H2/CO2 | place: Germany: Goettingen
GCAATATAGCCCAGTCCTTTCCAGGATTCCGGGTTACTTTCAATTCCTGAAGCAAAAGGGGTGAACCCGAACAGATAGATTGCCGCCATCGGGCCTACGGTGAAAAATGATAAAGCCGTGATGGCCACCGGATCAACTCCCTGAAGAAAAGTCTTCACAATATTTACATTGACTGCATAACAGATGGCGGCAATGATAATCAGGATGGCAAAACCCATATTGACAGTGAAATTGCCCGAACCGCTGACGCTTACCAGCCCGATGGCCCCTGCCAGTCCGATGATTACCCCTGTAACGTTGAACCATTTCGGCCTGTTTTTAAAGAAAACTATGCTTACTATCAAAGTGAAAAGCGGAGTAAGCGAGTTGAGGATACCTGCCAGCGAACTGTCAATCCCCCGCTGGGCTGCAGCGAACATAAAAGCAGGTATCAGACTGCCAACCAATCCTACTGCCAGTAAAACCCTCCATTGGTTCAGCGGGATGCCTTTCAGCCTTTTTGCCGCAAATGGCAGCAGGAACAGCCATGTGATAACCACCCTCAATGCACCTACTTCTCCCGGACTGAAACTCTCGAGTCCACGCTTGATCAGAATAAAGGAACTTCCCCACACAAGGGCGAGTATGATAAGTATTGACCAGAGAAGCCAGGGTTTTCTTTCGGGCATAAATATTCGTCAGCGATTGCAGGTTGTATTGATTCTTTTCAGCAAGATGCAGTATAAACTGTGTTCAGAAAAGAATGTTGCAAAATTAGTTGTTTGTGTTGAAGGAACTGCCCATTCAAGGCAAATTGCTCCTGTGAATTTCCGGGGTTGTAATATCCATATAATCAGGGGAATATACGCTATAATGACAGGCTGCTCATTAGCCCGGGGGAATGGAACGGATGAAATCAGGGGTTTCCTGTATCAATTTCCTTTCTGACATGAAGGCTTAAAGATTTCCTGCTAACCGGGACTTTATGTATCTGCAGGCATATTGCAGGCAGCAAGAAGAACAAACCAAAGTTTGTTAAATTTGCTTTCCGGACGGTCACATCGCTGAGCATTGTTAAGGCGCGGATTATCTGATCTTAGCGTGAAGAAGTCAAAATAAAATGGGTAATATGTACAAAACCAGGAAAATAAGTGAAGAAGAGAGGGCTTTCATCCTCTTTCTGCTCTCTGAGTGCGGTGTTGATGAGCGAATCTATCCCGTTGCCGGAGAAGTTTATGAGTATGAAGGCGGGATTATGGGCAGCATTAACCTGGCCGGCAGCGATCCTGATCAGTATGCCGGCGACCTTATACAGGTGGAATATACCGATTCGGATCAGGTTGAAGTAATTATCACCCTTACCCGTGATATGAACAACCGCTTACTGGATCTTGACTTCTGGAAAGCGGACTTTTCAAAACTGATCCGTTATCCTGCACCCGGACAGGTGACCGTTCTGAGAAAATTTCAGTAAAGCGAAAGCATCTTTTCCTGTTATTTATCCGGCAACCTTGAATTAAACTTAAATTATAAATACCTGACTATGGAAATATTTTCAGCAGGCCGCTTTATTAAGACCGGCAAAGAGCTCAGGGTAACGAATCCTTATAACGGCAGCCTGGTAAATACTACATATCTTGCCGGTGAAAAGGAGCTTGAAGATGCAATCACCGCTGCCAGGTCAGCACTCCTTCCCATGCGTGAACTGCCATTGTGGAAGCGATATGAAGTGCTGATGCATATCCGCAACCGGCTGGCTGAGCGACGTGAAGAATTTGCAGGCATGATCTGTGCTGAGTCAGGCAAACCCCTGCGCTATGCCCTGGGTGAAACGGACAGGTCTATACAGACATTTACAGTCGCCGCCGAAGAAGCAAAGCGGTTGCCGGGCGAATACCTGAGCCTGGACTGGACGCAGCCTGGAGAAGGTAAAGAGGGCATTGTCAGGTATTTTCCGGTTGGGATTATCGCGGGTATTGCGCCTTTTAATTTCCCCTTAAACCTGGCCGTGCATAAGCTGGCGCCTGCCATAGCCGCAGGTTGCCCCATCATACTCAAGCCATCTTCAACCACGCCGCTCAGCACCCTGATGCTGGCGGAGATCATTCATGAAACAGGTCTCCCTGAAGGCGCCGTTTCCATTCTTCCGATGGACCGCGACACAGGTAACAGGCTGGTTACAGATCCGAGAATTGCATTGCTGTCATTTACCGGTTCTTCTGAAGTGGGCTGGAAGATGAAAGCAGAAGCCGGAAAGAAAAGAGTGGTACTTGAATTGGGCGGCAATGCCGGCGTGATTGTCGGTAAAAGTGCCGATCTGTCGCTGGCCCTTGGTAAATGCCTGAGCGGCGCGTTTTCATACTCAGGACAGGTTTGTATCCACACCCAGCGCATTTTTGTGCAAAAAGAGCTGTTTTACGAATTCAGCTACCGTTTCGCCGCCATGGTGAACCAGATCAGGTCGGGCGATCCGGCCAATCCGGATACCGAGTTCAGCAGTATGATTGACGAGGGCAATGCCAAAAGGGTGGAACAGTGGGTAAACGAAGCGCTGGCCGGGGGCGCCCGCCTTGTCTGCGGAGGCCGGAGGCAGGGAAACTGGTTTGCGCCCACCGTTTTAACCGGCACAAATGATGATATGCGGGTATGCAGCCAGGAAGTGTTCGGCCCGGTGGTTACCCTGGAACCTTTCGATAGCTTTTTCGAAGCCATTGAGCGCATCAACAATACCCGCTTCGGCCTGCAGGCAGGTGTTTTCACCAGTGACCTCAGCGAAATGGATGAAGCCTTTGCAAACCTTGAAGTCGGCGGAGTCATCATCAACGACGTGCCGACTTTCCGCGTTGATCACATGCCTTACGGCGGAATTAAGGATTCGGGGCTGGGCCGTGAAGGGGTGAAATATGCGATGATGGATATGCTGGAGCCAAGAATTCTGGTGAAGGGGAGGAGATAATTATCAGATATGCGGAATCATTCCTTCTGTACCTTAAAAGACAAATATGGAATGGACTGAACAGTACCTTCCATATCCGTAAAGTATTCTGAATAAATTTCTTCCTGTCCTGAAAAATCACCGGCGCGTTGGCGGAGGAACCCACTTCAGGCCGATGGTCATGAACTACTATTTTATCACCACTTTGATTACTTCTGCTTTTTCGCTGGTTGTTAGTTTAAGCATATAAACGCCGGGTGAAAGCATAGGGTTCCAGGTAAATGTATGAACGCCCGGATTCATGCTTGCACCGAGAAGGGTTTCCTTCTTCCTGCCGTTCAGGTCGAAAACATCGATAGATGTAAATGATGCAGATCCCAGGGTGAAAGATAGCCGTGTTGTATTTTCAATTGGGTTTGGTGAAACCGAGAAAAGTGATTTGTCAGTTTCCAGGCGGCCGGTATTTACCCCGGTCCTGACCTTTGCTTCAACAGGAATGACCAGTTCATTCAGGAAATAATCCCTGATGGTGATGGATGAGAAATAATTATCATCCGCCATTCCGTTTGGATTTATTGTTACCGTGATGGTTTCGGGTTGGCTTCCGCGAAGTATTCCTTCAGCGGTATGAACTGAGAGCCAGGGAGTATTTTCCGGGGTTGAGACCGAAAAGGAATTTGTTTCACTTCCTGTTGCAGAGAGCTGTATATCAATATTTGTAATGGTTTCCGGAGCGGTCAGCAGTGAGATCATTGCCGGATCGGCGGATATTGCAGGCGGGTTTTGAACCATCTGCAGTGCATTCAGCAGGTTAAGCCGCCCCCCGCTCACAGTGCTGCCGACAAGTGAGGGTATGGTATCAACAGAAGCGATGAGGTATCTTTTAAATTTTGAGGAGATCAGTACCGGGTCATTTTTGTATTGCAACAGCGTGGCCTCACCGGCAGCGGCATACATGAGGGCGATGGCTCCGGAAACATGGGGCGACGACATGGATGTGCCTGATTTGTATCCATACTGATCTCCCGTCCGGGTAGAGTATATGTTGGTTCCCGGGGCTGCCAGATCGATGCTGTTGGCGCCCCATGCGGCCTGTGAGTTCAGGGCATCGGTATTGGTGCTGTTGGTTACTGCAACAATGGATTCGTTGGTCATGGCTGTAGGAATATCGCCGTTGATGTCAACATCCCAGCCGCGGTTGGCGGTAGAGGCAACATTCAGAATGCCGGCAGAACCCAGGGAGTCATAAATCGCCCCCCAGAGCGGGTAATTGGCCGGATTTCCACCATCGATGCCAAAGGAGGAATTGGTAACCACCACAAAAGCACCTGCAGTACCGTTTGTTTCATCATAAATCTTCCTCATGGTGAATATGTAATCATAAGAAGCTACGGCAACCGCTTCGTTTGACCCTGAACCTGAAACGGGCATCAGATAGGTATTGAATGCCACCCCGGTTACCCCGAGGCTGTTGTTCCCTTTGGCGGCCGATATTCCGGCAACATGCGTACCATGGTCGCTTTGCGGCACGTTGCCATTGCTGCCATAGGCATTCCATCCGTTATAATCGTCAATATAGCCGTTCCCGTCATCATCAATGCCATTGTAAGGGATTTCAAGCCTGTTTTTCCATAAATGCAGATCACTGTGGCCAAGATCAACACCGCCATCAACCATGGCGATAACAATGGTATCCCCTTCAACTGTCACCCCACTGGTGGTAATATCCCAGGCGTAGCTGGCCCTGATATCGGCCCCGGGGGTTCCGCTCATCTGACCGGTATTTTTCAATGCCCATAGGGCCGAAAATGACGGGTCGTTGGGAATCAGTTCACGCTCGGTAACCTTATGGTTAAATTGCGCAAGGTTTACCGACGGATGCCGGCGTATATCGTCAAGCAGCTTGCCGGCATCGACAACCGCCTCGTCAAAACCAAGCAACCAGATATTCATTCTGCGTGAAAGCTGCTTTTCGATGGTTAATCCGGCCGGGCTGAATGTATTCATTAATCCGGAGAGCAGTTGCTGATCGCTCCCCTGCTTTAGTTGTATCAGGAGTTGTCCGGGTTCGCGCGCTGCTTCAGGGGTCTGCGCAATGGTGTGGCATGCAATGGCTGCAAAAATTAAAATGGAATAGAGAATTTTCATGTGCGGTTAATCTGCTGGATTAATTCATTAACAAGTTACCGTCTGCAATGTTTTAAGTGCTGCGGACTGGTTTCAGGAAGAGGCCGATACCTGGATGATCCGGTTATTTTTTGTCGCGTTCTTTCTTTATTTCTATGATCAGACTTTCCCGCACCGGAGAATGTACGGATGGTTCATTTTTTTCCGTACTTGTCTTCATACATCCAGGTTGCGTCCCTCCTGATCTGTTCATCTTCACTGATGCCGTTTTCCCTTGCTTTCCGCTTGATTTCCTTCATCCAGTCAGGAGTTCCGCGAATTCCCATTTCAAGGAGCCGGACCAGGTCGCGTTTGTCTGAATATTTTTCCGGAGCGTTAAGGTGGTCTTCAAAAAAAAGATAGTTTGCCTCTTTTTTTATCCTTTCCTCCAGGCTCATATTCAATGCAAGACTTTCTTCATACATCCGTTTGAAACCGTCACCGTAAGTTCTGATCTGGTTACTGAAGATCTCCACGGGATCGCGGTAACCGGGATAAAACAGGTCGTAAAGCTGTTCATCAAAATTCCAGGCAAAGGCATGGTGAAATCTTTCGGTAATCATAATCAGGATGAAATCGCGCTGCATAATTTCGTCCCTGAAATTCCGGTCGGCAGCAACCCCATCCTGTAAATAATCGCACCGGGTAATATTTTTGTTGTAGTACCAGAAATCGCAATTGCTGAAGGCACTGGGTGTAATATGGTCATTCAGCCAGTTGAAATAGAAACTGTCTCCGACAATCAGGGCATTGGGTTTGGTTTCGCTGCCGGTACCGGCAAATTCCAGCACGGGATAAACCAGTCCGGGCTGTGGAATCCTGAACAGGAGGTTCATTGCCAGGCCGATATCATAATCGGGGTGGCGTATGGTATCAAGCTCAACAGTTTTCCGGATAATAAGTTCAGGGACCGGTTTACCGCTGATTTCTCGCAGATATTTCAATGTTGTATCAGCGGCCAGTGCTGCACCGTAATAACTCCAGTGGGTACCGCATTTCGGAAATAGCGGATTGGCTGCTTTTTCTTTGATGTCGATGAAATACCTGTTAAGATCCAGCACGTTAACCCCGGATGCTTCTAGCCGGGTCAGCAGCATGCGGTAGTTTGATGTTTTCTCAGGCAGATTTCTGTATTTACGGGGCCAAAGGTCGGTATGAAAACTTCCTTTCCCCGGCTCTAAGATAACAACCAGGGTTTTACCCAGACTGGCCAGGGTATCCTGCACGGCCCTGAGCTGCCGCGCTTTTTTTATCCATACACTGTCGCCGACATAATAGAGGCCGGTTACTTCCCTAAGGTAATCTTCTTCGAAAAGTTCGTTATTTCGGCCAATGATCACTCCTTCGGCATTGGCCTGACGGAAAAACAGGAAATCCGCCTGGTTATTAAGTCTTACCAGATCGCTTCTGAAACCGATATGATGTTCAAGACGTTCATTGAATGTTTCCTGAAAAGAGCCGTTCAGCCAGCCGGCCCGGGAAAAATCATTGAATGACGGTTTCCCGGCATCTATAAAGGCGCCTGAAAGCGGTTTTTCCGGAAACAACCTGAATCTTGACTGAATTGCCGGTGCTGCAATAAGCAGCATCAACATGAAAAACATGAAACTTTTAAGGCTGTTGCCGTCAGATTTTTTGGTTTTATTCATCTGATGAATAATATCAGGCAAATTTAATGGTTTCTCCGGTTGTCAATCCTGAAATCATCTATTGGCCTGTTCTGATCAGTTTTTTCACCAGTGTTCCTTTGTTTGTTTTAAGCACGATCAGGTAACTGCCGGGCCCGGAGCCGTCAAATGCAGGTTCTATCTGGTATGTACCGGGATTCAATGGGATTGTGTAATCATAATGGTAACAAACCCTTCCCGGCAAATCGGTAATCATCACGGTAACCGGGCTGGTTTCTGTAAGTGTCCAGGTTATTTTCAGGTCGTGCTGCGAGGGGTTGGGGTAAACAGAGAATGCGGAAACGGGAATGACCTGACCGGAGATACCGGTGGGTACCGCATAAACTGGCAGCATAATGTAGTCAATCCTGGCGCAGTCTTCCCCGGTGGAGACGCTGTAGTCTTTGGTATATCGCCATGAAAACACCTGCTCACCGGCAGGTACGTACATTCTCGCGTAAGTCCAGTCCCGGTTACCGGCCCACTTGCCGAGTTCTTCCGAATCGCTGAAAAATCTGAGAAAATCATAATTTGCTTCTGATGAAACCTTAAACCAAAAGGAAACGGAATCGGCAAAAGCCACGTTCCAGTTTAACCACAGGCTGGAGGTCTGGTTATCGGTTATCTGGCCTGAACGGGCGTTGTGGTTTCCTTCATAGGCATTGCCATCTTCGATAAACCAGTTGGCACTTCCGCCGGTTTCCCAATCGAAGTTTTCAAAATTCCCGCTCTCAAAATCTTCGGCAATAAATCCGGTAAGCATGGGTATGGTCTGAAGGAAGTCAAACTGATGATAACCAGTCACATTCAGGTTTACCTGTACCACATAGTTCAGGGGTGTGGCAGCATCCAGTGCAGCCATAAAAGTTGTTTGCCACTCCTCCTGTGGAAGCAGGGTGTCTTTGGTCTGGGCCGTCCCGCTGAGGATAATGTATGGATCCCAGGAAGAAAGGCTGGCTGAGGCATTCGCAAGTTTCGCACCCCCCGTGTTTGAAAGGTTGATCCTGAGCAGGGCATTTTCACCGGGTTCGAGAATCCCGTTGTTCCCGTCAAATACTTCAAGCCCGCTGATACTGATAACCGGGCGGAATGCCTGAATCCTCACGGTGCGCGACCAGTTGCCTTCAGCTGAGGAGGCACTGATGATGAGAGATGCCAAATGGGCATCGGGCACCTGGTTACTGGCGATGAATGTAAAGGCGTTTTCAATCAGGTAGGCCTGACCGGGCTGAAGTCCGGGAATGACGGATGTTCCTGCAGTAATGTTCAGGTAAGGATCAAGGGAGGCGAGGTTTAATGTAAGCGGCCCGGTAACATAGCTGTTCAGGTTTGTTACTTCAAGTGTCATCATGCAGGTTTCCCCGAATTCTATGATGTCATCTTCACCCCCGGTAACCGAGTATTCCATCTGCAGACCTTCCGTGTTCAGCATAAAGGTTTTGAAAGTCCGGATATTGTTTTTATCCGTAGCGCAGATTTTTATCGGTTGCCCATCATAAAGCCGGTTGGTGGATCCGGAGAGGACTCCGGTTTCACTGAGCTGTATGCCCTGGTGTAAACGCATGGGGTTAAATCTGATAAACTGGTCTGTAACGGGAATGAAATCCGGATTGCTGGAAAGAATTACATAGTTTTCACCGTCTCCGGCCGAAATACCGGCAAAACGGTTTGTAAATGAAGGAATCAGGCACTCTCCGTAATTGAATTCTATGGTGCCGTCGGGATAAAGCCGGGCAGTAGCATTCAGCAACCCTCCCGAAACCTGATACACTGAAAGTTTCCAGCGGAATGTGACATAATCTTCTGTTTCCTCATACCATATCCCGTCACCTTGTCCGGGGTCAATAATAAATGGATGCGACATACATGGCGCGATCATGGCTTTCTGCATGAAATAAGTTCTTCCTTCGATATAGAAGGGCCAGGGCAGCAGGGAGTTTTCGAACATCAGGTACCCGTCGGAAGTGACATAAACTTTTGTGATTTCATTCCCGAAGAAGGGGAATATAAAGGGCAGGTTAACTTCAGCTTTTCCGCTGCTGTTGTTGTTGGGGGTAAGTTTTGTCTGGGTGATTACCGGCATTACAGCGGAAGAGTCGGTGCGTGCATAATCTTCGGCAATGTGCCAGCGGTAAGGCGGAGTGCCACCTTCGGCCGTAAGCTGGGTGGTATAACTGCTGTATATCTGCAGTGGTGGCAGATCCATGGTTGTAATCAATACAGGGTCATAATTTATGGAAGCATTTACACTCACCATGGTAATGCCATGGTCAACCAGCGGGATTTCATTTACCGGGCAGTTAATCTGATTGACACCTGAAGTATAGTCAATCAGCGAAAAACTGATCAGGGAACCCCCTGACCCGCTTAAAGGATCATTTTCCTGGATCATCAGAAAGTATTTTGCTTCCTCACCGGGTTCCACATAGGTGAGCAAAGGATTCAGATCGAGGCCGAATTCGATGGTTTCGGGGAACCCGATGCCCTGCATAGGATTACATCCTCCCTGGAAGTCGAAAATCGGAAAATGCAGGATATGATCGGGTTGTGCAGCCTGGGGATCGGAAGATACCCCGACGGTGACTTTCAGGCTGTTGCGGCAACTGTGCGACATGTTGATTTTGGCGGTAAGCTGCGGGAGGTGGTTGTCCCTGACATCCGTCACCACAACGGTATTGTTCCATATCCCGCCCTGGGTAAAGAGGTCGGCGACTGATTTGTACATCATATAGGAAAATCCCTCGTCGCCCCATCCGCTGATGGACCCATAGGTGTTGGCCATTTTGAACCCGCCGATCTCCCAGTCACGGATATCCACAATCCCATCACCGGTGATGTCTATATGGTTAGTGTATTGTCCGTCTTCATTGTAATCCCAACGGATGGAATCATTATAACCGCATATCGTCATTGAATGGTTTGCCGAGCTGCCCCATGCCGTTATCACGTGTTTGCCCGCTTCCGGAGTTCCGGCAGGGAGGGTGGCAGGAGGATTTGAATATTGGGCGTAGAAACAGCCGACGCCGCCGGCCGAGGATCCGTTACCGTGGTCATAGATCCAGTTTTTCAGGGTTTGTAAACCTTCAAGGGTGTTGACTTTTATGGAATAAACCTCCGTTACACGGTTGTGCATGGCATTGTAATACTCGTTGTATCCGCTCATCCAGCGCGAAGGGCCGCCGGGAGCCATTCCGCCATAATCTGCAACGGTTGGATTTCCTGCCTTCTTCAGGATTTCATAGGTCTCATAATAACTGATCCCTGTATTGGTTCCACCGTTGATAAAGTTATAGGTAAAGTGAGTGGTATATTGGTTTTGCGGCAAATTGGCCGGCGCCTGGCGCAGAAAATCAATTTCGTAGGTGAATGCCACACCAATACTGCTCGCCTGGCCGCATTCCAAACCAACCTGGGCAACCAGCGGCCTGAACCATGGAAGTTGCGAATTGTCAACCGCTGCCGGTATAAGCCGGCGGACCGTTGATTCGGATAATCTTAACTCAGGGAGCTGCGAAAGCATGAGAGAGTCGTAACTGCTCATCGGAATCAGCTCAGGATAGGCATCATTGTCAGCCGGTTTGTACTGTCCGAATGTGAGAACTGAAAACAATATTGCTGATACAGCAAGGCTAAAACGCAGGAGGTTCCTCATGGTTGTTCAGTGCTTATAAGGATGTGAAATTAGGAAAAATGAAGATATATTGCGCAATTATTGTCCGGGCTTTTACAAAAGAAAGTAAAGGCCTGCCTTTATCGGCAGGCCCTGGAAGTTACCCCTAAGTATCCGGCAGTAAATATGTAGATTCACTGTCCTACATTGTTTTTATAAACTTCCCGTTTTTAATGGTTTCTCCGTTTTCTACCCTCACCATGTAAGCACCACTGGTCAGCATGCCAAGGTTAAGATCATTCTGAAATGACGCCATTTCCTCCTGGTGCATCACCAACTGACCGGCCAGGTTGAATACTTTGATACTGACTTTCTCATTGTTGAATTCCGTCAGGTCAAGTGAAATGAGTTCGCTGGCAGGGTTGGGGTACAGGTGGAGTTGTGAAATAACTTCTGGTCTTTTTGAATCGATCAGGGTAACAGTGAAACTGACCTCATCACTGCACCCTGATTCATTTTCAGCAGAAATGGTCAGTGCATTGGGGCCAGGCTGCAATTCATCTGAGTTAATGATAATGGTATTGCCCTGTGCACCGATCGGCAATAATTTATAGCCTGCATTGCTGTTGGCTGGCATAGCGATCTCAAGCGATTCCCCCGAATAGAGGATAGTATCCCTTACAACAGGCATTTCAGGTCTTTTATTCAGCGTTAATCTGACGGCTTCTGTTACCGGGGTGCAAAAGTTATTTGTAAATACCCGGAGTGACATTAGCACTTCTCCCGATGCAATATCGGCATCGGAGGGGTGATAAGTTGCATCAGGTGTTGTCGGATCAGAGAAATATCCTGTTCCGTTGCTTTCCCATAAAACTCTGGCATAGCCCGTAACCTGTGCACTAAACCCGATCTCCTGTTCAGGACAGGAAGTAACATCTTCAGCGATGATAACCGGGGACTCATTTTCAGGAAGATAAATATTGTCGATCCATGCTGCATCAGCTCCGGCCGATCCGGTTTCATTTTTCGTATAGGTCCATTCAATCAGGTGTTCACCCGGATCAATGGGAAACAACTCTTCCGACCAGTCGTGATTACCGCTCCATTCTGCGATAAGTTCACCGTCGATTCGCAACTGAAGTTTATCGGTCCCGGCCTCAGAAGACACCCTGATGTTGAATCCAAGGAAATCGCAGGTGATGGTATTGCATGTATAGGCAAGGGTGCTGCTTTCATTGTCGGCGATCAGGCCTGATCTTAATGAGTACCTTCCTTCAAAGGATGTATTGCCGTCGATGAACCATGCTTTTTCACTGATATTCTGCCAGTTGCTGCGGGGGAAGCCCTGGTTTTCAAAATCCTCGTCCGGAGGGGCGATGGTGGTGAAAGTAAAGGTGCTGCTTTCGGAAGATCCGTTAAGGTTGTGTGAAATGACCTTCCAGGTATAGGTTGTATTATAACGTAAGGGAGAAGGAAGAGCCAGGCTCTTTTCAAATGTGATCATAGCCGGGTTGTTCCATACAGGGTCTGAGCCTTCCGCCAGAAGCACTTCATAAAATTCAGGCAGCATTCCACCGGCTGTTTCCCATGAGAGGGTTGTGTAAGCTGAGTTCTTTCGTGAATGGCTGACCGGGTCAGGATTTATGGCAACCGCGGGCAGGTCGCTTATCTCAATTTCCGCGATATAGGGTTTATGGTTGTATGCCGTAACTGTAAGGGTCAGTGATGCAGCTTCGGGCAATTGCGGCAGGCTGATAATGGCAAACCCTTCTTCGGCCCTGGCTGCACCAAGCAGTTTTCCCTCATGCGTGATGCAGGCCAGGGCTTCAGAATCCGGCAATTTAACCACAAACTCCCGCGCATCACGGCCGGTTACCGGCGCGTGATGTGCACGAATCTCCTCCGGACTGGCAGTACGAACCACCACCGAAGGATCCCCAAAAACAGTCCAGGTATCGGTAACACGATACCCCCCTAGTCCATATTTGTCATTCATTTTCATGCAACCACTCATCGAAATGCCGCCAAATGTGCGGGTGGTTACACTGTTCTTTTTACGTGCCAGGATCAGAGCGATCTCATCCTGCGCCTCCATGGGCGGATACCAGCTCTGTCTGCTGGTCGACATCATCACGGCCACCGCACCGGTGGGCCGGTCGTTTTTTTCAGCCCTGAGGAAGGATTCGGCAAGGCAGGTGGTGGAAACAAAATCACCGCTGCTGCAGCCTGCCGACCAGATAAATGGATGGGTCTCTGTATTTCCCAGGCTTGAAGCCTCAGTGGTTGAGAATCCTGAACTGGTCCACGACCTGGAAGTACCATGCCCGATATACATCACGGCGCCCTGGCCTTGTTGCAGCGCTTCGGTTACCCCGGATACCACAGGATTGCCTTCAGCGTCATTTTCTCCCTGACTACCGTCGTACATTTCGTTAAACCGGCTGTAGTTGTAGTCCAGCAGTTGTTTACCAATATTGCGGATGTGCTGAAAATCTGATTCCCCGTCGTCTCCGGGACCCAGTTCGCTGGCAATGCCAAGAAAACTGCTGTAGGCTGAATTTCCCCTGCCCTCTTTTTCATAAGCGATGCTGCGGTCGATCATGACTTTGAGCTGTGCCTGGTTGTCGGCAGGGAAACGACCCGTGAGTATTTCCGGATAATGATCATCTCCGGCAATGTAGCCGTACATATTGTCGCTGGCTCCCGTTTCGGCCTGCAGCGTGGGAACCTGTTGCACATCTCCTGCCAGTAACAGATAGGTCAGCCCTTTTGAATAATAATACTCTGCAACAAATTGTCTGAGGTTTTCCGCTTTGCTGAAAGCCGCGACATCCACCACTTCACATGAAATTCCTGCCTGGGCTTTCCATGTGGTGAAGGGTTTCAGGGTTTCAAAATAGGATGCAGGAGCAATGATCAGCATATTACCGGCTTCCTCCACCGGGGTATAGCGGTTGTTATCGGTTCTGTTTGTGAAGTGCCCGGCAATTGCAGTACGCATTCCACTCAGGGAATTGAAATCAGGACTTAATCTTGTAAGTTCATTGATCCCGGGCTCATCAAGGGTGACGATTTCAAACTCAATAAAATGATAGACCCTTAATGTATTGGTTACAGGATTGTACTGCAAGGGATATACCTGCACCGCCACTCCGCGGGTATCGCACCAGATATAGGGGCGTCCGGCCGAAGCCAGGGTCCCGGGGTAAAATTCATCCCTTTTGTAAATGCCTGCATTTGCCTTGCTGTTGCGCCTGTTCTCTTTGTTTTTGACTCCGGGATCTTCTTTTACAGGATGAATGATATAGTTATTATATTCGGTAAATTCACTGTGAACAATATTCAGGACCGGATTGCCACGTTCGGGCAGCCTCAGGCCGATGGTCAGGTGCTGCAAATCCGGTTTTCCGGCTTCAATTTCATTAACGCCTTCCTGCATCAATACCTTTCCGCTGAAACCTTCCGGTGTGTTGTTTCCTGTCCTGTGGAAGCCAGTGAGACTGATCTGTACATTGCTTCCGTTAAATGCAACCGGGCTTACAGTAATGGCAGCGGCTTCAGGATCGCCGGAGAATATGGGGATCCACTCCTGGGAAACGGCATGGAAAGAGAGCAGCAGAATACTCAACAGCAGGGTAAGGCTTTTCTTCATGGTGCGGATATTTGTTTTTGCATCCGTAACCGGTGCGCACCACCATAGGCAAGGCCTGTTCCATTTCAGGGAGATAATTTTGATAGTGTAGAAGTATCAATTGACAAGCATTTATAAAGAACAGAAAAACAATGATATAGGATTAAAAAGGCAATACATAGTGTAATTATAAATTCTTAATTTTCCGGAATCAGTAATTATGGAGCCGGAAAATCACACACAAAACCGCACAATTGTGCGGTTTTTAAACACAAAAAACTGTCTGGAGATAAGCATGAGGGGAAGTTGCCCTTACAAAGATGACAGAACAGGAGCGAAGGTCTGAAGTCGGGGTATCAGGCAGAGATTTTAATGAATGAACAGTTAATCCTGTTCCTTCATGATCCGGATATTGAATTTCTTCATTCTCCTGATCAGTGAGTCCCTTGATATGCCGAGCATCTTGGCCGCAAGTACCTGGTTGTAGCCGCATTCATTCAGTGCCTGGAGAATCAGGTTTTGCTCCTGCTCATCGAGGTTAAGCACCACACTCCTGGCGGATTTGCCGTTTTTGGAATTTGACAATTGAAAGTCCACAGGACTGAGCGTCTGCGTATTGCAAAAGATCATGGCACGTTCAATCATATTGCGTAATTCGCGGACGTTGCCGGGGAAGTCATATTCTTTCAGCGATTCAACCAGCTGGGCATTGATTTTCGGGAGCGGCTTGTTAAGTTTGGCCGAAAAATAGTTGACAAAATACCGGAGCAGTGGTTCAATGTCTTCGGGTCGCTCGCGTAATGGCGGGATATTGATGGTAAGGGTATTGAGCCGGTGAAACAGATCGAGCCGGAATTGACGGCTTTCGATCAGGTTTTCGACATTGTGGTTGGTGGCCGCGATAATCCTGAAATCAACCTGTATTTCTTCGTTTCCGCCAACCCTTTTGATCTTTTTTTCTTCGATGGCGCGCAGCAGCTTTGCCTGAAGGGCAAATGGCATATCGGCAATCTCATCCAGAAACAGCGTGCCTCCGTTGGCCACTTCAAAATAACCTTTCTTATCATTAATGGCGCCAGTAAAGGAACCCTTGACATGCCCGAAAAACTCGCTTTCGAGCAGCGAGTCGGTTACCGCACTGCTGTTGACCGCGCAAAAAGGCTGGTTGCGTTGCTCGCTGGCATAATGAATGATGCGGGCCACAATCTCTTTTCCGGTCCCGCTTTCACCCGTAATCAATACATTGGTATTCGGATATTTTGCCGCGGTACTCGCGAGTTCCAGCACTTGCCTGATCGGCCGGCTTTCACCGATAAAAGTCCGGTCAATCATCCGCTCAAGCTCTGAAGAAATGAGCGAGTGCTGATCCTGCATTTCGAGGTAGCGGCGGTAAAGTTTCAGGTATTTTTCAGTCCGTTCTATAGAAAGCTGTATGTCAATATGCCTGAATGGTTTACGCAGATAGTCGATGGCTCCGTCGCGCATTGCCTGGATAACCGTATCCATATCGCCATGACCGGATATCATAATCACTTCCATCGACGGATATAGTTTTTTAACCTGCTGCAGGATGTCGAGGCCGCTCATCCCCGGAAGCTTAATGTCCAGGATCATCAGGTCATAAGGTCTCCGCCTGAGGCTTTCGAACCCTTCGCCCGGGGTATTGGCGGTATAAACTTCAAAATCGCGCAACTGAAGGAACTCTTTCAGCTCTTCAGCAAAATCGGTTTCATCATCCAGTATAAGTACCCTTAGTTTCATTTTGCTCATAATCGTTAGATTATCCAATCATGATTTATTTTTAGTCTGATCTGGTATAGCAGGCAGCTTCAGCGTAACTGTTGTGCCTGTTCCGGGAGTGCTGCTGAAAATCATTTCACCCTTGTGTTCTTTCATGATACCGTATGAAATGGCGAGTCCAAGCCCGGTGCCTTTGCCGGGTTCCTTGGTGGTAAAGAAAGGGGCGGTGATGTGCTCCATGTGTTCAGCTTCAATCCCGCTTCCGTTATCCGTAACATGAATACAGATTTTCTGGCCCTCCCTGCCGGATGATATTTTTATCCGGGGGATATAGCCGGCATTGCCCGGTTTTTGCATTTCCTCCATCGCATCACGGGCATTCGACAGCAGATTTAAGATGACCTGCTCAATCTTGTAAGTATTGCCCATGGCCGAAACCTCCTCTTCATTGGCCAGTTCCGTGACGATTTCGAATCCGCGGCTCTTCAGTTGCTCGCTGATGAGTGAGAGTGCATTAAGGATGGCTTCATTCGCGCTGAATTTTGAATGAATAAAGTCATCGTTGTTTCTTGAGAAGGTGCGGACATGGTCGATGATGGTTCGCATGCGGTGGATGCCTTCGAATATTTTCCTGGATTTTTCCCTGATATATTCTTCGTTGGCCTGATGGTTGCTTATGGCATGCATGAGGTTATCAATACCAAAAGAGATGGTATTAAGAGGCTGGTTAATTTCATGTGCAATTCCGGTCGCCATTTCACCTATACCAACCATGCGTTCAGTATGAATAAGGTGTTTCTCCATTTCACGGGCAGTGGTGATGTCGGTGCAGAAAATCAGGTATTTCTTATCGGGCAGCCTGGAACTTTCCGCTTTGATGATCCGGGAGGTTTTGCCCGCAGTTATAAAAAATTCAGCCCTGCTGCCTTCGCCCGAGGTCAGACCCTGAAAATCAGGAAAGCTTCCTGCAAGGGTTTCAGGATTCAATATTTTATTGATATCCTGTTGGATAAAGTTCTCCCGGTTGGTATTAAAAATCTTCCGGGCTGCCGGGTTAACTTCCGTGATCAGCCCTTTTTTGTCGGCGACCAGTATTCCTTCAGGGGCGCTTTCAATGTAACTCCTGTATTTTGATTCGCTGGCCTCCAGCGCTGCCCTCGTTTTTGAACGTTCGAGCGCATTTCCTGATATTGTTCCGAACACCCCGAGGGCGCAGATATCCTGTTTTTCCCATTGATGCAGGTCAGTGCAATCGTTAAGTAAAATGACTCCTGTCAGTGTTTCGGCAACATTAACCGGAATCGCTACACTAACTGCAGATGGTCCGGATGCCGAAATGGCGGCCGGACTGATCCATGGACCTGCAAGTCCGTTTTGACTGACCATAACCCGGCATACTTCCTCATTCCCGGCCAGGGCCTGGTAAATCGCATCTTTCCCGGGTTTACCGGGAGTTGTCCGGGTTATTCCGGATCCGGCATTTCCTGTGTGTCCTGTCAGATGGTCTTTTCGGTCAAAATAAGTGAATACTGCAGAGGCAGCACCGCATAGCCTTTCCATATCGAGCAGCATGAAATCAATGGAGCTGTCCGGGTCAAAATTGCCGGAAAAACGCGCTGAAGCTAGAGAAACAGCACGCTCAAACTGATACTTGAAAACGATGGTCTGTTCAGCTTTCTGATACCTGAGCAGACTTTCGTTCAGTGCTTTACTCTGTGCCTGCAATTCACGGTTTTGCTGATACAGTTTAAGGAATATCCTGACTTTGCTGATCAGAATTTCATTCTGAAAGGGTTTGGTCAGATAGTCCACCGCACCAGACTGATATCCCCTGGCAATGCTCTGCTGGTCGTACATGATCGCAGAGATAAAAATAATGGGTGTAAGCCGGTTTTTTTCCTGATCCCGTAGTCTTTCGGCAACTTCAAAGCCGTTCATCCCGGGCATTGATACATCCAGTATGATCAGTGCAAAATCAAGGTCATTGGCCATGCTGAGCGCAGTTTCTCCATTGGAAGCCTTGTGTATTTCTGCCTGCTCCTTCCTTAAAACTGTCTCCAGCAAAATCAGGTTGACCTCAACATCGTCAACGATCAGTATTTTAGGCTTATCTGAGAATGCCATTTATTGTCAGGAATTAAATCTGGTTATGTTGACAACTGCACTTTCCTGTAAAGAGTCATTTTTTTATCTGCTGGTAAATCACGAACTGAGATACACCCGGAAGATGTTTGACGTTTCCTGAATGAACGTGATTTAACAGGCAAAAACATTCAATTTTTACTTTATTTACTTGTTTTATCGCCAATCTGAGTAATTGTAACCCCTGAAAAGCCAATAAAAAAGCCTGCTTCAGGGGCAGGCTTTTTTATCAAACAGTTCTTCAGATTACCTGATAACAAGTTTCTGAATGGTTGTTCCGTTCGTTGTTTCAACTTTAAGGAAATATACGCCACTGCCGGCATTCAGGCCGATATTCTGCCTGTATGACTGCTGACCGATCACTACCTGATTTGAGTAGATAATTTCACCGGTTGTGGTAACGATGCTGACGGTTGATTTTCCGGGTTCGGCATTGCTGATTTCCAGGGTAAATTCACCCATGTTGGGGTTCGGGAAAATACTGACCCTGGTGGCCGTTGCATTCTCCTCAATACCTGCGCAGGCATCAACGGTTACCATGATTGAAGCGGTTCCTGTACAGTTGTTTGCATCAGTTACTGTTACAGTATAGGTGGTTGAATTCAGGCCCTGGGCTTCTCCGTTAACCTGGATACTGCGAGTATCCTGTCCGCTTGACCATGCATAGGCGGCAAATCCATCTTCAGCTTCGATATTCAGCACATGCGTGATGCAGATGGTGGTATCATTACCGAGCGTGGTCTCCGGAGAATTGATCATCACACTGTAATCGGTTTCAGCCGAGCAGGTGGTGACTGTATTGGTTTCAACGAGGCTCAGGGTTCCCTGGCCATTGCCGCCCCAGTTAACAACGACTTCGTTGGCATCGGCACCTGAAACGATTTCGCCGCCGGTAACTGTCCAGTTGTAGGTGTTTCCTTCATTCAGCGGAGTGATATAAGTCACCTGTTCGCTGTTGGCGCAAACCAGCGCGTTTCCGTCAATTGCAGGAGCGGGAGCGGGATTGATGGTAACAGCAAATTCGGTGGTGTTTGAGCATCCGAATTCGTTTGTTTCAACCATGTTGAGGCTTCCGGTTCCGGGTTCATCCCAGGTAACGGTAACCGAACCTGTATTTTGTCCGGCAGTAATGGTTCCGCCGGTAATCTCCCACAAGTAAATATTTCCTTCTCCTTCGGCAGCATATACAAGTTCCGACTGGTACTGGCAGGCTGCATCCGGACCGTTAACAACCGGAACCGGTAGTGCGTGAATCATTACCTGGAGGTCCATGGAAACCGGTTCGCAGATTTCATTCCAGGCCGAGAGCATAAGCATGGCAGCTCCGGATTCGATGTCTTCGGCGCCAGGGATATACCGCGGATTTAACGATGAAGGATCATCGAAAGTTCCGGTACCTGTTGTTGTCCATTCAAGTTGTGTATAATTTGCGGCAGTAGCATCCAGCGCGGAATAACCTTCTCCGGCGCAGATGTCAGCGGTATTACCGGCGAATACAACCGGAGCGAGGCTGAATGAAAGCGTAAGGTAGTCGGTCGAATCATTGGCCGCAGGATTAGAGGCTGTAAGCGAAAGGAGCACGTTACCCTGTGCGATGTCTTCGGCACTTGGGGTATAAACGGGATCAAGAATGGTAGCATCGCTGAAAGTTCCGGTGCCGTTGGTTGCCCAAAGAAGGGATGTGTAATTTACGGCAGCTCCGTTCAGCTGGGGCTCGGTACCTTCACAAATTGTCATGTCTTCACCGGCAATTGCTGAAGTAACCATGGGAATAACATCCACCCATCCTTCAAAACGGTTGCAGTTGGGACGTGTAATGGTGACCTTGATACGGTCTCCGGCTGTCATTGGAGGTATTGTAATGGTTATGGTATTTACAAAACCGGTAACACCGGTTCCCAGGATCACACCATTTGAAGTGAGGCAAACATTCGAGTTGGGTGAAGCTGTAATGGTAAATTCGGTTTCATTTTCGAAGATTGTAGGTTCGAAGGTAGCTGCAATCGTCTGGGGAACTTCTGTACAAACCCTGAGGAAAGCATCCCCGTGATGGTGGAACAGGTTGTAGGTTACTTCCTTGTTCCCGGTATTATAGGGCCAGCTCGACTGACGCAGGAAATATTTTCCGGCTGCGTTGCCGAATGCCGGTAAAACACCTCTTGATTCAGGGTTTGCGCCATACTGAGGCATAAAGTTGGGCCACATGTTGTCCATCATGCCCCACACATAAACGTCATTTACAAACGAGTAAGAAACTTCAGATGCCGCGGTAAGTCCGAGTGCTCCGGCGGGCTGCCCCATGTAGGTGTAGCGGTGGAATTTTTCTGTGAAACTTTCACTATTCCAGTTATACTTTCCGGTAAGGCAGTTGATTGACAGGATAAAACACAGGTCGGTATTGGTGAGGTTCGAAATATTGCCGTTTGTATAGGAAGGTTCTCCCCAGCCGGTTTCCATACCGTGGTCGCGGTGCATCAGCATAAATGACCCAGAATTCAGGGCATTGTTGATCATGGTGGCGTTACCGCCGCTCCAGCCACCCATACTGGCCGGTGAAGCGGGGATATATCCCAGTCCGTTGGGCCCGAAAACGCCGACAACAGTGGCGGTATTCTGTGCCGAAGACCATGAGTTGCCGGGAGTTCCCTGATAGATCTCATTGATGCGAACAGGGGTTTTACCCAGTACATTTTTCCAGAAACCACCAACAGTTTCAGAACAGATCTGAAACCAGCGTTCTGTCTGCCACCCCAGGGCTGTGATGGGGTTTGCATAAAATGAAGGATTGGTCGGAGGCCTGCGCTCATACTTCAGGAAGCGGCCGATCATCGAAGCAAGTTGATCCGCATTCTGGGCTGTGATACGGGCAAAAATTATATCAGGCATATGGTTGCCGGAAACATCGGCCAGGATGTTGTCGGAAACACAATAGTTATCATAGATCGGAGAAATAATTGAATTGTTGTTGGCAGTGGCCTGACCATAGTCGCCGAGAAGAAGAATGGCTACCGGAGGAGTGTCCCATGTATTATAAGCATTGTTTACATAGGTTTCGAGCATGGCCGCATTCACGTTGGCGCCTATTTCGGAAAGTTTTACAATGCCGGTATAGATACCTTCCTCAGTACGGAATTTTTTAATGGAATCGGCCCACTGATAAAAAATATCATCATTCGGAACAATAATCAGGTACTCATAACCAGTACCGCGGGTTGAGGCGGATGTCCGCTTATCGTAATCAATAACAGGAAGAGAACTGAAATTTATAATGGCATCTTCCATAATGGGATCCCACCAGCGGTTGCGGTATTTGTCTTCTCCGAACTGACGGCTACCGCCCTCGAAACGGACGCTGATCTCTATGTCACGGTAGACGATCAGCTCTTTGGTAACCGGGTTATACTGAAATGGTGTGACGCCGAGCATTGCCACATCTACACCCCTTATCTGACTGAAATCGCCGAGAGTAACAGGCTGGGCGGGGTAGAAGGCGTCACGGTTATAGATTTCAGCATTTTTTTCAAAGTGGAGCGGCCCCTGATCTGTATCAAGCGGGATGCGCGGAGCCGGAGCCATCTCAATATTGGTATAACGCTCGGTACGCATGTTTGTGATTTCTACAACAGCTGTTGCACCTTTCGGGATGGCAATGTAACGCCCGAATCCGGGAAGGTCGGGTGCGCCTTCTTCATTCTGCAGAAATGATTCCGAAAACTCAATTCCGGTCATAACCTGCCCGTTTATCTCACGGCTGGCAAGCCCAAATTCCTGAATAGAGAAATTGAGGCTGATTCCATCCGCACCCTGGCGGTTAAGGGTTAGTCCCTGTTTTCCCCAACTGTCGGAAAAACGATGGTTGCCCGCATCCGCACTGTAGAAGGAAATGCTCAATACAACGGCCATCATAACGGTTATGATGCCATTGATAGAAAAGAACCTGTGTAAAGTTGTTTTCATGTGTTTAATTTGAAAAGTGTGTGTGAGTAAAAATTTTTACATACCCGGCTGAATAAATACCTGAGAATGAACAAAATTATTAGTATCGCAAAAATAATTAAAATACTATAGGAAGAACAAACCTGAAAAATTTTATGACTATTTGGAATCGTTAAAAATAGCAGGGGGGCGTTGATTGCCCCCCTGCTATTGGAGTTGGTTAAACCTTTTACTTTTTGATGATCAGTTTTGCAGATAATGTTTTCTCTCCGTTTGAGAGTTTGAGCAGGTATATTCCTTCAGAAAGCATACCGGCTTCGATCACCTGCTCTTCCTGGCTTCCGATCAGCACATCTGGCTTACTGAAGACCGTTTTGTTTGATGCATCGGCGATGGTCAGATTATACCTGCCCTGGTCACCTGAACCACTGACGATACTGAAACGGCCGCCGGAAGGATTGGGATAGATTGAAATATTGCCGGATTGCGCATTATCAATACCTGTGCATTCATTGAAGGTAAGATTAACGGATGCTTCATTTGCACAACCATTGTCATCGGTTACCATTACTGACCAGGTACCGGTTCCGGCTCCGATACCTGTTGTATCAACGATGATGCTCTGGGTAATGTAGCCGCCGGGCGTCCACAGGTATTGAACATTGCCGGAAGTAACCGCTGTAAGCGTAACCAGGTGGTTGACACATGCCATGGTATCAGCCGGAAGATACAGGTAAGGCAATTCATTTACTGTTATGTTGTATGCTCCCGATCCCGTTCCCTGACATTGGTTGGCATCAGTTACCGTGATAACCTGAATGAGCTGGGTAGATTCGGGTGCAATAGTAATGTAAGCCGGTGACTGATTGGCTGAAAATGATCCATAATCCACGATTTCAAACTGCCAGGGTGCAGTTCCGGTCAGCAGAACTTCAATCTGCAATGGTGAACCTGCACAAATGGTCGTATCACCATTAATGGTGGCTTCGGGAGCAGGGAAGATATTAAGTGAAATCTCACCTGTTGCATCCACACAGGGTTCGGCTGAAAATGCCGTAAGGGTAAGGGTCGCAGTTCCGGTAGTGATATCAAGTGATCCCGGAGTATAGGTCGTGTTCGGTGATGTGGGGTCGCCGAAAATACCATCGCCGGTTGTACTCCACATCAGTGATGTATAGTTCTCTGCCGAAGCATCAATGGCAACTTCAGTGCCGGCACAAGCCGAAAGGTTTTCTGCAACCTGAACGGAGGCCGGTGTGGAGATGCTCAGTAACATATCATCGTTTCTCAATTCGCCCGCAGGTCCGTTAACTGTCAGGGTAAGAACCACGTTCCCGTTAATAAAATCCTGGGTACCCGGAGTGTAAAATGTGCTTAGCTGAGTTGCATTGTCAAAGGTGCCATCGCCTGCGGTTGTCCATAATACTGAGGTGTAATTGGTAGCCATTCCGTTAAGCAGAACAGAGCCCTGTTCACAGGTGGCGGCATCCGGCCCGGCAAAAGCGGTGGTTTGCAGGGGCGCAGGGAAGACAACATAGTCAATCCAGGCACAGTCACTTCCGCCGGTAACATAAATATCTTTGTTGTATACCCAACGGAAAGTCTGCTGCCCAGGGTTCACGGCAAATTTCACCTGCTGCCAGGATACTTCCCCCGCCCATTGTCCCCTGAGGGTGTTGTTGACATAGAACTTCAGGTAGTCGTAATCGGCTTCGGATGATACTTTCAGGTAAAATGAAATGGTATCCGGATTCATGACATTGTAGCTGATTTTCAGTTCACTGCTTGCATTGTCGTTGATAGCGCCTGATTTAACACTGGTTTCACCTTCATAAACCTGGTCGGTTGCTATGGTCCATGGGGCGCTGCCTGCAAACTGCCAGTCGAAACTTTCAAAACCGCCGGTTTCCCAGTCTTCGAGGATCAGGCCAACCGGGGTAAAGTAATTCTTCAGTGTGGAGTGGTATTGTGAATTTGCAGTATAATTCAGTGCAACCTGATGTCCGACCGGAGCCTCAGGAGAAACGGAAATTTCAAATTCAGCGGGCACAGCGTTCATCATGCCCGGATTGATATTGCCAAGTTCAACCTGGCCGGTAGTAATGGTTGCGTAAGGGCTTGAAGTGGTAAGCATGGCGGAAACACCTTCAGCCGGATAATCTCCCGGATTTAAGGTAACGATGCTAAGCATGGCGGTTTCGCCCGGATCGAGGCGGCCGTTTCCGTTGCCCGTTGCATCATTAATGCTCAGGTTGCCGGCCTGGAGACCGGGCGCATGCGCTTCAATATTAAAGTTTGAAACAAATGTGCTGTCGTTGGCATCAGTTACCGTAAGGGTGAAAGTGACCTTTTCGCCGTCGGGAATGGCCGGAGAAACGGTGAAAGCAAATGCGTCATTAACAGTCTTTATTTCTCCAACGGTGAAATCGCCGAAAATTTCCGCATTGTCAGTAAAGGATATAAAGGCTGATTCGGTTGAAATATCGGCATTTACTGCGGTAGCGGGCTGATCTCCTATATTTTCCAGAGTTATGTTCAGCAGTGCGTTTTCATTATAATCAAGCAGGCCGTTATTATTGCCGGAGAGGTCATTCAACTGGTGAGTCTGGTAGATCACCCAGGGTTGGTCAGGCGGAGGGCCGGCCTGAAATGCTGAAACATAGGTCATTGCATAGCCGGTGCGGTTATCGGTCCATACCGGATAAACCCAGCGGCTGTGTGCATGGATGCCGAGGTAATCGCCGAAATATCCGGAAGCCAGACCTGAAATGGGTTGGGGGGTAAAGGAGACATCGCTCACTTTCAGGTCTTCCCACGAATTGCCTCCGTCGATGGAGTTTGAAACATAAACTTCGGCCTGAGCTCCGGAAACATTTCGGTCATCATAATAAATTACGCTCAGGTTGCCATTGGCAGGGTCGCAGGTAATCCAGGGGAAGTAATGCTGTTTTCCGAGTCCGGAAGGATCCTGGTTTACCCTGATGGGAGATGACCAGGTGTTCCCCTGATCAGTCGAGCGGATCATATAAACATCCATATCGCTGCCGGTATTGGTTCCGGGAACCCCGATGTTGGGCCAAACCACATAGATCGTTCCCCGGTTTGGTCCGTTGCTGATATCAACGGCCATGGAAGGGAAGGCATTCACACGCATATTTTTTGAGGTTTCACTGTTTCGGATACCCCTGATATTACTGATGATCCGGGTTGCCGGTTGCCAGGAGGCACCTCCATCAAACGATCTGGCCATGCCAATGGCGCTTTCATCCGTCGGCCACCCGTCGTAGATAGCCCAGATGGCATAAACCTCACCGTTGGGCCCTGTATGTATATTCACACCCTGATTGTGGCTGCCTGCATTTACGTTCGCACTGATGTTGACCGGTGATGACCAGTTGAGCCCATTATTTGTGGAACGGCTTATTTCTATTTCCGAATCATTGCTGCCGCCGAAATTTGTCCATGCATCGTAGAGTTGCCCCTCATAAGGGCTGGTGGTGCTGTTGTCAATCCACATGTGATTTTTATCCAGCAGTGAGCTAAACCCTGACGGGGCAGGAGCCACCAGCACCGGTGTCCATGTATTGCCCTGGTCGGTGGAGTAAGAGACTCCCTGGCCTCCTGATGAGTGGATATATCCCACATAATACCATCCGTTTAACCCTATGGCTGTGGTGGGATCACCGCTGTTTTCACCCCCGGCTCCCTGAACATGTCCACCCCAGGTACTCCCCGCATCGCTTGACCAGAAATCATTGGCTCCGTATACGGTGCTGGCTGGCCTGCGCTTGGAGTTGTTTGAATTCACTACAGACTTGGGATTGTTAGGCTCCACAACCATTGAGTTTTCACTTTGCGTCGAGTTGACGCTTGTCACCTGTACATCCCGCTCATCATCATTCATCACGTCTCTTCCGGCTAGCCGCCTTCCGGTATACTTTCCCAACGTGGCTGCATCTCCCTGGTCACCATGCACCA
>JABNAD010000425.1_pt1 | contig 25760 bp, 22 predicted proteins | sample 7240381 | NCBI WGS metagenome assembly JABNAD01 (sample SAMN11332834, study PRJNA596920) | anaerobic digester metagenome | biome: digested sludge; isolation source: digested sewage sludge-derived enrichment culture grown on H2/CO2 | place: Germany: Goettingen
TGTTGATGCGCATGACCGAAGCCGATTGGGATCTGGTAATCAAGGTTAACCTGAAATCCATCTTTAATATGACCAAAGCGGTTCAGAAAGTGATGCTGAAACAACGCAGCGGTTCTATTATCAATATGAGTTCTGTGGTAGGGCTTTCGGGCAATGCAGGGCAATCAAACTATTCAGCTTCAAAGGCCGGCCTCGTTGGTTTTACCAAATCCATGGCCCAGGAACTCGGTTCGCGCAGCATCCGCTGCAATGCCATAGCGCCCGGGTTTATCGAGACTGATATGACCGCCAAACTGCCGGAAGATGTCCGCAAGACATGGATAGAAGGTATTCCCCTCAGGCGCGGCGGAAAACCGGAAGATGTTGCCGATGTCAGCCTTTTCCTTGCCTCAGACCTTTCTTCTTATGTAACTGGTCAGGTGATCAGTGTCTGTGGTGGAATGCACATGTAATCAGCCCTTTGGACGAAAGCCGGAACTGGAGCCGATCACATTGTTTTTTAGTATCCTGTGATGACCGGTTTCTTTACCGGATCTGTAATATTCTGATATTGACAATCGCCGCACGCATGCGGCTTTTGTTCTTTTATGCCTCCCGGTAGTTTAATCCGGCATTTTGCTTTCACGCTTGAGTGCCTCCTTGCACCCCTGTAAAAAATCAATCAGATTATAATATGAGAATCTTGATTTTTTATATTTTTGTGTATCTGTAAAAAATCAGTCACCTATGAAAAAGTTAATTCTCTTGCTGATTGGCTTATTTGCCGTTGCCAGCGCCATGCCGCAGAATTGTGAATCCTATTTTCCGATGAAAAGCGGTGCATTCCTTGAAACAAAGAGTTATAATGCCAGGGGCAAACTAACCGGTACCAGTCGTCAAACCATTCTTTCGGTGAATGAAACGGCTGATGGTACAGTAATCAGGGTGAAAAGCGAACAACTTGATGAGAAAGACAAGCCTGGTTTTGAACAGGAGCTTGAAATGAGATGCAAGGGCGATGTGTTCTATATGGATATGAAAAATTTCCTGGATCCTTCAACCATGGGCGGCATGAAAGATATGGAAATGAAGGTTGACGGCCTTGACCTTGAATATCCGGGAATGCTGCAACCCGGACAAACCCTGAACGACGGAAACATTCAGATCAGCTTTATGTCTTCGGGAATGACCATGATGACCATGTCGGTTAAGATTTATAACCGGAAAGTTGAGGGCATCGAATCTGTGACCACTCCCGCCGGAACTTTTGAGTGCTACAAGCTCTCTTTTGATTCCGAAGTTAAAACGATCCTGAAAATGACCACTAAATCAGTGCAATGGATTGCCAAAAATGTTGGCGCAGTGAAAACTGAGACATTCGATAAGAATGGTAAATCGTTAGGAATTACAGAACTGACGGATTTCAGGCAATAAAATATTATGATAATCAGGTCGGAGATGCACCCGCAAGCCGGGATGCAGCCCCGATTGTATAATGGATAAGCCGCAACTGTAAATGATGTGCGCTTTTTTCGGAAATTTGCAGTTGCTATGATCAATCCTGCTATCCCCGGTTTTCAGCTTATCTCCGGATATCCTCTATGGTTTGCCCCTTTGTGTCTGCTGCTCGGCGCCGGGGTTGCATTGGTGCTTTATTATAAGAACACCTCTGAGGATTTTCCGCGTTCGCTGGTGATTTTCCTTTCTGTATTGCGGATTCTTTCGGCCTCACTGATCGCTTTTCTGTTGCTGTCTCCTATGATAAAAACCATTTCCCGCACCACTGAACTGCCAGCGGTGATCATAGGAATTGACAATTCCAGGTCTATGGTTCTGGGAACTGACAGCTTATTCCAGCAAAACCAGCTGCCTTTGATGCTGTCGCAACTGAGAGAGGAGCTGAAAGGCAAGTTTGAAGTCTATAATTATACCTTCGGGCAACAGGTAACAGAAAGTGAAGTTGCCGCTTACCGGGATGAATTGTCTGACATAGCTTCTTTCTTTTCAGAGATCAATGCCCGTTTCTACAACCGCAACGTGGGTGCGGTTGTGCTTGTATCAGACGGAATCTACAATTCGGGGAAAGATCCCCTGTATGCAGCGCGTGATGCCGCTTACCCGGTTTATACCATCAATGCCGGCGATACCACCGTGAAGCGGGACCTGATCATTCAGCGGGTAAACTACAACAGAACCGTGTTTAAGGGGAACCGCTTTCCGGTTGAAGTGGTTGTTCAGGCGCGTGAAGCGGGAGGAATGAATGCTGAAATGAAAGTAACTTCCGAAGGCATTGATGTTTATTCAACGAAACTTGATTTTACATCTGATAACCAGGTTCGAACAATCTCATTTACAACAGAAGCCAGAGAACCGGGTATTAAAAAATTCAGGATAACGGTGGATGCTGTTGAAGGGGAAGTCAATAATGCGAATAATATACGTGAAATTTTTATTGAAGTTAAGGAAGGAAAACAAAGGATCGCTATTGTCGGCAACGGCCCGCATCCTGACCTGGCTGCCCTGGAAAGGGCGATTGACAATGGTAACAATTTTGAAGCGGATCTCTTTTTTGCCGATAACCTGAAAACGGACCTTTCCGGATATAACCTTTTTATCCTGCATCAGGTGCCATCATTGACCAATGCGGCAATCAGCCTCACAACAGCCCTTGCCGGACAAAAAGTCCCGGTGTTGTTTGTGCTGGGTTCTCAGTCTGATATCCCGGCTTTTAACAGACTGAAAACCGGTTTAAGTTTGATCGGACAGGGAAAATCAGGCAACGAGGCGCTGCCCTTGTTCAACAAGGATTTTACCCTTTTTGTCACGCCTGAACATATCACTTCCCTGCTTGCGACGGTTCCGCCGCTCCTCAGCCCTTTTGCACAATACCAGCAGTCAAACGCGGTTAATGTGCTGGCATACCAGGATATCGGGTCAATCAACTCCGGAATGCCATTGATCCTCTTCAGCCAGATTGCCGAAACCCGTTACGGCATAATTGCCGGTGAAGGGATATGGAAATGGAGAATACACGATTATCAGGTTAACGGAAATCACATCGCGTTTGATGAATTCACGGGTAAGCTTTTGCAATACCTCTCCGCTGAGACGGATCGTAACCGTCTGAAACTGACCTGGAGAAACGCTTATGCCGAAAATGAACCAATTGAGTTCAACGCATTGCTGCTGAATGAAAGCGGGGAAATGATCAATGATCCGGAAATCGATCTCACCATTACGGGGGAAGATGATAAGGTGTATGATTTCGCATTTTCAGCCATGAATGAGGGTTATTACCTCAATGCGGGCAATCTTCCACCGGGATTATACCGGTTTACAGCCATTACAGGTTCCGGTGCCGCTGAATTGCGGAGAGACGGGAGTTTTACTGTAACAGCACTCAACCTTGAGGATGTAAACACGATTGCCAATCATCGCCTGCTGAATGCCATTGCAGCTCAAACAGGTGGAAAATCATTAAAACCGGAAGAGACCGGTGAACTTTTAGCTCTGCTTAACAGCAGAGAAGATGCAAAACCTGTAATTTACCCGCGAAAGCACTTCACTGACCTGATCAGCTTCATTCCATTGCTGGCGCTGATTATTCTTGTTCTTGGCACCGAATGGTTTCTGCGCCGCTTTAATGGTAGTTATTGATGCCCTGTCGCGTTCAGCGAAAAGGTGTTTGCAAGCCGTTTTGTGATTATAGTTTGATGTGTGCTTTTCGATTTAATCCGTTTTCCCGTTTATGGACAACCTGGTTTTCTTACTTCTTATAGGATTCGTGATTGCCGGATTTGTTCTTGAGCAATTGCTTTCCTTTCTCAACAACCGGTCACGGGCAAATGATGTCCCCCCTTCGATGAAGGATATATATCCCGGAGATAAGTATTTGAAATACAGAAGTTACAGACAGGAGTCCTACCGCTTTGGCGTGCTGTCATCCTGGTTCTCTTTCCTGCTGATAATGATAATGTTATCTTTTGGATTTGTAATGCTTGATGAATGGGTCAGCACACTTTCAGACAGTGCATTATTGCAAAGCCTGCTTTTCTTCGCTGTACTTGGATTGGCTTCAGACCTGTTGTCCACGCCTTTCGATGTTTATGATACTTTTGTCATTGAGCAGAAATGGGGATTCAACAGGATTACCCCGCGGCTTTATATCAGCGACAAGCTGAAGTCGTGGCTGCTGGGGGCCATACTTGGCGGAGGAATGCTGAGCCTGGTAATATGGCTTTACACCCTGGCCGGAACCTCATTCTGGTGGATGGCCTGGGTGGTCATTTCACTGTTTTCTGTTTTTTTTACACTCTTTTACTCTTCGCTTATTGTTCCTCTGTTTAACAGACAAACCCCGCTTGAAGAAGGTGAACTCCGGTCAAAACTGAATGAACTCACGTCCAGGATCGGTTTCAATGTCGCAAATATTTTTGTTATTGACGGATCGAAAAGGTCAAGCAGGGCTAACGCCTATTTCTCGGGATTTGGTTCGCGCAGGCGGATTGTTTTATTCGATACACTGATTCAAAACCATACTGCGGATGAGATTGTGGCTGTGGTGGCACACGAAATAGGGCATTACCGCAAGAGGCATATTCAGAAAGGATTGTTTTTTTCTGTTCTTCAAACCGGACTGATTCTGTTTCTGTTCTCCTTAATTATTGATAATCAGGTAATTTATAAATCTTTGGGAAGTGAACGGATGCCTTTTCATCTTGGGTTGATCGTTTTCTTTGTTTTGTACAGCCCGGTTTCCGCAATTATTTCATTGGGCGGAAATTATATCTCGCGACAACACGAATTTGAAGCTGACTACTTTGCAAAATCATTCGCAGGCGGGGCTTCACTTGCACAAGCCCTGCGAAAACTGGCTTCGGAAAATATGGCCGACCTGACTCCGCATCCCCTTTATGTCTTCTTTAACTATTCCCATCCATCGTTGGCTGAACGGTTAAAGCGGTTAGAGTAATGCTACAGTGATTATTTTCCAAGCGAAGATCTGAACATGTTGGCTGTCATAAACGCCAGTGTCTCAATTGAATCAATTTTTCGTGCGCTGTTGAAATCGCGGGTGGCTGACCAACTGTTTCCGGCTTTCTGGTTTGCATGGCCCCGGTAGAGATAAGCCCAGAGGTTATCGGGACTCAGATCAAGACAAACCGTAAAATCAACGATGGCGCCTTCGTAATCCTTGATAAGCAACTTGTTGTACCCACGATGATAATAAGCTGCGGAATAGGTGCTGTTTTTATTGATGGCTGCATCGCACAGCGCTATGGCCCTGGTATATTGTTTCTTTTCCGTAGCGTTTATGGCAGCTTTCAGATAATCAGATGCATCCGCCTGAGCCGACGCTGAAATACTGATCAGAATAATCAGTGGAACGATTATGGAAAAGTATTTTCTTAACATGAACAACAGAAAATAGATAATTGTAAAAGTAATCAGAAATTCAATAACTGCAGAAAGCTTTTTTTTGCCCGGTAAATACCCGGTTCTATTGCTGTCGGTGCGTATCCTCAATTAGCGACATTTTTATGACGGATAAATCGATCATTAGTTACATGTGTATGGAATTTTGGTGAGATTATCGCCGTAAATTGCGGCTGTTTTGGAATGCTGCCTTTTTTAAACTGAATTCGCGTTTACCTTATGTATGAAATTGAAATACAATAATATAGTGCCTTTGTTTGTCAATGCGCTGAAGCGTATCGCAAAATTTTTCTACCGCTTGTATATCAAAATGCCGGGCAGGGAGATGAAGTGGTGGAAGAAACTGCTTTTATGGTCCGGAAGGGTTGTACTGTATCTGCTTACACTGGCTCTGGCCGTTGATATCAATCTTTTCGGTCTTTTCGGGTCATCTCCTGAATTATCGGACCTCAGAAGTCCCGAAATGAATATAGCTTCGGAACTCTATGCGGCGGATGGTACCCTTATAGGCAGATATTTTCTTGAAAACCGTTCACCTGTAGATTTCACCGAACTTCCGCCTGATCTTATAGATGCACTGCTTTCTGCAGAAGATATCCGTTTTTACAGTCATTTCGGGATTGACCTCAGGGCAACTGTTGCCGCCTTCTGGAGTACGGCAAGGGGAGACAGGAGAGGCGGAAGCACCATTACGCAGCAACTTGTCAAGAACCTCTATAAAACACGCGACAATCGTAGCAAAGGCTTGCTTCGGAATGTCCCCGGCATCAATACGGCCATCTATAAATTAAAGGAATGGATAAGCGCCGTTAAGCTGGAATATTACTATACTAAAAACGAAATTCTTACCTTGTATCTCAATACCGTTGATTTTGGAAGTCTTGCCTTCGGTATTGAAGCGGCATCACACACTTTTTTCGATAAATCACCCTCTGAACTTCGTACAGAGGAGGCAGCCTTACTTGTCGGGCTTCTCAAAGCGCCGACCTATTACAGTCCGGTTTTAAACCCGGGTAATGCCCTCAGGCGCAGGAATAACATTCTCGCTCAGATGGAACAGTATGGCTTTATTGATCTGAAAACCAAAGATTCATTGGTAAAACTGGATTTGAATCTGTCGTACCGGAAAGCAGGGCCTGAAAAAGAGGAAACCGGCTATTTCAGAGAAGCGGTCGCCCGCAGCCTTGAGGATTGGTCCCTTACGTCAGGATACAACATTTATACCGACGGACTCAAAATATACACTGCACTTGATCCATTGTTGCAGCAATATGCCGAACAAGCCGTCCGGTTACATATGAAGAACCTGCAGGCGAAATTCTTTGAACACTGGAAAGATATGAACCCCTGGGTTGACAGTGAGGGTAAAGAGATTCCGGATTATCTGGAAAAGCTTGCCGCTGAAACACCGCATTATGAGAGTTTGTATACCAAGTTTTCAGGGAATGCTGATTCGGTCAGAAAGTATATGAACCAGGCGAGGAAGATGAAAATCTATACTTCTGCCGGCCGCAGGGATACGCTGATGAGCCCGATGGATTCCTTAAGGTATTACCGTCACCTGCTGAACACAGGTTTTGTCAGCATCGACCCCGCCAACGGGTATGTAAAAGCCTGGGTCGGGGGAATCGATTACCGGTTTTTCAAGTATGATCATGTGAACCAGGCAAAGCGTCAGCCGGGATCACTTTTCAAGGCTTTTGTTTATACTTCCGCGTTTGAACAGGGTTTAGGGCCATGCGACAGGCGCGCTGATCAGCCGGTAAGTATCAGATACACTGAAGACGGAGAGCAGCGGGTTTGGTCGCCGCATAATGCCGACTGGGTATTTACAGGTCAAAATATTACCCTGAAGAGTGCATTTGCTAGGTCGGTTAATTCAGTAGCCGTTCAGCTTACCAAAGAAATGGGCTGGGATGCAGTGATTGAAACGGCAAGGCGAATGGGAATAAAATCTCCCCTAAACTCAGTGCCATCTGTCTGCCTGGGCTCCGGTGAAGTTACCTTGCTTGAGATTGTGAATGCATACTGCGCTTTTGTAAATGGCGGCCTGCTCAACGAGCCGGTCTTTATAACAAAGATCGAAGATGTGAACGGAAGGGTTATCTATAGTCATAAATCAGCACCGGAGAGTGTTATAACGGAAGAAGATGCATTTCTTATGAGTGTCATGCTCAGGTCGGGGCTTCAGGAGGCCGGCGGCACAACGCAGGGATTATGGGAATATGATCTTTTCAGGTATGATACGGAATTCGGAGGCAAGACAGGTACCTCTTCAGATTTCTCTGATGGATGGTTTATCGGGGTTACCCCGAGGCTGGTCAGTGGCGTCTGGGTAGGAGGGGAGCACAGAAATACCCGCTTCAGGACCTCCCGCCTGGGTGAAGGACTGCGGACAGCATTGCCGGAATATGGAATTTTTATGGAAATGGTGCTCAAAGACGAACGCCTCGAATCTTACCGGGGGAAATTCAAAAATCCACCAGCTGTAGTATCACGAAATTATCAATGCAGATCTGCTGTAAGGGACAGTGCTGCCGGAGCTGATACTGATTCCGCCGGCAACGATTCATTGCCGGTTTTACCCGGCCCCTGATAATCCGGTCTGGTTCTCATACAGGCGCCTTTTTTCTTTGCAGCGTGTGATAAACATCTCATAACTGAGGACTGTAACGAATTCAGATTCCTGAAGGTCAATTGGTCTGCATCCGCTTTGCATGTTCATCTTAAATATTTAATATTCAATCTATTGTAGTCGGGTATAAGGTAAATTGAAGAATGATTAAGCCGTATTTTATGTGCGCATGGCTTTTATCTGTAATTTTGCATGGTTATTCAACATAGTGGCTATCCTCTTTGTTGGCATTGCAAACTTTCAAATTTCTCAGAAAATGGTTATTTCAAAAAACAAAGTGGTGTCGCTTACCTATGAACTTAAGTTGGACAACGCAGAAGGTGAAGTGGTAGATATGGCGGATGCCGCACAACCGCTTGTATTTCTTTACGGAGCAGGCAATATGTTGCCGAAATTCGAATCAAACCTCGCTGAACTCAAGGCAGATGATAACTTTGAATTCACGCTGAGTTCTGATGATGCATATGGCCCTGTGATTGAAGAAGCAGTGGTTGATCTTCCTATAGATATTTTCATGGTTGACGGAAAAATTGATCCGGATATGCTGTTTGTGGGCAATGTTATTCCCATGCAGGACAATGAAGGAAGGCCTCTGGACGGAACCGTGGTTTCCATTACGGATGATAAGGTGAAAATGGATTTCAATCACCCGATGGCAGGCAAGACCTTGCATTTTACCGGTAAAATTCTGGAACTGCGTGAGGCCACCGCTGAAGAGATCAGTCATGGACATGTTCATGGCCCTCACGGACACCATCACTAAAGATTTATTATCTTCAGATCAGAGACGGCCGGAAACGGCCGTTTTTTATTGCCTTGTCAGCAGGAATATGGCAGGCGCCCTGGGAGGTTGATAACCGGACATTTTCCATCCGGCAACCGAAAGGGTGATGATTTTTTCGTCTGGCAGGGTAAGGTTGACGGCTAAACAGAGCTGCAATGTATCGCTGCAGGTGCTGAGAATTGATTCCAGCATCTGTCTGTTCCGGTAAGGAGTTTCAATAAAAATCTGGGTAGCGCCGGTCCTGATTGTTTCCCGTTCAATCTCCCTGAGTTTCTGAATCCTTTCGGGAGGCCTTACCGGTAAGTAGCCATGAAAAGAAAACTGCTGTCCGTTGAAGCCGGACGCCATCAGCGACAGCATAAGCGATGAGGGCCCCGAAAGCGGTACCACTTGTATGCCTTTGGCGTGTGCATGTCTGACCAGTGCAGATCCGGGATCTGCAACTGCCGGACAACCCGCTTCCGAAAGAAGTCCGGTGTTTCTGCCAGACAGGGCCGGCTCCAGAAATGATTCAATTTCCGTTTCTGAGGTATGCTCATTTAACCGGAAGAATTCGGTAACAGTGTCAAAATCCTTTCTGTAGCCGCATTTTCTGAGGAAACGCCGGGCTGTTTTCAGCTCTTCCACCACATAAACATCTATATGTTGTAAAAGATTCAGGTTAAAAACAGGCAGCACCTGTTCCGGCGGGGTATCGCCCAGGGTGGCCGGAATCAGATATAATTTCCCTTTTTCCGGTTTCATACGGTTGTTTTAAATGGCAGATTTTCCAGATCGACGTTTCCGCCCGAAAGGATAATGCCGGTTCGTTTTCCGCTGACATTCAGATTGTTCCCGATGATTGCCGCCAATGGAACGGCGGAAGACGGCTCCACGATGATTTTCATCCGCTCCCAGATTAACCGCATGGCCTCAATGATGCCCTCTTCACTCACCGTAACAATATCATCCACATTTTCCATGATAATGGGGAAAGTGATGGGCCCCAGGGAAGTGCGCAGCCCGTCGGCAATGGTATGAGGATCAACGGACGGAATAAATGTTCCTGTTGTAAAACTCCTGAATGCATCATCAGCGCCGGCTGGCTCAGCGGCGATTACCCTGATATGATTGCCGAAGTACCTGGCTGACAATGCCGTGCCGCTCAGCAGGCCTCCACCACCTACCGGAGCCATAATCTGATGGAGATTGCTGACTTCTTCTATCAGTTCTTTAGCGGCAGTAGCCTGACCGGCAATGATGCGAAGATCATTGTATGGATGTATTTCAACTGCTCCGGTTTTGCTTATTACTTCTTTCAGGGTTTTTTCCCGGGCGGCAAGCGTTGGCTTGCAGAGCGTAATGAGCCCGCCGTAAGATTCAACAGCCTTTATTTTAATTCTGCTGGAATTTTCAGGCATCACAATATTGGCTGTTATACCTCTTCTGGAAGCTGCTAAAGCAAGCGCGCCGGCATGGTTGCCCGACGAATGGGTGGCAACACCTCTTTGGGTTTCATCGTCTGAAAGCTGGAACACTGCATTGGTTGCCCCACGGGATTTGAATGCGCCCGCCTTCTGAAAATTCTCGCATTTAAAGAATATTTCGCCGCCAAACATCCTGTTTATGGTGCTGCACGTAAGCACAGGAGTGCGGTGAATGTAAGGCGCTATTCTGCCTGCAGCCTCCACGACCGATGTTTTGCCGGGTAACATGAATAAATCAGCGTTTTCTGTTTATAATCTGGTCGATAATTCTGTCGGTGGCTTCATCAAGCATTTCCCATGTTTTTCTGAAATCGGCCCTGCCCCCGAAATAGGGATCAGGCACCGCTTTGTTGCTCGCCGGATAAACCATGTTCATGATGTAATCAACCTTGTCCATGTCTTGCTGGTTTCTGGCAACAGAAGCGACATCGGCGTAGTTGCGCTGATCCATCACAAAGATATGGTCAAATTCATCAAAATCAGCCACCCTGAACAATCTTGCGCGGTGCCCGCTGATATCAATTCCGTTTTTTTGCGCCACTTCAATACCTCGCTGATCCGGTCTGTCGCCGGTGTGAAAGGACTCAAATCCACAGGAGTCAACTTCGGCATCAATGTTACAGTCATTCAGTTTCTTGCGCATTATCCCTTCTGCAATTGGAGAACGGCAGATATTGCCAAGACAAACCATGAGAATCTTCTTCATACAGGAGCATTAAAAACTAACCTCATCACAGGATTTCCGGATGAGGTTAGGGTGGTCTTTATCAGTTAAACAATCCGGTTCAGATCTTAATTTTCTTTTCAATCTCTTCCACGTAATTCCTGAACTGTTTGTCGGTTTCAATCAGGTTGTTCACGGTACGGCATGCATGCAGCACGGTAGCATGGTCTTTGTTACCGCAATGCAGTCCGATTGTTGCCAACGATGACTTTGTATGTTTCTTTGAGAAATACATTGCCAGTTGCCGGGCCTGAACAATTTCTCTTTTTCTGGTTTTTGAATTCAGGTGGTCCACATGGATATTGAAGAAGTCGCAGACAATCTTCTGAATGTAATCGATCGATATTTCCTTTGAGGTGTTCTTTACGAACTTGTCAATCATCTGACGGGCAAGGTCGATGGTAATGGCTTTTTTATTCAGTGAGGATTGCGCCATCAGCGAAATCAATGCACCCTCCAGCTCCCTGATATTTGTGGTAATGCTGTAGGCAAGGTATTCAATCACTTCTTCAGGCATGTCAATCCCGTCCTTATACAATCTCTTATTCAGAATGGCAATACGGGTTTCCAGGTCGGGAACCTGGAGGTCAGCGGCAAGGCCCCATTTAAAGCGGGAGAGCAGCCGGGGTTCTATACCTTTCATCTCAACCGGAGCTTTGTCGGAGGTAATTACAAGCTGATGCCCGTTCTGGTGCAGATGGTTAAAAATATGAAAGAAAACATCCTGTGTTTTTTCTTTACCGGAAAGGAACTGAATGTCGTCAATCAGCAACACGTCAATCATCTGGTAAAAATGGACAAAATCGTTCTGATTTGAATTTTTTACAGCATCAATGAATTGCTGGATAAACTGCTCGGCAGTTACATAAAGCACGGTCTTATCCGGAAAGTTATTTTTTACCTGAATTCCGATGGCATGCGCAAGGTGCGTTTTGCCCAGACCGTTCGCACTATATATAAATATAGGATTGAAGGCAGTTTTGCCGGGGTTGGTAGCTACCGCATACCCTGCGGATCTCGCCAGGCGGTTACAATCTCCTTCAATGAAATTATCGAACGAGTAGGATTCATTCAGCTGAGAATGAACCTTAATTTTCCTGAGACCCGGGATTACAAAAGGATTGGGAATCTCTTTGGTTGAGCCTTTGTTGAGATCTATGGGCATGGAAACGGAAGGATTTGCCAACAAGCCTTTGTTGCTTGTCGGAACCTGAATGGTATAAGGTGGCCTTGCATCGTTAGAGCTTTCCATGATGATGCTGTATTCAAGACGACCGTTCTGACCCAGTTCCTGTTTGATGGTTTTCTTGAGAAGATTGATGTAGTGCTCCTCAAGCCACTCATAAAAAAACTGACTGGGAACCTGAATGGTAAGCACGTTTTCGTCAAGCTTAACAGGCTTAATTGGTGAAAACCAGGTCTTAAAACTTTGATAGTTGATGTTGTCCTTGATGATTCTTAGGCAATTTTCCCAGACCTCCTGATAATCTTTTCTCATTCTCCCTTATTATGCAATAATTATTACCACAAAGAAACTTGCTATTCAGCTTTTGCGACCAGTCCGGTCAATTTGCATCTGATTGTCAGTAATTTTTAAGTTATCAGCAGTTGGACTGATTTTTCAACAAAAATCTCTTAAAAAAAGTTTAAAAAAAAATCATTTTGCTCTTGCTTTTACAGAAAAATATGTGTATCACTAAAAAGTTCAAAACGGTGGATTGGCCTGTCATTCAATAGTTATTCAGTTTTTAAATATATTATTTCACTTTCATACGTTTTTCTGAATTTTGAATTCACCTGATCGGCCAATGACCTTCTCACCCTGTAAGTAAGGAAACATTCCATATCAAATTGATTATCAATGATATGAATGTTTTCTTCCTTTGCAATCCTCATAACATCATTCAGGTTGGCATAATTAAATTTCAACCTATAAATCTCATTTACAGTTTTTTCAACAATCCGGGCCTGATTCAGGGCGTCATGGGTTGCAGATTTATATGCATTAATCAGACCGCTGACGCCCAGTTTGGTTCCTCCGAAATACCTGACTACAACAACAAGAATATTGGTCAGGTCGAAGGATTGTATTTGTCCGTGAATCGGACGGCCTGCAGTTCCGGAAGGCTCTCCGTCGTCATTCACCCTCCAGGCTGCCTTGTCGGCCCCGAGCACATAAGCATAACAATGATGCCGGGCATCATAAAACTCCTTCCTGATCGATTCGATTTCAGCTTTAACAGCAGCTTCTGAATCTACCGGCCTGGCAAGTGCGATGAATTTACTGCCTTTCTCCTTGTAAAGACCCGATGAGGGAGCATGGATAGTCTTGTATGTGTCGTCGAATAACATTCTGTGCCTGAGTAATTATAATTCCGGAATGAAATCATCTGCCTTTTATGGCTCAACTTCAACATGCGCTGTCAAACTTACTCATTTTTTTTTGTGCATATCCTGCTAAAAGAGTTTTTCTGAATCACAAATTCAGTAAAATAACGCCTTCCGAAAGGTTATTACACATTTATGGCATATAAGTGTATGTTTGCCAGGGGATTCGGGCGACTGTATATCCGGCCGTCGTTCTTTTCCGGTCATTGTTAAAAATGATCTGTTCAAATGGTCATAGTTTAGAAAATTTTTGACGGTTGATCACACCTATATTATTTACCTGAATATTTTTCAACATTCGTCATGGTTGCCTGCCCAATTGATAATTTTGCGTGTGCATTTCCAAATGGCCGGAATTGACATCATATTATTATATAGCACTGAAACGAGAACTCAGTTCCAATGATCAATCACTACGGCGGCGAACTGGCTTCATTACTCACGGCTGTCTTCTGGACCATTACTGCACTCGCCTTTGAATCTGCCAGCAAAAAGGTTGGTTCCCTGTCGGTTAACCTGATCCGTCTATTTCTGGCCATGATGTTGCTGGGAGTCTTTGGTCTGGTGACCAGAGGCAGTTTTATCCCTTTTGATGCAAACAGTCATCAGTGGATATGGCTATCGGTTTCGGGGCTGGTAGGTTTCGTACTGGGCGATCTTTTTCTTTTTCAGGCTTATGTGGTAGTCGGTGCGCGCATTTCAATGCTGATTATGGCAATGGCCCCACCCATCGCTGCCGTCACGGGCTGGCTGCTGATGGGCGAAACCCTGGATGCCAAAAGTCTTCTGGGTATGGCATTGACATTTGCCGGGATCAGCATGGCCATCATGGCCCGCAAAGAGCCGGGAACCAGCAACGGAAAAAACCGCTTCAGCAATCCGCTCAGATTCAGGTACCCCATAAAAGGATTGTTGCTTGCTTTCGGAGGCGCTGCAGGGCAGGGAGTAGGCCTGGTGCTCAGTAAGTATGGAATGGGAGACTATGATGCCTTTGCTGCGACACAGATTAGGGTGCTGACCGGAGTGGCCGGTTTCGTCCTTGTTATTTCTATATATGGTGGCTGGACCAGGGTCCGGGAAGCGCTGATGCATAAACCGGCCCTGAAACGACTGAGTGTGGGTGCCTTTTTCGGTCCCTTCCTGGGCGTCTCCTTTTCGCTGATCGCCGTTAAGTACACCTCCTCCGGCATTGCCTCTACCATTATGTCTATCGTACCGGTCCTTATCATTTTTCCTTCCGTGCTGATTATGAAGGAGAAAGTAACCTGGCGCGAAATTGCCGGGGCCGTAGTCGCCGTTGGAGGCGTTTCCCTGTTTTTTATCTGATCCCTGCCGAAAAGGAGTTTACTGACGGCCGATGAATGAAGCCCATTTCTCCTTAAGTGCCCGGCTGATTTCCATGTACTCCCATTCGCTCAGCATAATCCTTTCCGCGTCGTCAATGGCAAGGGATTGCTGTTCATGGAGTTTTCCGAACCATTCCACCCCTTCAGGCAGGTCGCCCGGCTTGCGTGGAATAATATGCAGGTGAAGATGATTCACACTTTGTCCCGCAGCTTCGCCTTCCTGCAACGACCAGTCATAGGCATCTGACCGGTAGATGCCCGTAAGAAAAGAAGTAACCTTCCGGGCAAAAGAAAAAAAGCCGGATATTTCTTCTTCGCTGAGTTCAAACAGGCTGCCGGCGTGTTTCTCCGGAATGATAAGGGTATGGCCGGGAAGTATGGGCGAATGGTTGTAAAAAGCGGAAAAGCCTTTCTCGGCGGCAAATATCTGCGCAGTGACATGAGAATCGCAAAATGGGCAGTCTTTTTTCATCAGTAGTAATGTGTTTTAACATTGGGTTCGCGGAATGACCTGTATTTTATATCGTTGTTTCCCAGGCAGCAGGATGCAAACGCGCACCCGCTGTGGTCGCTGATTTCCGTCATCAGATGAAAAGTGCAGGGCTTTTTTATACAGAAATGATCGGAACAAAGGGTGGTTTCATTGCAGCAGGAGCGGCCTAAAGACCAGAAGAAATCGTTCATGACCCAGGGTTGAAAGCCTGAATGAATGGCAATGATTTTTAATGCTTCAATACATGCACTTCTGACAGGCTCATCGCTTTGCATCTCAGCCCCGCTGATCAGTTTTTCCTCTAATATCTTGTCATTGATGATCAGGCAACCCATCCTGAGTAAAACGCGTTGCATGTGATAATCCATGATGGGAACAAAGTTTTCCGGATCATTAACGGTATAAAGGCCGGAATCATAAAGCAGTTTAAAGAGAAATGAGGATTTTTTTCTTACCGGATCGCCGAAAGCCATAGAAGCAGCAAGCAATTCATAAAATCCCCCGCCATTGCTGATCAGCAATCCTTTGCTGCTTGCGAGCAGCTGACCGAATTTACCCCCATATTGCCTTGTAATCATTTTACAAAGGTCCTGGTATAAATCAGCCCGCTCGTCAATCCTGTCGAGCGTGGAATCTCCGGCATGGCCGCTGTCGCTAAAGGCCGTCAACAGTGCCTTCCTGATGACATTTTTATTAGTTTGTGCAACTACGGTGGGTTCCAGCAACCATGAGCTTTGTTCAGCAAGGCTCAAAAAAGCTGCTTCCATATAATCCCACCCTGACAGGTTTTTTTTTGCACTGTGCAAAGCGTTTGTCTGATGACAGATTGCAACCGCGCCAAACAGCATGCTTAGTTTGGCTTCTTTTTTCAACCGGGCTTTGAGAAATCTTCTGTCATAAAATGATTGCCTGATCCTGAGCGTGCCGGTTAATAAACCGACAGCCCGGCAACGTTCAGGATCAGGTTTAATCCGTTGATTCATAATGACATTAATCGAAGACAATCTTCATTTCAACCCTCCTGTTCTTCTGACGGCCGGCTGCTGTTTTGTTATCGGCAACGGGGCGTTCCTGTCCGAACCATTCTGTGCGGATGCGGTATTCTTCGACACCCCGGCTGATCAGGTAATCCTTAACTGCCTGCGTCCTGTTTTTCGAAAGGGTCATGTTGGATTCAGGCTTCCCTGTATTATCCGTATGGCCTGAAAGCTGCACCTTCCAAACCGGCTTTTGAACGAGTAGTTCAGCCAGTTCGTTGAGTGCCGGGTATGAAACAGGTTTGATTACTGACTTACCCGATTCAAATTCCAGGTTTGAGAATGCTCTGTCGATGATCTCTTTTTCTTCCTTTTTGATTGCCGGGCAGCCATTATTCTCGGGTACGCCGGCAATGGTAGGACAGAGGTCATATTTATCAGAAATGCCATCGCCGTCAGTATCCGGACAGCCCATAAATTCTTTCGGACCAGGAATCGTCGGGCAGTCATCGTCTTCATCGGGGATGCCGTCTTTGTCAGAATCCGCAAACGGGCAGCCACCGAATTCCGGTTTACCGGGTGTATCCGGACAGAGGTCTGAACGGTCGGGAATGCCGTCTCCGTCACGGTCGGGACAGCCATTCAGACTGGCAGAGCCCGGCTGGTCAGGGCATTCATCAAGATGGTCGACGATGCCATCACCATCTGAATCAGGGCAGCCGCTATATTGCGGGAGACCGGGATGGTCAGGACAATGGTCGTCCTTATCTGCAATTCCGTCGCCATCACGGTCAGGACATCCCTTAAGTGCTTCTATTCCGGCATCATACGGACAATCGTCCAGATGATCAGGGATGCCGTCAGCATCAGCATCAGGGCATCCGCGCATCTCCCAGGTGCCAGGCACATCGGGACAAAGATCATTCTCATCGCTGACCCCGTCTTTGTCTCTGTCGCCCTTAACACTGCGATACACAGGGATCTTGAACATTATATAGCCATCAAGCGCGTAACTCTGTTTTGCCAACCTGTTATTGATAATGGTATTGGATCCTATCCATACGGGACCAAGGCGCAGGCTGAGACCTGCATTGAAGCGGTTAAACTGATCCAGATGAACTGGTACCGCAAATCCAAACCATTTGCGGTCGTAACGGGGAGTAAAGGTATAGGACGTAACGTAATGTGTTTTCGATATCATATTGGTTCCCTTACGAAGGGCGAAGAAAGGCGTGAAATTCAGGTAAAAACCTGCTCCAAGATTGAAGTCCGCCTGCAGGCTCAGGGACGTGGGAAGTCCCATGCTGTATGATTCATTGGCATTCTCATTGAATCCGAAGCGGGCACGCAGGGTATCATTGATATCCGAAATCGAATTAATGTCCATGCCATGGATATACCAATCCCTTATGTCTGCATTAAAATCCTGGCTGTAAAAACCTTTATTGTACCTGATGCTGCCAAAATCAAGCAGTGAGATACCCAGCCTGAAGAGATATTTGTCCTTGTCACCCCTGAGCAGACCGTCCTTTCCATCCATTGAATAGGTGAATGAAGCAATATCCGGCCGGTACTCATATACCAGGCCCAGATCAAAGCCGAACCCGGGTCCGGGAAGATTTTTAAAGGCTGGATTACCTTCCTCATCAAATGTTTCAGAGATACCATAGTTGACCTTTGACTGAAACAGCGACAATGTATCAGGGCTGTCGAGCCTGTATGTGAGGTCATTGATAAACACATATCCTGAACTCAGCCCCTGCAGGTATTTCAGGGTAGCGCCTCCTTTCAGAAAGTGTTTCTGTTTATTCAGAATTACCGTGGCATAGGTAAATCCGAACTCAGCCCAGGAGTTTGCCTGCATACTGAAGTTTGCATTGGTGAGCGTTTTCCTGAGCAGCGGTTCGTAATCAAATCTTTCGCTGAAGAGCTGTGCCAGGTCTTCCGTGATGTTGTCAATGTTTAGCATGACTCGTGTCCTTGAAGTGAATCCGATTGCCGAATTCTCATTAAGGTTGATCATGAATGATGGCAGGATAGCACCTGCACTCACAAACCCGTATTTATCCTTTCCGTCATACTTCCGGAAAACGTACTTATCGCCGAAATCCTCGTCCTCCCAGGTAGAAGGCTTAAAGAAGACCTTCTTGTCAAGTGCCACAAAAGTGTTGTTTGCCATCATTTCAGCACCAAAAAGCGTAATGTCGAAACGGTAACGGCTATCGGCGATGGAGGCAGGTTGCAGCAGCAACCCTGCAGAACCGCTGTAATTGCTCTGTGAAAACGGCAGATAACTCTGTCCGGAAAGCTGCCCTGAAGGCATAATTGCCATCAATACTGCAATGAAAGTAAAGCAGTTTAAAATTCGCTTCATGAGGTAACGGTTTAAAGGGTTGACAACTAAAGGTACAAAGTTTCTGATGAGGTAGTCCGGATGTTGAAATCTTTTGATAATTATCCCGGACTTACTGATAATGGACTGAAATGACAAATTGTAACTGTTAATTTCAGTGTTTTCATTTTAAATTTGGTCAAATGTTTTGAACTGAGAGGGTACAGCTTTAATCCTGACATCGGGGTGATGCTGGAAAATAACAAAACCAGATCCTTCTATACGGATATCTTCAGGATCAAAATCAGCTATATCCGCGTATCCCGGCAATTCACCGGCCCGGGTTTACCCGGCTGCAATCATGTAAATCGCAATGACAGAAACAGCAATTCCGATCCAGTTGATTGTACTAAGCTTTTCCTTGAAAATAAAAAAACCGGTTAATGAAGAAAGTATAACCACACTGACATTGAGCAGGGGAATAAAAACAGAGACCTGTACCAACTCCAATCCTTTAAGCAGGTAAAATAATGAAAACCAGTTTAATAATCCAAGAATAATTCCGGCAAACAAATCAACGGGCTTTATTTTTACATTTTGCTTCAGCAACCTGTAAATACTGATCATAGCCCCAAAAACAAAGGCGACAGCAAAAGCTGAAGCTGCATATATTACATAGGCTGCCTCATTCCCCGCCGGAAGAAAAAAATGCTGCGTGATTTTTACGGCTGAATCATTCAATCCCATTAATAAAAAGACCGATACAGGGATAAAGACAACATTGGCCTTCAGCACGAGGGCCTTATCTTTCTTCAGGGTCAGATAAAATGCGATCAAAGCCAATAATATACCGGCAATTTTTATAGAACCGGCTTTATCGCCGATCACAGCCAATCCGACAATAACCGGGATAATCACCGACATTCTGCTGCTGATTGCCGTCAGCGCGATGCCGGCTTTTCGGGCTGATATGGAAAACATGACAAATCCCAGAATCAGCAATGCCCCGGTAATCAGCGACATAATCATCCAGTCGGCAATGGGGGAGAGGGTTAATGCCAGGTTTCGTCCGGCATATCCGAATCCAAACAAGGCTCCTACAATGTAGTTGATCGTTATGGCCGAAAAACTGTCAATTTTATAACGTTCAAAAAGTTTGAAGCAAACAAGAATAAGGGTGGATGCCGCTACCGCAAAAAAGAGATAAATCATCAGGCTGAAATTTGCGCAAATATAGTGAATGGCGCAGGACCTTATCTGTGTTATGATGCACCCTGGTGCTCTATGATCAGATAAACAGGTATACCGGCGTATATGGGCTTATGCAGATTATAATGAGGTGCAATTTCAGTAAAATGCACGGGCAGATACTGACCATGTCCATGGCCAATAACAAGCGAGGCGGCCACTGCGTTTTTGCTGATGCTTTCAGCAAATTCTGCTCCGGTCAGTTGAATAAAACTACCCAGACTAAACAGACTGCGCTCCCAGAGGACAGTCTTACGCAGGATCAGGTTGAATAATTCCGGCAGCACTGATTCTGTGACCCCTGAAAGCTCCAGCAGCGTGATGCTCAGTCCAAGCACCAGGTGGCGGTGATCCTGAACAATGAACCCGGTTTCGGGAAGCCGGTCAAGCATCAGGTATTTGCCCCCTTTGTGCATATCTGCAATCCTGTGAAAAGTGAGCAGATCATAGACCAATGTTGATCCTTCGGTACCTGATATTTCTGAAATATCTGCAGGCTGGATTAAACGGTTTTTACAGAGGGTGCAGGTTGAAGAACCTTGCTTTACCTTGTTGAAGAACTTATCAGAAAGACAAGTTGATTCTTCCTTTTCAGTCCTGCACATAAAAACCGCTTCGGCAATCCGGTCGGCAGTGTCCTTCACAACGCCTGTTTCCGCCAGCCAAAGCGACATCAAATCTGTTGGATAAGAAATAAGGTTCAGATAGAAAAAAACGACCGCCGTGAGCAATTCATGGTTTTCGGGTTTGGTCAGGGAATATTCAGTTACCTGACCGGACAGGGGAGCAAAAAAACCGCATTCCTTCAACAAACCAGTCAGTCCTTTCGGAGTGTAAATCATAGAACCGGACAATACGCCCGGAGGAACCAGGCTTAAATCCACCAAAGAATAACTCAGATTGTCAGGTAAAAGTTGTCTGATCAGGAGGGATGTTCCCTTTATTTTATCCCTGATCGCTTCAGGTAAGGTTGTGGAATATTGGCCGGTATCGATATTATACTCTGAATTATCCAGAAAAAAAACAGCCATAAACAGTATTTTAACTGACAAAGTTATCAAATGAAAATACCATGAAAGAGAAAACCACATATATTCCTGGATTTTTCGGATTAATTTTGCCGTTTTAATGAACACCATGACAAACCGGGAACTTGAAAAGCATTTGTTTAACTCCATAGTGTCAGTATACGGAGAAAGGGAAGCAAGGGCAATTCAACGCTTTCTTTTTCGTGCGCTGCATGGCCTTTCTGATGTGGAATGGTTGTTAATCAGGAACGATGAAGCCATGTCTGAATTTGAATCCAGTGTAAAACAAGCGATTCCGTCTCTCATTCAGCAGATGCCGGTTCAATATGTGACAGGGAAAACCTGGTTTTGTAATCTTGAGTTAATGGTAAAACCCGGGGTGTTGATTCCCAGGCCTGAAACGGAAGCGCTGGTAATGCGGATTGCAGAAAAATACAGCGGTTTCAGTGGCTTACGTGTTCTGGATATCGGAACCGGAAGCGGTGCCATCGCTGTCAGTCTTTCGGTACTTTTAGATAAACCTGAAATTACCGCCTTCGACATCAGCAACATTGCATTAGAGATCGCTTCAGCCAACGCTGAAAAGCATAACCGGAATGTGAAATTTTATAACATTGATATTCTTGATAAAAGGACCTGGCCCGAAGATGGTCCGTATGATCTGATTGTCAGCAATCCGCCTTATGTCAAGGAATCGGAAAAAATTTTCATGCAACCGAATGTGCTGAAATTTGAGCCGGCGCTGGCTTTGTTTGTTGATAATCAAGATGCATTGAAATTTTACCGTGTCATTGCCAAATTCGCCGGGATTAACCTGAAGCCGGGTGGTTCGCTCTGGTTTGAGATCAATGAAACGGAAGGGGAAAACCTTAAGCAGCTAATGATTGAAATGGGGTTCAGCCAAGTGGAAATACTCACCGATCTGTCTGGTAAACAACGGTTCGCGTCCGCCATCCGGCAGGATTAAGTATTCCTTAATTTTAATAAGGTGAAAGGAATTTGTCTGCATTATATCTGAATTTCTTCTTTCACCGGAGGGCAATGGTTATTACATTTTATACTTTCCGGCTATAAAATAAAGTCAACATTTTGAAAATCAATACAGGAATTACCGATCTTTGCAAATGAACAGGACGGGAACGGTAAACTTTTTATTGTCCGGCTTGTTCTGATTATCAGAATTAAATGATTACAATGAAGCAAACCATTATTCTCGGAATATTATTTTTCGCGCTGGCATTCTCTGCCAACAGTCAGCAACGTGCTTACTATTATGAAGTGAAGTTGCTTGATAAGCAGTTTTCAGCGTACAGCATTGCCGAACCGGCTAAATTTCTTTCTCAGAAGTCTGTTGAGCGCCGCTTGATACAGCAGATTCCTGTTGATGAGACTGATCTGCCTGTCAGCCCTTCATATCTTAACCAGTTAAGAGACGCCGGCGCAGAGGTCATCTACAAATCCAAATGGCTGAATCTTGTGATTATCAAGGTTGACCGACCAGAAGTGGCTATACAGATCTCAAAGAAGCCTTTTATCAGGCATATGCAATCAGCCGACCATCTTTTTACACTGAATACGAGAAACTCAGGGAAACCATATTTTGATAATGAGGTAATTGAAAAAGCGGCTTCCAGGATCAAAGGTCACAGTTATAAGAGTCAGGCAGCCTTTAATTATGGCGCTTCGTTGAACCAGGCAAGGATGATCAACATCGACCAGTTGCATGCCTTGAACTTCACCGGAAATGGAATAACCATCGGGGTGATTGATGCAGGTTACAACAGTGTGGATGTGATGCAGGCTTTCGACAGTTTGCGTACACACGGCCAGATTCTTGGTACGCGCGATTTTGTTCAGCCGGGTAATAATGTCTATCATACAGGTATCAGTACCCATGGTACGATGGTATTGTCGACCATGGGTGGCAACCTTCCGGGACAACTGATCGGGACCGCTCCGAAGGCTTCATACTGGCTGTTGCGCTCGGAAGATGCCGTTTCGGAATATATCATGGAGGAGTATTATTGGGTTAATGCCGCTGAATTTGCTGATTCTGTCGGTGTTGATATTATCAATTCATCGCTGGGTTACAGCACTTTCGACGATCCCGCCGAGAATCACACATACAGTGATATGGATGGAAATACAACAGTGGTAACGATTGGCGCGGATATGGCCGCTGCGAAAGGAATACTGGTGGTGAACAGCGCCGGTAATTCCGGTGGCAATGCATGGCAGTATATCACAGCCCCAGCTGACGGAGACAGTGTACTGACTGTTGGCGCGGTGGACCCGGCCGGTGTATATGCCTATTTCAGTTCCAAAGGTCCTACCGCCGACGGAAGAATAAAGCCGGATGTTACAGCCCAGGGGCAACAGACAATTGTTGCCACGATCCCATCAGGAGTGGCAGGAGGAAGCGGAACATCTTTCTCTTCACCCATTATCGCAGGTGCAGCGGCTTGTTTGTGGCAGGCCAACCCAACATTCACCAACATGGAACTGATCAATGCAATCAGGATGAGCGCTTCTCAATCATCAGCTCCCGACAACCTCAAAGGCTGGGGAATTCCTGATTTTGTTCAGGCCAACTCGCTCCTTACGCAATCTGTAATCCATGAGCAAAAGGCCTTTCATGAACTTAAGACCTTTCCCAATCCTTTCACCTCACGCATAAGTCTGGAAGTAACCGCCAATTACCCGATTGTTCTCGATATCAGACTGATCAATTCAAACGGCAAAGTTGTGAGCAGTCTGATCGGCGTTGAGATCGCGAAGGGTAAAAATATGGTCGCTATCAATAACCTCGACAGTTTCCCTTCCGGAATTTACATGCTTCAGGTGTCAGATGGTTATGCCGTTACTACCAAAAAGGTCATAAAATAGCGCGAAAAATTTTCTGATAGTTTTTCCCGATCCGGTTTATACCGGATTTTTTATATTCTTACTGAGGCAGTTAAATCAGTTTTTGTCTGCCGATATCCCGTTCAGAGTTCCATAAAAAATGACGCATGTATTCGTGATCGCTTAAATCGGATCTAACCGGAGATAAAGTGCAGGGGAGTGAGGCAACTTTTTCAGGCAGCATTCAGGCATTGTTTTAATGTATGATTATCCGGCCTTATCTGCTCCGGAAATTTTTTGAAGAAAATATAGTTGGTCTGAGATCTGAAAACATCAGGTATAAGCGCAGATAAGGCATATTTATATTACCTGTCTTTTCCATAATCAAAGGGGTCTTGAAATAGTTACAGATGTTAATCAGAGTGCCGAATTACGGTAATAATACAAATGTAAATCCCTGAAGTACATTTGTAAAATGATTTAATTGGATAGGAATCAAATCTATAAACAAATAGCTTACAAAATTTAAAATTTACTCTATACTGCACATCAATTAAGTATTACAAATGTAAACTTCTGTCTGATTTGGTTCTGAAAAAGCAGTTCAATTACTTCTGACATGTTAAATAGCTTATAATAAATAATATAAGCCTGATTATCTTCATTTAAATATTCTAGAAGTTACAATGATAAGTATGATACAAATGTAAACTGCACTAAACAAATTCATATATTGCGGGTTTGTTTACTAATGTACATTATTACAAATGTTAACACAAAATATTTATGAAAAAATGCATAACAATTGTAAATGAAGGAAAATCTGATCAAATATTATTAAGATAGGCTTAAATAACACGATACCAGTAATATAACAAAGATATATAAAGTATAAATACAGAAATCAAACACATTTTATCTAATATAGCAACATGAGTTATAATTTGTATAATACATTAATAAACAATAATATAATATAGATTATCTACATTGAACTTCAGAAATTTCTGAATTAATCAGAATTTACAAAATTAACATCCGGATTGTTTGAATAGTTATCCGGAAGGTTTATATTTGTAATTTCAAAACAGCAGATAAATATGAACAACAGGATATCCATGGTGCTGAAGGCAAAAAATATCAGCCCGGCCCAATTGGCAGACGATCTGGGCGTACAGCGTTCCGGCATTTCTCATATATTGAACGGTCGGAATAAACCGAGTCTTGATTTCATCCAGAAGCTGATCCGTTTATATCCTGATATCAGTATGCAATGGTTACTGTTTGGTGAGGGTCCTATGATGAACCCATATCCTGACCGGGAGGCAGAGCCGGCTAAAAAAGATTATGAGGTAATTCAAAAGCCTAAACCCCGATTGATGGAGTTATTTGTGGATGAGAATACGGATGAGGAGAAATATTCAACGCAGCAGAAGGAAAAAGAACCCGGACCTCACATACAATCTACTGAAAAACAGTCTGATGAACCGGGTTTAAAGGGCCAGGAAAATATAGCGCCTCAGCGAGAAAACAGCAATGGACCGGATTCGAAGGAAATTGAACCGGATAACCCCGGTGTAAAAATACCTGAAAAGCCATCCGGAATGAATTTGGGAGCCCCTATAGAGGAAATAGTACAAAAAGTGACAGGTCAGCAGGTTAGTGACCGGAAGCTTGTAAAAATCGTAATGTTTTATTCAGACAAAACTTTTGTTGAGTATTTACCTGAAATATAAGGGATTCAGATACGTTCCAACGCTGAAAAGAAGAATGCGGCCTCGATGGCGGCATTTTCATCACTGTCAGATCCGTGAACCGCGTTTTTCTGAACAGAAATACCAAAAAGTTTTCTTATTGTTCCTTCAGCAGCATCGGCAGGATTGGTAGAGCCGATCAGTTTACGGTAATCGTCCACAGCATTCTCCTTTTCAAGGATTGCAGCCAAAACCGGTCCTGATGACATGAATGTCACCAGATCATTATAGAAAGGTCTGTCTTTATGAATTCCATAAAATTCGCCGGCTTGTTCATGGCTGAGTTTGACCAGTTTTATTGCCTTTATGCGGAAGCCCCCCTGAAG
>JABNAD010000428.1_pt1 | contig 25670 bp, 22 predicted proteins | sample 7240381 | NCBI WGS metagenome assembly JABNAD01 (sample SAMN11332834, study PRJNA596920) | anaerobic digester metagenome | biome: digested sludge; isolation source: digested sewage sludge-derived enrichment culture grown on H2/CO2 | place: Germany: Goettingen
ATGTATGCCTCCCGCACCTCCTCTGGGATATCGATGTAACGTTCCGTCGACACCTCCTGTTCGATAAGGTTGCGGGGGAATATCGCCTCCAGGTCCTTAGGGCTCACTGGCTCGTTCGTCGCCGGATTATGCGGCGGCGGGATGGGGACCGGGGTGTCGGCCGCGATGTTGTACCACTGCTTCGGAATATCGTCAATGTCCAGAGAGAACTTTATGTCCTGTCTCATGGAAGATGGGGAAGTTGAAGTCAATATATATCATTTATGGTCATTATTGTACATATATGTCTAATTAATGGAAAATCAAAGTAAAACCGGGGGACCCTTGGAACGAGATGATGCGCCTGCAGTTCACCGAACTTTCATAGGATTTCATCCCGGTGTCCATCACCTCCAGAGGCCTGGACGGGAAAAGTTAGTTATCTCCAAGGGGCATTCACGGGGGATAGCATGAGATACGGCGCCACCACCAGGCTCAGCCCCCAGAGGGCCTTGGAGAAAGCCCAGGAATACTTTGGCAAGCTAGACCTGGCCCTGCAGGAGAGCTCCGACCGCCATGCGCTCTTCAGCAGCGTCGCCGGTCACGTTCTGGTGACCATCACCACCGAGCACGGTACCGAGATGGACATCGAGACCATGGGATACGACAACCAGGTCAAGACCTTCCTGCAGCGGATCGGCTAGCAGGACTGGCACTCGGTGACCTTCATATTGCCGCGGTCCTTCAGCAAGCGTTTCTTCATTTCCTCGCCGGACAGAACGCCCTCGTCGGTGACGACCGCGGTGACCATCTCCAGCGGGACCTGCTCGAAGATGACCTCTCTCATCTGCACTTGATCTTTAACGGAGCCGCCTTCCACGGCCTCCATCTCCAGAACCGGGATGAGCTTGGAGGTGGCGCACACCACCACGAACGGTTTTCCGAACTCTCGGGCCGCCAGGGCCAAGGACATGGTTCCCACCTTGTTGACCACTCCTTCCGGGGACACGCCGTCCGCCCCCACCAGCACCAGGTCGGACGTCCGGACCTCGGAAGGTATCATGGAGTCCCTGAACAGTGTGGCGCGATGACCTTTCCCGAGCAGCTTCTGGCAGGTGATTAATCCCTCCCCCATGGGCAGCGACTCGGCGACGGAGATATCAACGTCCTTAGGGAGATGGGAAAGAGAGCTCAGCACCGTCCCGGAGTAGGACAGGGTGACCACCTTGGCGGGCTGATACACCTTGGCCAGGTCGTCGGCGATCCTCTCTGCGGCCTTGGCCTCCCTTTCCCGGAGGTCGGTCAGGAATCCCTTGACGAAACCGTTGAACTGTCCTTCCGGTATCTGGGCGTTCAGAAGGACCCTGATCGACCCGGCCACGTTCTGCAATGGGGCCATGGACCGCTTGACCTTCGACAGACCGTCGGCAAAATCCTTCCATTCACGAAGCGTCGGCCTTAGGGCCAGGGCCCTCTGCAGACCTTCCAGCAGTTCAGAGTATATCTCGGATGAACCGGAGACCCGGTCGTTGGTGACCTTGTCAAGTAATGAAACGAGGCTTGTCATCAGAACACCTTTGATGATGGTGAAAAGAAAGGGTTATTGAAAAAAGATGGGGTTTTAAGTTCGTCCTTCAGGTGCATACCACTTCGTCCGAGATCCTTTCCAGGGCGCCGACGTAACCGGGGTTCTGCTCGTTGGGGTCCAAGCTGATGAAGAACTCGGCGTTGCCCAGTCCTCCGCGGGCCCTCTTCAACGAATCGATGACCGGGCGGAGGCCGTTCCAGGAATACAGCACGTCCACCCCGTTCAAGACCACGATGGGAGATTCGTTATCCTTCAGGAACTCCTTTATCTTGGTCTCGAAGCTCTCCAGGTTCATCGGCGGGATGCAATCCTCCTCCGGGCGCGGAGAGAGCCAGAACGCCGTCATATTTTCCTTTACCGGCTCGAACTGCATCTCCAGCTGTCTCGGCGAGTTCTTGGAGATGTACAGCGCCTTGCGTCCCTTGCGCAGCTCCCTCCTGAGCATCTCATGGGTGCGCAGCGGGACCCGCTCCTTGATCATGACCAGCTTTCCTTCCTTTTCTCTCATTTTTCCCCTCAGGAATGCTAAGGGATATGAGTTCCTCAAGGTGTCCCGAGGTAAGAGCGAAAACGATGATGAAATTTCGCTGAAAGAACGGGCCAGGTGTCGGGTGAGGGTAGTAGGCCCCCTTCTGTTTCAGGCGACATTCAACTGCGCGCCCTACCCGCCGGTCCTGAGCGGTCATCCCGGCTGTTTGGGCTTGCTCCGGTGGGGGGTCGCCGTTTCACCAGGTCCTCGGGGAACGTCCTCGCCGAGCGATTCATACTACCCCGGGGCTGTGCCGTTTCTGTGCCCTTGCCTTGGCTCTCGCCAAACCACTTTCGCGGTCCACCTTTCTCATGGAGGAGGGACCTTCCTCAGCTGGGCCCGGAGGCCCTACCGTCAGTCGCTCTCCCTCTCCCGACGCTAGAACCTATGAAAAACCCCTATTTAAATAAGTTGAACAGGTCGTGACCGGCCCTCCTCGGTCCAGTGAACCCGTGGTTATGTTCGCCTGATATGCAAAGGTTAATAACCGCATCCTACATTCCCAAAAAAGCCCGCGGGGGTAGCCAAGCATGGCCAACGGCGCTAGATTGAGGGTCTAGTCCTTAGTGGTCCTTGGGTTCAAATCCCAACCCCCGCACCACTGTTTCAAATCTTGCGTTCCTTTAATATCTACGATCCTTTTCTTTTCGATATGGCCATTCGTCTGGTCCAGGTAATACTATCCGCTTAGCGGTAAAAACTTCTTGACCCAGTTCAGCGAAAAAGTGTCTCTCGATCTTTCATCCCTTTCGGTCCGCAACCTTGATAATGTCCATCGTTAACTATTCACTCGCCCTGAGTTCATCTCAGAGTGGGGGGTTGGAAAATTGGGGCAAAGACCACACAATGTCAAGGCGATCATGCCAGACAGGTGGGATGAATATCCCACGGATTGTAAGGTGTACCTGCTGTACTTTTCTGGAACCACGGAATTTCCCGACCTGGTGGACCGATTGAGAAGACTGGGCGAGCGCACCGGTAAGAACCTGGCCGTCGGTTTCATCGGTCTGGCGGAAGAAAAATACCAGAACCTGGTGTCATCATTCCAGGTGGTCAAGATGCCGGCCATCGTGATAACGGGGTCCGACGCCATAGCTTCGATAAAGGAAGGGAAGGCGCAGCGGACGATATTTGTGAAATTCGACAACCGGGAAAAGATGAGCAGCACCTCACAGACCATGGACGCACTGGAACAGGTTTATAATCTGTTCTTGCAGAACAAGTTCGTGGAAGCGGCCAACCTATCAAAAAATGTGGAAAAGGACGTCAAGCTGGAGAAGTTCTTCAAGTCCCTGGGGGAGGCCGTGTCAAAGATCGGGAAATACCTCGACGAACACGATTTCAAGATCGAGACATCACTGGGCAAGATCGATATAACCAAAGTGAGCGGCTGAATCATCAGTTATCTCTCACATTGGCCATGTTAGTTCTTTCCGTCACATCCAGATCAAGGACCGCTAGCGACCTCGCCTACATTTCCAAAATGGATAGGCAAGAATTTTCCACGCCTCTCCCTAAGATCCGCCGTTCTAGAAGAAGCAGGTGAAGCTCTGCTTCTGCACGTCCGAGCACACCCGTACCTTAATCGACCGACCATCGATGACCTTGACCACCGAAGCGAAGGCCACCGCCTCCGGGATCAGAGAGGCCAGATGGTTCTCGGACGATGCAAAGAACTTTTCGTTCAGGACGTGCCCCTCCCGGTTGGGATGCACGGCGCAATAGACCATGTCCATCTCCACCAGGTCGTTGAAGAAATGCGTTCCCAGGGACGCCTCGGGAACCAGGCCCTCGTGCATGGACATTATCTCGCACAAGATAGAAACCGTGTTAATTTCCGAGAAGGAAACGGGCACGCCCATCTCCGGCGAAGTAGTGGCCCACCTTCCGGGGCCGGCAAGGAGGATCGTCGGTCGTTCCCCCAGGTCCTTCAGGTGCGTAAGTTTGCCGATCAACCTGGCCACCGCGTATCGGTCGCTCATTCTCATGTTCCCGTAGACCTCTGGAACGATGTAGATGATGCGGTCGACCGACACCGCCCGGCTGCTGCCGATGACATGTCCACTGGAGCTCAGCAGGACCCTTTCCGGATCGAAGGCGCACGATTCCTTCAGGCTGGTGCCATTGCCCTTGGTCTGGAAGGGCCGACACTGCAGCAGATTGATCCGGTAATCGTTCAGATCATCAAAGTTGGCGGTGAACTCGATATCGATCGGGTGCTCGTAGGCGGCCTCGAGGGTGCGCAGCATTTCCCCCATTCGATGCACGAACGTGCCCTTGGACAGGAGCTCCTCGAAGGTCAGGATCAAAGAGAACACCTCCCCTCCCCCGGCCTCGTTCGCCCTCCTTTCCAGTTCCAGGTCCCGGGAGGCGAATATCTCCAACGGTATTTGCGGATAGCTGCGCACGATCTCCTCGAACGGCAGCGAGGTGAGGCGGTTCTCTCTCATATCGATCACGTCGCTCCTTCTCTGGGAGTACTTGCCGATATCCTGCGAACACCCCTCCGGACGTCTCAACGGCGCGTTCATGGCCACGATCCTGGTGTAATCGTCGTCCACCCGGTCCACCGCCCTGGTGCCGAGACCGAACACCAATCTCATCATCCCGGCCCGGGGATCGATCTCCTTGTTCCAGACGTAAGGATTGAAGGATATGCCCACTCCAGCCACCTGGGGGAAGAACATCTCCCCGTAGACGGAACCGGAGACCCGTTGCACCAGGACCGCCATCTGCTCGTCCCGGTCTAGCAATCCCCAGTGGGCCCGATACGCCAGTGCCTCCTGGTTCATGGTGCTGGTATAGACGCGGCGTACCGCGTCCAGGAACTTGTCCAACCTTTCCCTGGGGGTACCCTGGTTGGCCAGGAACACGCTCTCATACTTCCCGGAGAAGGCGTTGCCGTAGGCGTCCTCCAGCAGACTGGAGGAGCGGACGATTATCGGCGACTGGCCGAAGTAATCCAGCATCTTTCGGAACTGGTCCTCGATGTCCGCCGGAAACACGCCGGTCAGCATCCTCTCCTTGTCCTGCTCGTCCATCAGGAAACCGGAGGCGGGGTCGTTGAGCTTGCGACGGATCCACCAGCAGCCGTTCTGGCTTAGGTAGGTGTAATAGACATCCGAACCGATGTAGTAGGAATCGTGGGGTTCCAGCCGCTGCGACCATTCCGGATCGCTCCTCCTCAATATCGCTCTGGCCAGCAGCATCCCCACCGACTTTCCCCCGATGAGCCCGGTGCCGATCATCCGCTTGCCGATGTCCACCAGGTCCGGGAACTCCAGGTAACGCTCGATAAGCTTCATGAGCCGGGGGTCGCGGGTGACCGCCATTCGCACCAATCTCAGGAACAATATGTCGCAGGTCTGGTCGGTGAGGCGCTCGACGGCGTTGGTCTCCACGAACTCCTGGGCCTTCAGAAAGCTCCGTGTCCAAATGTCCTGCTGATGGGCGGAATAATCTATCCAGGGCTGGGGCACCCCGGTCAATATCTCGGCGGTGGTGGAGCTGTTCAGGACCGGGATGAAATCCTCCCCTTCCCAACGGTGCAGCATGTACATGGTCGGAGAACGCCGGCCGTCCACCTTCAGCGGATGGACGTAGATGCGGCTGTCCTTGGAATGGATGTCTATGACCACCTGCGCCGTGCCGTGGATGGCGTCGATGGCGAAAGAGGTGTGATGGTTCCTGATCAGCGCGAAATAGGCCACGGTGTCGTACGTATAGAGGTACGGGCAGGCCAGCATGAAGAAGTTACCCAGCATCCGGTCGCTGTACCAATCCACGGACAGGTCGGAGAGGCAATCGAAGACGTAGAACGCCCCCTTTCCCTTGCGGTCGATGATGTCCAGGATCTCGGATATGAAGTTCTCGAAGCCCTCGTTCGGTTCCAGGACGTGGATCTCGGCTCCGCAGTCCTCGGGCACCACCTTCCTATGGTCGGCGAAGCGGAAGTATATCAGCGGACGTGCCTGGCGTTCCGCCTCCTGGCAGAAGGGGGTCACGAATCTCACATAATCATCGATGGAGTCGACCTGCAGGACCACGTTGTCCCCTAAAAGCACTCGTTCCAGTATCCGGTCCAGGCCGGGAAGCCCGGTGTTGGATACTTCCTCGGCGTACTCTTGGGCTCGCTCTTCGATGCCGATCCCTCCTGTTCCGGCGTCCTGTGGAATACACGATTTTTATGGTATTTCAAAGGGAGCGAGGATGCCCCGGCGGCCACCGAAGCACCTGCCCGCTCATCACCGAAAGCGGTCACTTCGAACCGAGGCAGTTCATCCATTCCTCCTCCTGATCATCAAGAACCAGACCACCGCCACGGCCACCACCATGATGCCGATGATCAGGGCCAGGAGCATAAGGTCGAATCCGTTATCTCCGTCCTCCCTCTCCACGATGACCTCGGCCGACTCCAGGTCCAACCAGTTGCTCGGATAGATGGTCAGCGTCTCATGCGGACCGATCTCGATGCCGAAGGCCTCGCAGGTGGGCAGATCGGTCAACGTTCCGTTCAGCCGGTCCCAGGCCTCCTCGCTTATCACGTTCCCTTGGAAGCGCACGTCGAAGGTGAAGTTGTGGTCGCCGTCGTTCCTGAACACCAATTTACCGTAGTCCTCGGTGGTGTTGATGATCGCCCGGCTGTCATCGAAGATGGTGGCGTTGAGGACCTTGAAGACCCGTTCCCGGGTCCCGAAGCGCTTGATCAGGGTGGCCGAGTACTCCTTCTCCTGGTCCGAGGTCCGGTAGGTCATGGTTCCCAGGAATGGATTGCCATCCTCCTGGAACAGCCTCAGGGTGTCCTCCGTTCCGTTCTCGGCCGCAGCGTTCTCGATGGCATAGGCGGCCCTAGCGCCGCTGAATATGGTGCAGTTGTACACCCCGCTCTCGAAGCCCTTGATATGCGTGGTATAATTGCCGTCCGGCAGGTAGTACGCGTACGTTCCCGTGCCCAGGCCGGAGTGCAGGGTGAACGGTGAGGCGCCCTCGATGTCCATGCGGTAAGTTCCGTTTTCGAGAAGCTCCATCACGTTGCCCTCCTCGTCCTCGATCGAGCCGGAGGCGCAGCCGAACACCAGGTCATAAAGGCCGTCCAAGGTCGTGGGAAGCGTCCTATCGCCCAGGACCACGTCCGAATGCAGGAACGTCAGCCCCATAGGCCCGCCCCACCATCCCTGGTCGGGGCTGAAATAATATGACCACTCCCAGTAGTAACTGCTCTTGTCGATCTCGATGTACGGGGGATGGTTCATGTTGGCGTTACCGCCCAGGAGCGCGTTCTCCGCAGCTCCCTCCGTGGTCCATTCCGGCTTGTTGATGTCCCATATGTAGATCCGGGTGGTGTCCGGATCGATGTCCACCACCTCGTAAGGGACCACGATATGTCCATTGCTCCCGTCCACGATGGAGATTATGCCCAGGTCCCCGCTGTCGATCGAGCTCTCGATGGATGAGAGGACCAATCCCATGCCCGAGAATCCATAGACGGGCGGGACCAGATTGTAAAGGTGCTCGGCGACCCAGTAGTGAACGCACTCCGCCGACACCTGTGAGCCATGCAGGTAATCGACCCTGGTGCGCAAGGCTCCCTCGAGCTCCAGGTCATCGATGGTATACACGCCGGGCTGGATGTCGTTAGGCTCATATTCGTCCAGATACAGTTCCAGGTTGACCGCGCTCAGGCCGAAGCACTCCCCGTTCTGCGCTAGATGACAATATGCCACCCCGTACCAGATGGCCGCCAAGGGGTCGGGACAGATGGGCTGGGATATCTCATAGCCCAGGCAGTCCCAGCCATCCCAGGGCGTCCAGTAGGGAATGCCGATGCAGATCCACAGGTTCAGGTATACGTCGTCCCCGAAGGTGCGGCGATAGTCGCCATCCTCCCAGACCAGCCAAGGATATGATAGGTAATCCTTGGCCGTGTTGCCGAAGGTGAAACCGTGATCCAGGCAATACCAGGGATAGGGATACACCTCCAGTTCGTCCTCCGAGGTGGCGCTGCCCGCGCCCGTGGTCACGGTTATCGCGGAGGGCTTCGGAGGTATCCCGGGCACCAAAGTGAAGTTGTATGCGACGTCCGGGTCCGGATTGGCCGGGCTGGGGGAATAGGGAACGGTACCGGTCAGGACACCTCCGATGTAGATGCTGGCCCCTCTCAGGTTCGTACCAGTAATGCAGATGTCCGTCCCCTCGTAACCTCCGCCGGGCGTGAAACCGGTGATGGTCGGCCCGGAGGGCGTGATCAGGACGCTGGTGCGCTTGATGTTGTCCGTGTAATGCGCGACCTCGATGTCCTCTCCGTCGCTCACCGTCAGCTGGAACACCAGGCTGACGCTGTAATCATCAATGCTGGCCCGGAACGTCGGGCGGTCATCGTAGGGATCTGAAAGCTGCACCTCGAACCCCAAGGTGTCCACCTGCTCCCAATAATAGAACAGGCCGTCCTCGTCCGGGTCATAGCTCTCCGAACCGTCCAAGGTCACCAGGGCTCCCTCCTGCGCTGCCAGGCTGTTCGGGGCCAGGGCCACCGGGGGGCGGTTCCACACCGTCTCGGTGAATATGTAGAAGGGGTTGCTGCTCCTGGAACTGGCATCGTACATCTCGCTTCCCGTGATGTCCATCTTCACCATTATCTTGGCCGTCCGGATGTCCAGGGCCGGGACGGTCCAGGAATAGCTGGTCGTTCCGGGAGACAAGCTGGCGAACATGGTGTAGGTGCTTCCGTTGTTCTCCGAGAGGTACAGCTTGAAGACATAGATGGCTCCAGGATAGCAGGTGTACCTCCAGTTGATGTTGTAGGTCTCCCCGTCGAAGAGCACCAGCTGTCCGGGGATGGAGGGATTGGGAGCGAGCAGGCTTACCGAGGTTACCGATTCATCCTCGATGATGCGCAGATCGGCATCGCTGGTGTCGTTGGCCAGCTCGTTCCATTCGGTATGATATACGCCAGCCTTCACCCTGACGTGATCGTAGTTGACACCCGCCGGGATGGTCCAGTTATAACTGAAATCGTTCGGGGTGCTCCATTGTATGGTCAGCCACGATGAGCCGCCGTCGATGCTGTACTCCAGATATGCCCCGGTGATGATCCCGCTGGCATCGTTGGCGGTAGCCCAGGTTATCTCGTACGTAGAACCACCGACCAATGCCTCCCCGCCGTTCAAGGAGGTCAGCTCTATCCATGGTGAGCTGATCTCGAACTCCGGGCTGATGATCTCCTTGATGAACGTGCCTCCGGGCAGGAAGGTGTATGCGCGCAGCTTGATCTGACCATAGGCGCTCTCGTAATAGCTGGGCATGAACCAGATGCCCCCTTGGTCCGCTGGGATGTTGGCGAAGGTGCCCGTCAGCGAGGTCCAGGTTCCCCAGACGGTGTCGGTACGATATCGTACCTGCATGTTGAGCGCCCCGACCTGCTGCGTCCCGTCCCAGAGGTTCCATCTGATCAGTTCGTTACGTCCGTAGCTCATCAGCGCTGGGAAGTCCATGAACTCCAGGACCGCGCTGGGGGTTATGCTGAAATTGCCATAGCTGGAGTCCGTGCGATAAACGGTGAAAGGTTCAGCGGCCTGGCTGCGCCATTCCACCTTGACCCGGGCTGACGAGGTCTCGATATTGTTCGGCACTGTCCAGCCTATGACCTGGTAACCGCCAGCGTTGCTATTGGTGGTTATCTGGTTGGGGAAGGTCGCCCCTCCGTCGGTCGAGTAGGTGATCACCAGGACCCCGCCAGCGACCGATGTGGACAGCCGTATGTCGAAGGTCGTCCCTCCGAATATGTTCTCCCCTCCGTTCGGGTCCTCCAGGGACAAGGTGTAGGAGATGGCCTCCACCTCCTCGGAGGGGGTTAGACCCATCAGCAGAACGCTCAACAATAGGAAGGAGACGAAGACCGACTTCATTTTTTTAATTATATTTTTATAAATATAAGGACCAGCGCGTTTGTTTAGATGGACCGGACGCTTCACACCGACCAACCCCTTGCGGACGAGCCGGGGACCTCCCCGGAAAATAGGACGCCCTAAAAAACTTGTGCTTATGCCATTAAATAATTTATGTTTCAGAGGGTCCATTCAGATTCGGCGTTTAACGACATCACCATCGTTCTCACGTCCATGAATGGACTGGTCAATCGTCAATGAATGAACCTTCGAGAAGTTGAAATCGGTTTTTTTTTCACTACTTTGAAACAACATTTCAATTCAAAGGTCAAGGATCACCTTTTGCACCGATGAACGGTCTGGTGGCAGGTCCACTACTGGGAGTTCGCCAAAAATCGAGATTCCAGCCGACCACATCAGCATCACCGATGTCGACAACTGGAGGGGATCGTGGATTATTGCTCTCGCTTTCGCTTCGGCCTCGCTATCATAAGAATAAGGAACGCCCGGCGAGGAGATGGTCACGCCTTGCCTGAGCCAAGCTCCCGGGACCGATTCCGGTGATGCGTTGAACACTGCATGGGTATCCTTGACCTCATCTTCGGTCGCATCCACGAATCTCGCCGAGGGCAGGCGCCTTCGCGCCTGCATCATCTTCAGCGGATCAGGATCTGAGACGGACACCACACCTCCGCTCCGGGCGATGATCTCCGCAGCAAGCGTACCCACTTTCCCGTAACCAAGAACAAGCACCCGTCGGCCTTTCCAACCCCCCATGGCCTTCTGAAGTGCAAAGGTGTATCCCAGAGCGGTGCAGGTCGAATTGTCGATCAGAGACCCCGTCGCCGCATCTACCGCCGCAAACAACTCATCGTCTGCCATGAGAAGTATGTCCGCTCCCTTGGCCAGTCCCTCCCTAATGCCCTCCCCGTCCGATGCTCCAGTAACGAATGATCTGAACCCTAAAAAAACGGCAATATCGGCCAGAGCCCTGGAGAAACCCGGTATCACCCCCAATCCAGAGGTTAATGGGACGGCGGCCACGGTCAGAGTTCCCAGGTCAAATTTCGACCTCTTCATTCCTAATGAGTTCGAGGCCAGCTCTAGATATCCCATCCCGGTCTGCGAGCGAAGCCGTCGATCGGCGGAAGGCAGTCCAGCGCCGATACCGCGGACCAGGTCAGCGGTCAACCGAGTCATCGTATCCCTCAGGGAACGGGTCCAGGTGTTCAGTGATGGAGTTTTCTTCCATGATTCGGTTCAGGCAGTCCACCCTCCTCTTTAAAAGGGACCCGCGATCATCGGCCGAGATCATGATCGTGGCCACCCATGTCTTGGTACCCGGTCGGTAATCGGTGATCATCTCGTCAGCTCCAAAAATCCCACGGATGATTCGCGGGCTGTGAACCCCGGCGAACGCTCCCTCCCCGCAGGACCTCATCACCCCGCCATCAATGCGCACGTGTTCATAGACGGATGCCCTGGCTTTCTGGCTGACGAAACTTTTCCGAGGACGACCGTTCATGGCCTCGACCATCTCCTTCACCAAATTGATCTCGTGAGAATGCAAGATGGCCGCAGGTGTTTGGCTTGGTATGCGAGCGTCGATCTCCAGAACCCTCGGCTTACCGTCGACCACGATGGCCTCCATGTCCATTATCCCTTTGATCTTAAGAGCTCGGGCGGTCTCCACTGCGCATTTGGTGAATTCCTCATGGACCGGGTCCGAAGATCTATACGGGGAATAGACCCTTTTACAATCATAATTGTCATCCAAAACGATTTCGGTTATGACATAGGGCGTGAAGTTCTCACCGTTCCCGACCACCTCTATCGATATATTGGGTCCGTTCACATACTCTTCCACCACCGGTTGTGAACCTTCCTCCCGGAGCCGGCGGACCATCCGTGACATCTCCTCTTCGCTGCTGGCTTTGGCCACCCCACAGCTTCCGCTTCCCGTCGATGGTTTGACCACGACAGGGAAGCCGCACGAAGGCCATTTGCGGGGGATCGGGACCCCCAATCTCTGAAGCAGTTCGTTAGATCTGATCTTCGACTCTGATACTGTGTAGGCATCCAGGTCAAAGAGGAGAGGTACACCGGCTCGTTTAGCCATCTCGGTAATGGTCCTTAAAGCACCGATCTCCTCGTTGGCCGGCAGAAGGACATCACAATCCGCCAGGGCCTTTAACGCCGATCCCCGGTCCTTCTCCACATCGACCACCAGGGTCTCATCGGCGAGGGATAGCGCAGGGGCGTCCTTCCTGCGGTCCAGAACTAGCGTTTCATACCCCGCTTTCGTAGACAGGTAAGTGGCCTCCATTCCCTGAAGCGCCCCGCCGATTATTCCGATCCTCATCATCAAGTCTCCCGCATGTTATCTCTAAGCACTTCCCGCCCCTTCTTCCCCTGGTCATTGGGATGCAGTAAAGGGTCTAGGAGCCGAACCCGGCCAAATTCGTTGTAAGGACCCAGTGGTCCCAGGCCGGACCTCTCCAATAAAAAAGGGTCTAGCGACTTAATCGTTATCTTTCGATTACCGCCGATCGTCGCTAGGGGGATCATTTGAAATCCAGGCCTAGGTTGGTAAGGTCCTCTCTGAACTTACGATACACGTCCACGTACTCCCGGCTAGGACGGACGGTATCGACATCGTAACATTCCTGGAAGCGCTTGCCCTTGGGGGCATGGGTGAACTTCCGCTCATAATCACCTACCAGTTGCTCGATGATCTCGTTAACTTTTTCCACCTTCATCCCGGCCGTGGCCATAGCTACCTCCCCAAGCACTCTGGCTTCCATGCCAGTGGCGAAATCTTCGGTCACCCCCTTGGCGGTGGCCACCCCCGAGACCAGCTCTCTGCCGCTGGCCGTATCGAGCATGGATTGGGCGGCGATCTCCTTAAGGCACATGTCAGTGCAGGGGCCGGCCAGCGAGTAGTATTGGTTGGCGATGAGTAGGTCAGTGTGCGCATCGATAGCCGCCGCGACATGCCCGGCGATCTGCATGGTCTCCCTTGTCGTCGTGGTTCCCCAGCGTATGTGTATGGGCCCATCCAGGTGGTAACTTGCGTTCATCATGGTGAAGGATGCCAGAGTGGTAGCGACATCGCATATGGCGGTCTCCTCCACCCCACCCGTATAACTGCCCAACAGCGGCATCTGTTCCACCATTATGACGTTGCCATTGTGCATCCATCCCGCGATTATGTTCAGACTGGTATTGTCCAGTTTCATCTCGTTGAGCTGTGAGACCTCATGGCTGTCACTGGGTCGCAGACAATCTTTCAGGTCGCTAATGAGACGTCCCGCCGAGGTCAGCGGGGTCTCAGGACCCTATATGGCCATATATGGCCGGCCAGCTCGGTTGCACGCCTCCCTCATGGCCCTTATCTCAGCTAAAGTGGCCTTTATCTCGAATGGGGTGTTGGAAACCGCTGGAATCCCATTGATAGTGGCCAACACCCCGTTGACCATGGTGTCCACTAATGCCTCCTGCGCATAGCTTTGGATGACCGAAATGAAAACGTTCTCGGATACCGGGGATCCAGTAGGGCCTCCCTGTACGATCGGTCGGGTATTGGCGTTACCCTTTCTCGGCTCTAAAAAAACCGTATCGCTGTGCTCACCTAGTTTTACCCTCCGGGGCGCCTTCTTGATGCCCTCCTTGATCTCCGCTTCCGTCACCCTGATGGCCCGGCGTGTATCGATATTGTAGATCCCCACCGTCTCCAGCATCTCCATTCCAGCCAGGAACAGCCTTTCCTTGACGTCTTTGTCAGTGGGGATGAACTGATCACCAAAATCCAAATGGTACTTATCTTTGAGGTGAGATGCACCTTCTGGTACGATTCTAGAGTCCCAGTAGCTTTCAGCGATCTTCGGACCTTCCGTGGAACGTAAGTATGTATCATAGACCGTCAACGGGCGATCGGCGACATCCATAGTGTTCTCTCGTTCACTCATTTAACAACCTTCGTACAAGATCGATCACGTCAGAGGCGCATGCGCAATAACCATCTCCCCCTATTCGGACCACCCAATCATTGCTGCATGGGGCGCCTCCGAATATTGTCTTGATCGATAACAGCCCCTCCTCCCTGAGAGCATCCACGATCTGCTTCTGGCAGATCAAAGTGGTGGTCATCAAGGCAGAACCGCCAACGACATCCGCCTCCCGATCTCTAGCGATTTTTACAAATTCCTCGGGGGGCACGTCCTTGCCCAGATCGATGACGGTATAACCACCCCCGCGCAGGAAGGCCTTGATGACGTTCTTCCCGATCTCGTGAATGTCCCCCTGAACGGTCCCCAGGACGATCAGGCCTTTACCAAACCCGTCACTTTGAATGCTCGAGTCCAGCCTTTCCATGGCCTCCTGCATCGTTTGTGAGGCGGCAAGGACCTGTGGCAGGAATATCTTCCCATCATGGAAACGTTCACAGATGGACGTCATTCCCCTGCCCAAACCGGCTTCGATAGCCACGAACGGTGAGATGCCCATGGCCTTCGCCCGATCGGCCGCATCGATGGCCAATTTCCTGTTCCATGTCTCCACGGACTCTTTGAGGTCGTTCAATACCTCATTGACCGAGCTCATGAACACAACCCCCCCAATCTACAGGAGCGCGATTCGGACAATAGAAGGATGGCTAGGGAAGATATAGACGCAGCTGATATCAACGATGCGTCCGCAATAATTCTAGCCCATCCATTTGACGGGTCCTGTACTTCCTATGAACACATCAACGATTCCTCCGGTCCTGCACGAATCGGTCCATTTCCCCACCAATGCCTTTTCAACCAATAGATTGGCCACTCGGGGATAAAAATGATATGCATCGCGTTCAATTAATGCTTTTGGCGGAAGGCGGTCAAAGTAAAAAAATAAAGGCGCCGGCATGGGAGAGAGCATGCCGGGCCCTGGGTAAGGTTTTTCAGGCCTTTGGTGCCGGGTTGTCAATGAAGTCAGTGTCGTCAGTGAACCATTCCTGTTCCTTACGAGTGAACTTCATCACCAGCCCGCATACGCCTCCAGTTCCCAATCCGATCAGACAGACCGACACGGCCGCCGTGACGTTCGCCGTCAGGGCTCCCGACACCACCACTGCGGCGGTGAGCGCACCTAGCCATCCTCCTACCCCATGCAGGTTATGGACGCCCATGACATCGAGGACCCCCGCCTTCTTGCACAGCCACGGGTGCAGGTAGATGAAGCTGAGCGCGGAGATCGCTCCTGCCAATAGTCCCAGGGCGAGCGCGGCCCAGGGGGCGACGTTCATGTCCCAGGCCAGTAGCGGAGATCCGATGGCTACCGGGCCGGCCAGAAGGGCGTAGGTGTATACCAATGGGTTGACCTTCTTCTGGATGCCCTGACATACCAAATATGCGGAAATTATCGAACCGATACCCGCCATATAGCAGGTTATCGTTCCCATGGTGATGTCCGCGGAATTGTCCAGGGTTCCGGTAACAAAGGACGGCCACAGTACGAACAAGAGCATCGAAGCAAGCCAGACGAACGACGTGCTATGCTTGGTTATGTACATCGGCTCATTGAAGGCCTTCTTCTCGCGGAGGGTCAATATGACCCCCCAACCCCAATATGCGGCCAGCATGTGCACGAGCATCGATCCGCCTGGATCGACCGGGGTGCCCAGTCCTAGATCGGGAATGACCGTGTAAAGTACCCAGAGTATGAGCTGGAAGGTCACGCCGAAGAAAACTCCGGCGACCAGGTACTGCCACATCTTCACCGTTCCAAGGAACACCCCAATTCCGATGACCACCGTGATCGAACATACCACGGCCATGATCATGTTGCTCATGTTCCAGACCTGGTCAATGTCCTTGCCCAGGAAGAACTGGTCGATGAACATGTAGGTTATGAAGCTCGTGGTGGTCACCAGCAGGACTGCCAAGCATACGCCCCATTCGAACTTCCTGATAAATAGCATCAGGAAGGCGACGAGCATGAGCATGAACCAGACGTCCATGTTCTTGTTGAACATGGCCTCGTTGAAGTCATCCGCTTCGAGCGGGGCCGCCGAGGCCGAACCAACGAGGACCACGGACATCAGGCATGCCAATGCCAGCACACCTATTATCGTTGTAACCTTGAATTTCATTCTTAATCCTCCCTTGTGCTCCCCCAAAAATAAAAAAAAGGGTTTGAGGGGGCGATGAAGATCAACCCTTCAAGGGCACTCCCAGGCTCTTCAGGGTCTTGCAGGCCTTGTCGTAAACCTGCAGGTATTCATCGCTAGGCAGCACCGACTTCACGTCGTAGCATTCCTGGAAGGGCTTACCCTTGGGCGCGTTGGCGTAGTTCTTTTCGTAACTAGCGATCAACTTGTCCAGGATCGCGTTCACCTCATCCACCTTCATGCCGGCGACGGCGGCGGAGGCCTCCCCCATCATACGTGCCTCCATTCCAGTGGTGAAGTTCAATGCCACTCCCTTGGCAGATGCTACCCCGGACAGCAGCTCGCGGCCACTGGCGGTATCGGTGATAGCCTGCGCGGCGGTCTCGAGCAGACACATCTCCGTGCACGGCCCCGCCACCGGGTAGTATTGGTTCCCCAACAGCAGGTCGGTGTGCGCGTCGATCGCCGCGGCGGTATGCCCAGCGATCTGAAGGGTCTCCCGGGCGGTGGTGATGCCCCAGCGTATGTGTATAGGGCCATCCAGGTGCCAGCTCCCTCCGATGACACCGAAGGAAGCCAGGGTGGTAGCGACATCGCATATCGCGGTCTCCTCCACCCCACCGGCGTAACCGCCGAAGATAGGCATCTGCTCTACCATCACAATGTTCCCCTGTGCTAGCCAGCCGGCCACGAAGGTTAATCCTTCGTTGTCGATCTTCAGCTCGTTGAGCTGAGAGACCTCGTGGCTGTCCCAGGGCTTCATGGCTCCGTTAAGGTCCGAGGCGAGACGTCCCGCTGCGGACAGCGGGGTCTCAGGGCCCTATATACCCATTCCCGGTCGGCCAGCACGAGTGCAGGCTTCCCTTATTGCCCTGATCTCAGCCAGAGTGGCCTTGATCTCCCAAGGGGTCTTCGTCTTCACTTCCACTCCCTCGCAGGAGGCCATGACACCGCTAACAATGGTGTCTACGATGGGCTCTTGAGCGTAGGATTGGAACAGCTGTATGAAGACGTCTTCCGATACCGGTGCCCCGGTCGGACCTCCCTGGATGACTGGCTTTGCGCTCGCATTACCCTTGCGGGGAACGAATTCCTTAGAGTCCCGGTGAGAACCGAGCAGCAGCCTCTTGGGCGCCCTCTTGATGCCCTCCTTGACCTCCTCCTCGGTGACCTTGATCACCCTTCCGGTGTCACAGTTATAGATACCGGTCGTAACCAGCATCTCCATTCCCGCCAGGTACAGATTCTTTATGGTGGCCTTGTCAGTCGGTATTATCTCCTTGCCGAAGTCCAATTTATACTTGGCTTTCAAGGCCGCTGCGTTGGTTGGAATTATGGAATAATCCCAATCCTTCTCCCCGACCTTCTGGCCTTTCTTGGACCTGTTGTATGCTTCAAGCACATCCACAAATCTCTTTGACGCCATGTCTTTCACTCCTCACTTCTTCTCTATCAGCTTGGATATCTTGTCGATGGCTTCCGACGCGTTCTCGCCGTATGCATCTCCTCCGATCTCAGAGACCCAGTGCTGATTGCAGGGTGCCCCACCAAAGATCGTCTTGGCGCGCAGCCCCTCTTCTTTCAACCTCTCGACTATGTCCCTCTGACCAAGCAGGGTCGTGGTCATCAGTGCGGAAGCGCCGACCACATCCGCGTCGTTCTCCTCCGCGGTCTCGATGAACTTCTCGATGGGCACGTCCCGTCCCAGATCGTAGACGGTGTACCCCGATCCGACCAACAGCGCGGATACGACGTTCTTACCGATCTCGTGGATATCCCCTTCGACAGTGGCGATGACGATCTTGCCTTTGGATGATATCTCGCCGACCTTCATGGCCGGTTTGAAAACATCCATGGCCTTTTGCATCGCCAGCGACGCGGCGAGAATCTGGGGGAGATATACCTCGGCCCGGTCGAACCGGTCGCTCAATGTCATCATTCCCTTGCCTAGCCCTTTCTCTATCGCATCCAATGGCGGAATCTTGGCTTCCATAGCTTCATGGGCTACCTTTTCGGACATTTTGAAGTCCCATGTCTCTACAGCTTTCTGAAGATCCGCCAGGATCTCTGCCTTAGATCTTGGCATTTTTTACCTCCGACTTATAATCAATATTATTGTATTAAAACTTTATGATATGATATATATAATGATTGCGAATACTATAAATAGTAATAATTAAGCTATTCGATACGAATATAAAATATTAACTGTAATATCATCGATATCTGTAACGTTTTACTCGCATCACCCCCTCCGGGCAAGCCTGTTCGCATCTTCTACAGGCGGTTCCGTTGCAAAGATCGGACCTTATCTCAGCAAGCTTCGCAGATTCCGATCCAGTAATGACAAGGGCGTTTTCCGGGCAAGATTCGACGCATTTCTGGCAGTTGATGCAACCAGGTAGTTCGCAATGAAGTCGCACCCCTACATCCTGAATGACCTGGATCCCCAGCCGTCCGAGGTCTGGTATGTCCCGGACGACGTCCTGGTGTATCACCGAATTCCTGGCCTGGAGGTCCACGGGGGAGAGGCTGGCCATCGCCAGCATCTCATTGTACATTTCCATGGGCATCCCATAACACCAGTGGCTCAATTCGATGGTATAGATCGCTTTGAACGCCTCCGAGGTGGCGAACATGCAGTGGTCGGCCCTCAGAGCCTTGGAGAAAATCCTCAATCGGTCGTAAAGCTGGGGGTGGGCGACCAGGTCCTTGGCAAGAGCCAGTGATGTATTCCCGACCTGATGGATCTCCGTTGCCGAGAAGGGAGCGAGGCCGATCCCCTGCGCCTTTCTGGCATCGACATAGGTTCCAGAGGCACCCGACATGTAGGCCACCTTAATGTCGTTCGGGCTGATCCCAGCTTCATACGCCAACGTCATGTACCCAGCTCGTATGGCGCCGATGGCCTTCCCCGCTTCCTCGAGGTCCCGGGAGCACAGATCGATCCCGTCCTGCAGCCTGATGACGCCATCCGGAGTGAGTATCCTCGGGAATTTGACCAAGTCTTTCCTGGATGCAAGCTGAACGGCGGCAATCACGCCGGTGCCGGTTATCCCAATCGCCCTGCCATGGGCTGGTCCGCGGTCCAACAGCGTTCCATTTACGGGGTCGACCAGATCTCCTTTGACCACCTTGAATTCATTATCGAGAACGAACGATCGCCAACCCTCGCCCTCCTGAGCGATGTCGGATATGGCGCCTTCGGAGGCCAACATGCCGTGTTCGATCTCCTGGCCCTCCAGCGCCGGTCCCGCAGCCGCTGAACCGGTCAATATCCGACCAGAGCAGATAAGGGACATCTCAGCGTTGGTGCCGTAATCAATAATGACCGTCGGGGAGGTCGCGGTGTACGCTCCAGTGACCCACAGCATAGCCATGGCATCAGCTCCTATCTCATGGGTCACGGCCGGAGGTATGATCACCTCTGCCAATGGATCAATGTCGAGACCAAGTTCACCCGCGGTAACGATCGATCCATCCCTTTTTGGGGGCACCACTCCCAGGGACCTCAGCTTGTTCTGTCCGGCATAGGCCAGGTCTCTGATCTCGATGTTCTGGAACAGGGACAGCTGGAATGGGTTCCCGCATACGGCCATGCGGGTGAAGTGTGAACGGGGGACCCTCAGCATCCGTACCAAACGGTTGATCGTCCCCACCATCAGGCGGTTGCATTCGGATTCACCAGCTTCGATGGCGAAATTGACGTGATCGATGACGTTCGAACCTGGGATGGGATGTCTTACCGTGATGGCCGTGGAAATGACATCTCCTGTTCTGAGGTCGATGGCCTGCGCTCGGAAACCGCTGGTTCCGATATCGAGGGCAATGCCTACCTCATCCATTTATCTGCAGCCCCCATTCCTCGTATTCTCTCACCGCCAAGCCGGAAAGGATGCTCTTACAGGCCTTCGCTGCCATGACCGCCACACCAGTGGGAAGCATATCGTGAATGATCACAGCGGCCTTTTCTCGGGCCTTATGGTCGTATGCCAAGGGAACACCGGGAGCGGAAATTATGACCCCATCTCTCAGCAGATCTCCCGGGACGGGTGATGGAGAAGCATGGAATATCAGATCGGCCTCGCTGATCGCTCTCTCGGAATCTAGGGTGCAACGGATTCCGTACCTTTCTCTCGCTCTCAGGAGGGTGTTGGGGTCAATGTCCAAACCCAGGACCGACGCTCCCCTGGATCGGATGTGTGGTATTGCATGCATTCCTACTCGTCCCAAGCCAATTACCAGGACCTGCTTGTTCCTCAGGCCTTCCGCGGCTTCCTCGAGGGCTTGGACGAAACCCAGGGCGGTACATTCGGCATTGTCCACGACGGTCCACGTTCCGAGGGGGTGGGCGACGAACTGTTCGTCGTCGGCCATGAATATCATGTCTGAACCGTTATTGACCGCCTCGGCGAAACCGGCCACGTCCGTGAAAGAGGTGACCTCCGCCCATATGCCCACATGTTCCAGTATCTCCTTCACGGAATGAGCGAACCCTGGGGTGACACCTTGCCCACTGGTGACCGGTACCACGGATGACGTGAGCTTCGACACGTCCGAATCAGGTCTCAGGTCGGCCGCTTTAAAGGCCAGGGATTGCAATCCCATACCGATGGTGTCTTGTAGCCTCCTTTCAGTATCCAAAAGGCCGATCCTTATCTCTTGAATCATCCTTCCATTCAATCTGGTCAATGAACCCACCTCCCGATCGTAAAAGGAAAAAGGTTTCCAGGGGACGTTGGGGCGAGGAAATCTACGAAAAACGAATGACACACGGTCCCCTGGCTGTCATATGCAAATCTACGGGCAGAACTCTGTACGACAATAACGCCAATCGGTTCGGCCCTCCGAACGGTTTCGATTGAAAAAAGGTCCAGCAAAGCATCGAGAAAAGCCGACTCGATTTGAGAGCCGGACCGACCAATGCGAACGCTTCCCAATGATATGAGAGGCGCCTCGAGGCTCGGCTCACGCTCATCTATTTCTAGGAGGTTTTCCGAACCACCGTCTCCCCGGGAAACCCCCGGGCCTTCCAGGATCTAACCCATTCTCTTCGACCCCCTGTAGGTTTCGATGAACTTGTTGTATCGTGAAAGGGGGGCCGCTTGGAGTCCCATCGATTCTAATTTGCTTCGGACGGAACGGGCGCACCGTCCTCCGTTGTCTATGTCCAGTTCATGCTGCGCGACCCCGGCCAATCCAACCTCCGGCGGAATGATGGAGGTTACCACGTTGGCGCCAGCGTTTATCCTGCTGGCCAAGCCAGATGGGCCTTCTATGTCCAGGCTGGCCGGGATGAGCCGGTCCTGACACACCAGCCTCATCACCGCGATCACCTTCAGCTCGTCGTCCGCACCCATATCTGCGACGTTCGACATTGGCGTGCCAGCCTGGGGGACGAAGGTCATCGCCCTCACCTGCTGCATGCCGTGCAGATGCATCTGGTATATCGCGTAGGCCCGATCCCAAAGGGATTCTCCGATGTTCAGGAGAAGGCCATCCTCTGCTAGGAGCCCGAACTTACCAGCGGAAATCCTCTGGCCGAGTCGCACATCGAAATCTTGGTCAACCCGAAGATACTTGAAAAGTTCGCGATTGTGCGTCTCCTGGTAGCAAGCATACCAATCGGCCCCGGCCGTCGAAAGGTCCCTCAATACCTTATCCGGAAGAACCCCCGGCGATACCATTATGGGGAGGTCCACTTCCTCTTTCACCATGTTCACGAGATCGACCAGCCTTCTCCAACCCCGGGACCCATGGAAATAAGGGTCCTCCCCCATGGTCAGGTCGATGAGGTGCACTCCGCTCTCCGCCAGGGTGGTCGAGAGCGATAGCACCTCCTCAGTGCTCTTTCGGTACCTTGGGCTTATAGAATTATCATGGTTATAGAAACAGAAGGCGCATCGATTGCGGCAATAAGTACTGAAATAAACGAATCCATACATGAAAATCTCATCAGAGAAATGTTTTCTCCGGACATGGTCCGCAGACTCAAAGAGATCATTTATCTCATCTGGTTCTTTCAATCCCAACAAATGAAGCGATTCATGGAAGGAAGGTACGACACCATCCACCGCCCTTCCTAGAACCTCCTCTAGGTCAAAACGATCTTTTTCCATGGCATGTGGGATTGAAATCGCCTGGGGATTCATATGTCCAATCTCACCCCGTCCAGGTAGATCAGGCTTCTACCCACCCTCTTGATGTTGGCCTCTCCGTTCTTCATCTGGGCTAGGCGTTCTATGCCGAAGCCCACGCCAGTCCATGGCACGTCTATGTCATTCATGGCATCGAGCTTATGCGGCCCAAAAGAGGCCGAGGCGACTTCGACCCCGTGAACCATGACATCTATCGTATCACCATATACCTCGCTGGATTCCTTCACAAGTTCATAATCCATATCGATGGAGCCCATGACCATGCGTACCAGGTCTTCTATCCTATCTCTCCTATCTCCTTGGACATCGATCTCCACCAAATTCAGCATGGTGAACTCTTCAAGATGACGATTGCCCTTCGATTCGTTCCTAAAGCACGGTCCGATCTCGAAAATTCTGATAGGGGTCCTTAGGCATTTTATGAGTCGCCTCATCATGGAATACAAGTTGGGGGCAAGCATCGGTCGCAAGCACTCTTTCTCATTTAACCAAAAGACCTGTTTCCACAATGGATGGGATTCGTCAAGCCCCATCTTAGCTAGGGAATCCCTACCTATGATCATCGGAGTGTAGCACTCGATAAAACCCTCGTCAATGAGTTTTGTTACAATCCATTCCTCGATCTCCTTTACCGAGTGTCTTCTCCGTGCAACACATTTGTTCATTAATTGCTGTCTTTGTTTTCTAACCGCGGTTTGGACCGCATTCTCGAATACAAGGTCTCGGGCATCGACCGATGCGAATCTTTCGGAGGGAACTGGCAATCCCAGTTCTCTCAATCTTTGAATTTGCGTTACCGTGTATCCGACTTCCATTCTATTACCGTCCTTCTGATGAAAGCGAAGGGCCCGGGAGTCGAACCCGGCTACTTTAGCTGTAGAGGCCTAGCGGTCCCGGACCGACCCTCCCTTTTGGATCATAGGAATGTGGTTTTGAAAGCTCGTTCAGTTTCTAACTCCGCATTCCCCAATTAATAATTCTTTATTTAGCCTATTTAATGGTTATGACATCAATTATTATAATATGTTAATATTTATAAAATGTTAATTAAGATATATAAAATTATAATTAATAATATTAATCATATTATTATATCAACATATGGCTATAAGGACATTGTTAATTATATTAAATGTGTTATAGTATAACCTATAATATATAAATAATAATAAATAACTAATATATATTAATAATTTACAATATATTAATGACTAATGAGAAAATAAAAATTATAAATTCGAATGCTTAATTGAATATAATTAGTGATTTTATCTAATAACTAATTGTTTTTGAAGTAATATGACTAATTCAATAATAATGTGTGATTTAATAAAACATAAGGTTATAATATATTAATATATACATAATTATACCTTATCAACTTCATATTAGCCACGATAAGTATAAATAATAAAAAGAAAAAATCAATATTGTTAGTAATAAACTATAAATATTAATTATAAAAACACGAAGCATCGTTCCATAAATTTAATATATTAAATTCAAAAACCACAAAATTCCTGAAAATGTGCTGTGTTCGATTATTTATCATAGAGAGCGTTATTAATTGATCAATAAAAACACAAATTCATTCGTTCAGTATGGTGGATTATCTCGGTCGGTCGAACAACCTCTGATCATCATGATTTATGGAATGAGGCCTATTGTCTATTGATGACGATAAAGGTATAATCGTCTCCTGCCATACCGCATCCCGATACCAATGACCGACGAAGCGAAGGAATCCTATTCCTCCCTGATGGCCCGCTCCAAGGAGATGTTCGTGCTAGGTTCCGCAAACAGCATACTCTATTGGGACATGGAGACCAAGATGCCCCCGGCCGCCCAGGCCATGCGCGGCGAGCAGCTCTCGGCCTTGGAGCTCATCATCCACAAGAAGCTGACCGACCCGGAGATCGATGTCCTTTTGAAGAGATGCGAGGGCGACGTGAACGCCTTTGACCAGCTTCAGAGGAGGAACCTGCATCTCCTGCGCAAGAGCTACGACGAGAACTCCAAGATACCCGACCAGCTGGTGACGGAGACCGCCATGCACCAGTCCAAGTGCAACATGGTGTGGAAGAAGGCCAAGGCGGCCCGGGACTTCAAGATGTTCCGTGACGACCTGGCCAAGATGATAGACCTTCGAGAGCAGGCCGCGGAGATCCTCATGAAGGTCAAGGGTACCAAAACCCCTTACGACGCCCTCCTGGACCAGTTCGAGCCCAACATGACCGCCGAGCGCATCGACGAGGTGTTCGCGGAACTGCGCCAGGGGCTGATCAAGCTCATCGGGAAGGTGGATTCGTGCGGCTTTAAGCCAGACATGTCCCCGATGTCCCGCAAGGTGCCGGTGGAGGTGCAGAAGAAGATATCCCTGGACGTGATGAACTTCATCAAGTTCGACACGACAAGCGACAAGGCCGCCGGACGATTGGACGAGACGGAGCATCCCTTCACCACTGGGACCTTCGATGATGTGCGCATCACCACCCACTACTACGAGGACCGCTTCTTCTCTAACGTCTTCAGCGTGATGCACGAGGGCGGCCATGCGCTGTACGACCAGGGGATACCGAGGGAATGGATGTACCAGCCCGTAGGCACCCCTTGCTCGTATGGCATTCACGAATCGCAATCGCGCTTCGTGGAGAACATCGTGGGCCGTTCACCGGAGTTCCTGAACTACGCGCTGCCGAAGTTCCGCAAGTACTCGCCCAGGTCCTTCAAGGGGCTCAAGAACAAGGACATCATCGCCGCCGCGAACGCCGTTGTTCCGTCAAAGATACGCATTGAGGCGGACGAGGTGACGTACGCGCTGCACGTCATCATCCGCTTCGAGATCGAGAAGATGATCTTCTCGCACAAGGTCACCGCCGACGAGCTGCCGCAGGTGTGGAACCAGAAGTACTCGGACTACCTGGGCGTGAAAGTGGAGCATGATGGCGAGGGTGTGCTGCAGGACACGCACTGGTCCGGGGGCAGCTTCGGCTACTTCCCTTCGTACGCCTTAGGCAACATCTACTCCGGTATGTTCCTGGACAAGATGCAGAAGGACCTGCCGCAGTGGCGCAAGAGCGTTCGGGGCGGGGACTTCTCCCCGGTGTTCGGATGGCTCAGGAGCAACGTGCACTCCAAGGGCGACCTGTACGACCCGGCCGACCTGGTGAAGGTCGTCACCGGCAAGGAGGTCAGCGTCACGCCGTTCCTGAAATATCTGGACCGGAAGATGTCCAAGATATACGGGTTCTGAGAACGAGGGGTCCCCCCTCCCTTTTCTTTTTATAAAATTCTAAATGAGGGTTTGGAAAAGGTTTCACTTGAACCGCAAGGTCTCCAGGTTCATCGGGGCCCGGGTGGTGATGTTGAACTTGCGGTATAGCGC
>JABNAD010000367.1_pt2 | contig 25651 bp, 30 predicted proteins | sample 7240381 | NCBI WGS metagenome assembly JABNAD01 (sample SAMN11332834, study PRJNA596920) | anaerobic digester metagenome | biome: digested sludge; isolation source: digested sewage sludge-derived enrichment culture grown on H2/CO2 | place: Germany: Goettingen
AAACTTTATTCATCAGCTCATTACAGGAAACCGGCTACCACCGCACCCCGAATGAACTGAGGGGGAAAAACGCCATTCAGCAAACCGTTTACGGAGGAAACCTGCAGACCCGTATCAAAATGTTCCGCCTGGGGGCGACCGCCTATCATACTGAATTGGGTGTTGATCTGGAGCGTAGAGAAGCTTTGTATAATAAATTCGATTTCAGCGGTAAAAGCCTGAATAATTTTGGTTTTGATTTTGCCGCCATTCTGCGTTCACTTACCCTTTTCGGTGAGGTTTCGGGGAGCGGCAACGGCGGGAAGGCAATGCTGCTCGGGGCGACTGCCACTCCTGATCCGCACCTGGCCATTTCGGCGATCTACAGAAATTACGGCAAGGATTACCAGAGTTTTTTCAGCAACGCCTTCGCGGAAGGAAGCCGGAATGCAAATGAAAAAGGATTGTACCTGGGGCTGTTTGCCCAGCTGCACCGCAGGTGGAGCCTGTCGGCTTATGCCGATCACTTCCGTTTTGGCTGGCTGCGTTACCGGGTTGACGCCCCTTCACGCGGCAGCGAATACCTAGCCCAACTGACCTATACCCCCGCCCGTTTCGCCGAAATCTATTTCAGGTACCGCTATCAGCAAAAGCAGATCAATCCTTCAGGCGGCACCGGATACACGGATTATCCCGAGGCTGAAACACGGGAGAATTTCCGGCTGCACCTCAGCCTGAAAGCCACCCGGGCCATCACCCTCAAAAGCAGGATTGAAACTACACACTGGTCAATGCCCGGCTTCGACAGCAAAAAAGGATACCTGGTCTATCAGGACTTTATTTACAACGAGCCTGAGAAACCCTGGCTGCTGAATGCGCGTTTTGCACTTTTCGATACCGACACCTACAACGAACGCCTCTATGCATACGAAAGCGATGTGTTGTATGCATTCTCCATCCCGGCCTATTATTACAAAGGAAGCCGGTTCTACCTGATGGGCAAATACAGTTTCGGCCGCAGGCTCGACCTGTGGATCAGGTATTCACTGACCTATTACGCCAATAAAACCACCATAGGTTCGGGATTGGACCAGATCGACGGAAACAGCAAATCCGATATCAAGGTCCAGATCCGCCTGAGGTTATAGCCCGGAAGTTACTTTCAACTACTTATCAACAGATTTTGCAAACCCGGATTTTTGGTTATTTTTGCTCCGGGAATTTTCAGAAAACAACATTAAATAATCCTAAAAACCTAATTTATGTTTAAGAATCATCCTAAAGGGCTGCTCGCGGCGGCACTTGCAAACATGGGAGAGCGCTTTGGTTTCTACACCATGATGGCGATCCTGGTACTCTTTCTGCAGGCAAAATTCGGATTATCGGGTACAAATGCCGGATTGATCTATTCAATCTTCTATTTCTCGATTTACATCCTGGCATTTGTCGGAGGCCTGATCGCTGATAAGACGAGGAATTACAAGCGTACCATCCTTATCGGTCTGATCGTTATGGCCGTTGGTTACTTTATGCTGGCATTCCCGACGCCTACCCCTGTTCCCAACAAAATCCTCTTCCTGGTTATTTCATGCTTCGGATTGTTTACCATAGCTTTTGGTAACGGTCTGTTTAAAGGAAACCTCCAGGCGCTGGTCGGTCAGATGTATGACAATTCTACCTACGGAAAGATGAGGGATTCAGGTTTCTCTTTGTTCTACATGTTTATCAATGTTGGCGCTTTGTTTGCACCGCTGGTAGCCGTAGGAATGCGCAACTGGTGGCTGGCCCGCAACAGTTTCGAATACAATGCAAGTTTGCCCGAACTGTGTCATGGCTATCTTGATGGCACCCTTACCCCGGAAGCCCAGGAGAGGCTTACCACCCTGGCATCCCAGGTCAGCCTGAACGGACCTGTGTCCGACCTCGGCGCATTTGTAAACAATTACCTGAATGTGTTTACTACTGGTTTTCACTACGCATTTGGCATCGCCATCATTGCCATGGCGATTTCACTCACCATTTATCTGGTTAATAAAAGCAGATTTCCGAACCCTGCAAGCAAAGCTAAGAGCGGCTCCCATCCATCTGCAGATGAGATCCACATGGATGCCAAAGAAGTTAAACAGCGCCTGTATGCTCTTTTCGCCGTGTTCGGTGTTGTAATTTTCTTCTGGTTCTCTTTCCATCAGAACGGGCTTACCCTTACTTTCTTTGCGAAGGACTATACCGACCTCAGCGGGATCGTGATCAATCTTGGCCTGGTCACCATACAGGGAGCAGAAATTTTCCAGTCAATCAACCCCATCTTCATTGTACTGCTCACGCCCATCATTATGGCCGTTTTCGGATGGCTGCGCGCACGCGGTAAAGAGCCTTCAACCCCGAAAAAAATTGCCATTGGTATGTTCATTGCAGCCCTGGCTTATGTTGTTATGGCCGTTGGATCACTCGGCCTGCCGCTTAAGACGGAAGTGGATGCCATGGGCGGGCTCACCGACGCTCAGCGCGTAACGCCAATGCTCCTGATCGGAACTTACTTTATCCTTACTGTTGCCGAACTCTTCATCAGCCCGCTGGGAATTTCCTTTGTTTCAAAGGTTGCCCCTCCGCAATACCAGGGTATTATGCAGGGCGGCTGGCTCGGCGCTACCGCCATCGGCAATCAGCTGCTCTTCATAGGCGCCATCTTCTACGGAAGTGTACCCATGTGGCTCACCTGGACTGTTTTTGTGATTGCATGTCTGATCTCCATGTTTACCATGCTGTTTATGCTCAGATGGCTCGAAAGGGTTGCAAAATAAAGACCTGCTTATATGAACCGGTTAAGGCTGTCTGCAAAGGCAGCCTTAATCTTTTTCAGGATATTGATGTATTTTTACCGGCTCAACTCCAGCAGACTGTTCATGCACTTTCCCGGCAACAAACGTTACAACAGTTACAACGAATACTTCAAAAGCACCTTTGGAAGCAGGGTGCAGAAAGTATCCATTGATGCCGGTTTCACCTGTCCCAACCGCGACGGCACTGCCGGTACCGGTGGCTGCACTTATTGCAACAACGATGCATTCAATCCATCGTATTGCAGTCATTCTAAAAGCATCACCCGTCAGATTGAGGAGGGCATCGCATTTCACAAAGTGAGGTACCGCAGGGCGATGAAATACCTGGCATATTTCCAGACATATTCAAATACCTATGCCCCCCTTGACCACCTGAAACAAATTTATTCTCAAGCCTTACAACATCCTGATGTGGTTGGATTGGTGATCGGCACCCGCACCGATTGCATGGATGATGAAAAACTGGAATATTTCAGCCGCCTTTCAGAGAATTATTATGTGATGATTGAGTACGGACTGGAGTCGACCAGCGAGCAAACCCTGATAGGCATCAACCGCGGCCATACCGTGGCCCAGGCCGAAGCAATGATCAGGAAAACGGCGGCTTACGGACTAAAAACCGGCATCCACCTGATTTTCGGGCTGCCGGGCGAGACCAGGCAGGAATTGCTCGGTAGGGCCGGCATCATCTCCGCGCTCCCGCTGACAACTGTTAAGTTTCATCAGCTTCAGATCGTTAAAGGCACGAAAATGGCTATGCAATACCGCGAACAGCCCGGAATGTTCTCCCTTTTCAGTCTGGATGAATACATCAGCTTTATTGTATCGTTTATCGAACGGCTGAATCCATCTTTTGTAATTGAACGCTTTACCGGAGAAGTGCCGCCCCGCTATCTGGAAAGCCAGCCCTGGAGCAACCTCCGCGCCGACCAGGTAGCGGTCATGATTGAAGAAGAGCTGGAAAAACGCGATACCTGGCAGGGAAGGCTTTGGGTTGGGTAAACTCCGGAAAAGCAGTCGCTTCAATTCTGCAACCAAGGCTTTTAAAAACCTGACCTTACATTTCCGTAAAGGGATAGTTCGATTTTTCAATCCCCAGGCGTGAATGACTGTGCTGAGCGTAATAAATCCTCACTTCATCGCCCACATTCACTTCTTCATATAACTCCCGGCTTACTTCATATCTTGTACTATTAAGGATAAGATAGAAGCAACTGCTGTCCCGCATTTCCTGACCCCACAATTTCGGAAATAAATTACCCAGAACCGGAATATGCATGGCACCGCTACCAGCTTCATACGAGACATTACTCTCCTTAGCCTGAACCTTTGCTTTTTCCCAGACCTTTATACCATCCCTCAAATCCTGGTTCAGCTTATGGCTTATTTTGAAGTGGATCAGCAGACAAAGCAGCAAAACTGCAGCATTGGCAAAAATCACAACCCTCACATCCGGAACAAATTTAATAACGAAATTAAGGGCATTTAACAAAACCGCCAATGCCAGGAGCAATGCCGGAAAGAGATAGCCAAAGCGCCGTTCATATCTGAGTGCGGCGATATCTTCAGGTGTAAGCTTCATATAATTTTTTGTTTTATTGATAATAAACAAAATCAAATCAGCGGAGAGGTTCTGTCGCCAGGCCTAATGAGATCGCTCAGCCTGCTCATCAGAACCCCTTGTCGTTTTCAACCGTTTGGCATCTTTCAGCGCACGGCTGATGATCCACTCAATCTGTCCGTTGGTGCTTCTGAATTCGTCTGCCGCCCATTTTTCAAGGGCTTCCATCAATTCAGCATCTATCCTTAAAGCAAATGATTTCTTCTGCCCCATTGTATCTTCTTTCTTTTTCCTTTCCTGCGTTTAATCCGCTAAATTCTGTGACCTTTGCGTTGCTGACGCATTATGTAGCGCGACAGATACGTTTGCAAAACCACCAGCAACAGCCAGTCTTCGCGTCGTTTAAGGCTATCGCTGATCTCAAGGTTGAAATCATATTTAAACCCTTTCCACAAAAATTTTGTCCGCAGCACCGCCATTTCCCTTTTATCATGGTCCATCAGCACATACCGGTAATCGAAAAACCCTTTGGGTTGGAAAATGTACGATTGCCTGTGACCCTGACGGATCACATCGATCAGGGTTTTCCCTGTCCACTTTATGCGGAAGGTAATCTCAGCCTTCCCGTTACGGAGAATTTCAAATTTACTTCTCCAGATATCAAGCGGCCTGATTTCATATTTATCTCCGCCTGAAAGGCGTATGGTCGCCTGGTACGACATCCGTTTGAGATACGTCAGTGTAGCCAGGCGCTCATCTCCATCCTGAAAGGCAACATTTCTGGCATCAATGGCTATGGCTTTCATCGTTTGCAACGCTCCTGCCCTGGTTTATACTACTGGTGTAACGTTCCCGTATTAATTACCGGACTGGCATCCTTATCGGAACAGAGTACGACCATCAGATTGCTCACCATGGCTGCTTTTTTCTCTTCGTCCAGATCAACAAGTTTCTTTTCTGAAAGCTGGGCCAGTGCCATTTCAACCATACTGACAGCACCTTCAACAATTTTAACACGGGCGGCGATGATGGCAGAGGCCTGCTGGCGGCGCAGCATAGCGCCGGCAATCTCCGATGAGTAAGCCAGATAACTGATCCTGGCTTCAATAACATCAATTCCGGCACGCTCCAGCCGTTCCGAAAGCTCCTGCTCGAGCACATGATTGACCTCCTCACCACCGGCCCTGAGCGTAATCTCCGACTGCTCATCGTCGAAATTGTCGTAAGGATAATGCCCGGCCAGTTTACGGATGGCCGCTTCGCTCTGGATTTCAACATAATGAATATAATCGTCAACTTCAAAAGCCGCCTTGAAAGTGTCCTCTACCTTCCATACCAGAACTATACCGATCATGATCGGGTTTCCGATCTTGTCGTTCACCTTGATGGGATCGCTGTTCAGGTTTCGTGCGCGGAGCGAAATCTTCTTTTTGGTGTAAAACGGGTTTACCCAGAAAAATCCGTTGTGCTTCACCGTGCCGATATAATCACCGAACAACACCAGCACACTCGACTCATTCGGATTGACAACCAGGAATCCGGGCATAAGGAATAAAGAGACAAGCAGTACAGCGCCTGAAACTATCATCAGCCATACAACCTCATTGTAGATGACCACATTGTAGATAAATAATGCAATCATAGCCAGCACAACAACCAGCATCACATAACCCGACATGGGGCGGACAAATTTTTCTTTAGGTTCCATTTTGATATCATTTTGATATTGCAAATATACTATTATAAAACTACTTTTGTCAAGATTTTCTTAAAATATTTTTTTGCAAAGATTTTCCATTCAAACTTTTACTTTTGTTCCTGCTTTCAAATACGCTGTTTTGTGAACAGAAAAACTTACCGGCATATCTTTTTCGATCTCGATAAAACCCTGTGGGATTTCGAAACCAACAGTGTGGAAACTTTCAGGGAGATTTTCAGCAAATACAGGCTGTCGGAAAAAGGGGTGGATTCATTTGACCGCTTTCTCGAAAGGTACAACCATCATAACCTGATGTTATGGGAATTTTACCGTCAGGGAGAAATTGTGAAGGAAGTACTCAACATACGCCGGTTTGCACTTACCCTTCATGAATTCGGGATCAGCGACAACCTGCTCAGCAGCAATATGGCCAACGACTATGTTACACTCAGCCCGACCAAAACCAACCTATTCCCTGATACCTATGCAATTCTGGAATACCTGGGCGATAAATACAAGCTTCACATCATCACCAACGGATTTGAAGAAGTGCAGTATAAGAAGCTTAACAATGCCGGGTTAATGAAATATTTTACATCGGTGATCACCTCCGAGGACGCAGGGACCAGAAAGCCCGAGCCCGGGATTTTTGAATATGCATTGCAGCGGGCCGGAGCAGAATCAGAAGAAAGCCTGATGATAGGCGACGATGAAGAAGTAGATATCCTTGGCGCCCTGTCGGTGGGAATGGATCAGGTGCTGGTTGACTATAACGGAGAAATCCATGATTCAAAAGCGACCTACCGTATCCGTAAACTCAGCGAACTGTTCGGTCTGTTATAAAAAAAGGCTACCGGTAGGCAGCCTTAAGATCTCTTTTAGCATAAAACTACTTGCTTTCAGGAGCCGGAACCGGTTTAGCGGCTTTGGCTTTGTCGCCACTGCAGCATGCCTTGGCTTTCTCGCTGGAGCAAGGCGTTGCGCAACCGGCTTTAGCTTCGGTAGTTTTGGCGCTTGTGCAGCATCCTTTGGCATCCTTCTTCTCAACTGCAGGAGCAGCAGCATCGGATTTGGCAGTAACTACTTTTTCAGTAGATTTTTTTGCAGGAGCATTTTGTGCATTAACTGTTGATACGGCAAAAGCAAAAGTAAGCGCAACAACAGAAAACAGAATTGCAAATTTTTTCATAGAAGATTGGCGTTAGATTTGTCGCAAAGATACGACCTGTCAAAAGAATCCGGATATTGAAAAATGTTAATATTTTGTTAAAGTACTGATTTGACAGGATTTTCCCATGAAAATACTACATTTCGGCCAGAACGGTCAGCTTCCCGCTTACCTTTTGGTTAAGGCTGACTTTAACAACGGCATCCAGGGGAAGAAATACATCCACCCGGGAGCCAAACTTAATAAATCCGATTTCATCGCCCTGCCGGACATTATTGCCTTCTCTTGCATAACAAACGATCCTCCGCGCCATGGCACCGGCAATCTGCCTGACCAGAACCTGCACTCCATGCGCATTTTCAATAACAACGGTAGTCCGTTCATTTTCAACGGACGATTTGGGATGCCATGCCACAAGGTATTTACCGGGATGGTATTTCATATAACACACGGAACCGGAAACAGGGGCCCAGTTAACATGTACATTGTTCGGTGACATAAATACCGAAATCTGCCTTCTTGTCCCCTGAAAAAATTCAGGTTCGGTGACTTCCTCAATGGCAACAATTTTCCCATCGGCGGGACTGAGAACCAGAGATTCATCAGGCACGGTCAATCTTTTGGGGGACCTGAAAAACCGCACTATCCAGACAAACATCAGTGCCAACAGCCCCCAGACAACATAATGAAGCCACAAAGGCATGGGAATCAATCCGGTAACCGGTGAAATTATCCCAAGGGCAATAAATGCAATAAGAATAATCAGATATCCCTCTTTATGTATTCCCATGATCTGTCGATTCTTAATAAATGAAATGATTAACCCTTGTCCAGCGGCAGATTTCTTTACATCTGCCGGAATGATCATCCGATATTACTACCTGAGAAAGCTGATAATCAGGTATACAAACGGTGCAGCAACCAAAACAGCGTCAAATCTGTCGAGTATCCCTCCGTGTCCCGGCAGCAGGGAGCCCGAGTCTTTGATCCCGGCACTTCGTTTCAGCATGGATTCAATCAAATCGCCCAACGTGCCAAAAATAATGATTACAAGTGCAATCAGCATCCATTCAAGGGAAGAAAATTCAAGAAAGGAGGCAGAAATCATATAAGCGGTGAGCAATCCGGCCATAGTTCCACCGGCAAATCCTTCCCATGATTTCCCCGGGCTGATCCGCTCAAGCATTTTCCTTTTGCCAGCCATTGAGCCCACTATGTAAGCGCCTGAATCATAAATCCATAGAATCAGAAAGAACCCTAGCAGGGCGCCTCCGTGTATCCAACCGCGATCAGCCTCAGGATTGAAGAATCCATTCAGGAGGGCCAGCGGAAGCACAATCCAGGCAATTCCCAGCAAAGAAGCGGCCACGTTGCTGAAAGGTTTGCCGGTATTCCGGAAAAGTTCTGCGATCAACAGAAACGGAACAATCATGAATCCGGCCCTCAGGTAATCCGGAGACAATAATCCTGATACTACCGCTACCACACCGGCATAAACAACGATCGATACAATCAGCGAAGCCACCCTGGCAGGGTATACATCAAGGCGGGCCATCACCCTGAAATATTCAAACATCCCGGCAACCGAAACCAGCAGAAACAGGGATGCAAATACCCAGGGGCTCAGCAATACTGATCCAATGATAAATATTACGAAGAAAGTACCTGTGATGGTACGTTTTATAAAATTATTCACGATTTAGCTTATTGATAATTTGCATAGCCAGAAATGCTTCATCCACCTGTACATAAAGTTCAACTTCACCGATCAGGTAAACAGAATCCTGCTTATTAACTGTAATTGCCACAATCTGGTGCTCTTCAAGCATACCCTTTATCAGTTCCGCTTCGTGCAGGTGGTTGGTGGTGAATATGCAGGTCCAGCCTTCCATACTTTCCGTTCTTACCGGTTATTCTACATCATCTGCCATAAACAGATAGACTTCTTTTGGCCCATGCGCACCCATCACCAGTGTTTTCTCAATATCGGCCGTCCTGCTGGGCCCTGTCACCACCGAAATCATCGAGGGCAGCCTGCCGCTGTATTTGATCCTCATTTTTTCAATGGCATCCTTAATGTCATTTACCACCTGCGAAGTAAAAGCAATAACAACATGAATTTCAGGATAAGCGTGCATGCGCCGCCCTGACTTCTGCCGGGACGAAACCATAATACTCCCGAAACGCGCAATCAGGTACTCACAGGAAGTAACGGCAACCTTCATTGATTCCATATCATCGTCGCCGGTTTTTACCTTAATTCCGGCATGCCTGAGCAAACCCGTAAGGGCTTCATCCTTGCACCATGCCTGCTCCCAAAGATGATCATCAAAAACAAGTCTGACCTTTTTCACCATATCTTCGGGTGATTCGCAGAATATAAACTTCCCTCCTGCCAGGGTAAACTCCCGGGCAAAATTGATATCGGGAGGCTCATTCATAGGCTTGTAGACCGGAGAATCGAATTCAACCCCGGAAAATGGATTATCGGCAGGTTCAATCAGCGCGTGCCGGATGTTCTTCAACACTTTTTCGCGGGTCGTGCTTTCCCGGATATGTTCCGGTCGGGTGTTGAATTTATTGCGCGCTTTCATGGCCTCAATTTATCAACGCTGATTATTGATTTTCATCGGGTTGAACAGGTTCTTCCGGCTGTGGTTCAACAGGCCGTATACCGGAATCACTCTCCTGTCCCGCTTTTTCAGATGGCCCGTTCTGTCCGTTGAATTCATGTGACTCATCAAAAGGTCTTTTTCCGAAAATGGCCTCCAGATCCTCGCGGAAAATTACTTCTTTTTTCAGAAGTATAGATGCCAGCTCTTCCAATTTATCGCGGTTCTCTGAAAGTATCTCCTTGGCACGGCTGTAAGCCTGTTCAATGATTTTCTTGATTTCAGTATCAATAAGCTGAGCAGTTGCTTCGCTGTATGGCTTACTGAATGAGTATTCCTGCTGACCTGTGGAGTCATAATAACTCACATTCCCGATCTCTTTGTTCAGGCCAAAGTAAACTACCATGGCGTAAGCCTGTTTGGTCACCTTTTCAAGGTCGTTCAGGGCCCCGGTAGAAATTTTCCCGAAAACCACATCCTCCGAAGCTCTTCCGCCCAGGGTGGCAACAAGCTCATCAAACATCTGCTCATAAGTTGTAATCTGACGCTCTTCGGGAAGATACCATGCAGCTCCGAGCGCTTTGCCACGTGGAACTATGGTAACTTTAACCAGCGGATGCGCATATTGCAGCAGCCAGCTTACCGCGGCATGTCCGGCTTCGTGGAAAGCAATGACCTTCTTCTCCTGTGGAGAAATAATTTTGTTCCGCTTTTCCAGACCGCCGATAATCCGGTCAATGGCATCCATAAAATCCTGCTTGCTGATCTCTGTCTTGTTTCTTCTGGCAGCGATCAAAGCAGCTTCGTTGCAAACATTGGCAATGTCGGCTCCTGAAAAACCGGGCGTTTGTTTCGAAAGAAAATCAACGCCGACGGATTCGTCAAACTTCAGGGGTTTTATGTGCACCTTAAAGATTGCCTTTCGCTCTTCCAGATCAGGCAATTCCACGTGAATCTGCCTGTCGAAACGGCCGGCACGCAGCAGGGCGCGGTCGAGTATATCGGCGCGGTTGGTCGCCGCCAGGATAATAACACCGGCATTGGTGGCAAAACCATCCATCTCGGTGAGCAGCTGATTCAGGGTATTCTCACGCTCATCATTGGCCCCGGTAATCTGGTTCCTACCCCTGGCGCGGCCAATGGCATCAATCTCATCGATAAAGATGATACAGGGAGCCTTCTCTTTGGCCTGCTTGAAAAGGTCGCGTACCCGTGAGGCGCCGACCCCTACGAACATTTCAACAAAATCAGATCCTGAAAGGGAGAAAAACGGCACCTTTGCCTCTCCTGCAACCGCTTTGGCAAGCAGGGTCTTACCTGTTCCGGGAGGTCCAACCAATAAAGCGCCTTTGGGAATCTTCCCTCCCAGGGTGGTATATTTCTTCGGATTCTTCAGAAAATCCACGATTTCCATGATCTCAACCTTGGCTTCTTCCAATCCGGCCACATCATTAAAATTGATATTAACATGGGTATCCTTGTCAAACAGCTGGGCCTTGGATTTGCCGATATTGAATATCTGTCCTCCGCCACCGGCACCGCGGCTCATCATCCGCATGATGAAAAACCAGGCCCCGATCAGCAACAACACCGGTAAAATCCACGAAAGCGCGTCGCCCCATACATTGCGCCTGGTAAGGTTTTCAATATAAACCGGCTTCTCAAGATCCTGCTGGATATCACTCACATCCTTCTCGAAAGTTTCCACCGAGCCAATGTTATAAACATATTGCGGACGGGTGCTGCCAAATCCCTCACCGGGCCTGACATCCTTGAATTTCTCAAGCGCCAGCTTGTCTTTCTTTATAAATACTTCTGCAAACTCCTTATTGACAAGCACCAGGCGTTCAACCTCCAGATTCAGGATCATTTCCTTTAATTCGCCCCACCCGATGTTTTTCACTGTAGTGTTCCAGTTCATCAGCTGTAAGCCGATGATTAATACTGCCAGCAGGGCATAAATCCAATAATAGCTGAATCTGGGTTTATTGTTTTTCAGCTTCGGATCAGGCCTGTTATTGCTTTCAGGTTTCTTTTCGTTCGTATCGTTCATAGTAATGTCAGACTCCCTCTGCGGATGCGTTTTTCTTAGTTTTTTTCTTCGCCGGAGGCGCAGGCTTGCAAAGCCTGATTTCAGCGTCGGCCCACAAATCTTCCAGGCGATAATATTTCCGGGCAGTTTCCTGGAATATGTGAACTACAACATCCACATAATCAAGCAACACCCATTCTGCATTCTCAAATCCCTCTTTTTTCCAGACATTATGCCCTACCGCCTTTTTTACCTCCATCTGAACTGAATCGGCGATGGCTTCAACCTGGGCACGGGAACCGGCATGGCAAACTACAAAAAAGTCAGCTACCGCATTATGCATTTTACGGAGATCGATGGTCACCACATCTTCTCCCTTTTTTTCAAAAATTCCTTCTGTTACAATAGCAGCCAGCATTTCAGATGCCGACTTTACTTTTTTACCCGCCATAGGCCATTAATATAATATTTTTGCAAAGTTAATCAATAAAACCGGTATTTAAAGAAAGCTGCCGACGGCAGCCCGCTTTTCGGGCAAACTGATGGCACCAGAAAGCATATCAACAATTATACCGTCGATTCTTCTGTCATTTTAACCAAAACAATGAAGCATGAAGTCAAAGTTACCAGGAATGATTGAACTCTGCGAAACCGCTTCGACCAATGATTATTTGGAGATGCTGCTGAGTACTTCAAACCCGGAGGAAGGATCAATTGTTTACGCAACGTATCAGACTTCCGGCAAAGGGCAGGAAAACAACCGCTGGGAGAGCGAAGCCGGGAAAAATATCCTGGCAACTGCAGTGCTCTATCCTCACTTTCTCCGCCCGGATCAGCAGTTTTTTCTTACAATGGTAGTATCCTTATCCGTTTGTACCCTGATCAGTAAAACAGAGCCAACATTGCAGCCAATGATCAAATGGCCAAACGATATCTATCTGAATAATAGAAAAATAGCGGGAATACTGATAAAAAACGCCCTGAGCGGCGACAGCATTCAGCATACCATTACCGGCCTCGGCATGAACATCAACCAGACCCGCTTTTCAGCCAACGCGCCACTGGCGGTGTCCCTTTCAGGAATCACGGGCAAAACCTATCACATCCCGACGCTTCTGACAAATTGGCACGAAAGTCTGATTTGGTGGTACAGCCAACTCAGGGGAAACCGGCTCTCCATGCTTGAGGCTGAATACCTCGGCCGGCTTTACCTGCTCAATCAACCTGCTGAGTTTATAATCAATGGGAATCGTTTAACGGCGACCATTACCGGTATTGGTGAATTCGGGAAACTCAGGCTGAACGGAGAGGATGGAAAGGAATATTTATGCGATCTGAAGGAAGTGGTTTTTGTCCCTTCCGGCAAATAAAAAAAACCGCCGCTATTTAATTCAAAGACAAATCAGCTGGCCGCTTCACAGATTTCCTTCAGCTTCACTGCCAGGATATTGATAAAATTGCCCAGCGGACGCGAAGCCATCATCATCAGCATAGGGCTGAGATCGGCATTAAACTGCAGCTTAACCCTGGATGTTTCAGTCCCGGTTTCATCAATAAAACACTGAAGATCAAAGGAAAACGGAACTTTTCCATCAGCAACGATATCAATCCGGCTATTGGGAATCCGTGACCTGTAGCGCATTCCAAGCGTTGCCATGTTCTGGATGTTAAAACTGCAACTCTCGCTGTCCGATTTCCAGTCGGTTACCTGAGTCGGCATCAGTTTCTCAAAATTGCCGAAATCTGCGAGAAATTCATAGATATACCCTGGATCACGGGCAATAACTACCTCGTCACTATTGAATGTTGCCATAAGAAGGGAATTATTTACCCCAGTTTTCAGGGTTTTCGCGCCAACTGATCAGCGATTGAAGATCAGATTCCTTGATGTAATCCCTTTCAAGGGCCTGCTTGATCAGCTGATCATAATTAGTCAGGGTGCGCAGGGTGCACTTTTCCTTTTTAAAATTGGATTTGGCAGAATCAAGTCCATAAGTGAATATTGCCACCATTCCTTTAACATTGCATCCTGCATCGCGCAACGCATGTACAGCAGCAAGGCTGCTCTGCCCGGTGGATACCAGGTCTTCAACCACAACCACCGATTGCCCTGACTCAACAACGCCTTCAATCTGGTTGGTAAGACCATGCTCTTTCTTGGCAGAACGGACATAAACAAAAGGAAGGCCAAGGTCCTGGGCCACCAGCACACCGTGGGCGATAGCCCCGGTTGCAACACCGGCGATCAGATCGATGGAGCCAAACTCCTCGCTGATCATTTTGGCAAACTCCTGACGCACAAAAGTGCGTACCTTTGGGTAAGATAAGATTTTGCGGTTATCACAATAGATAGGAGATTTAATCCCCGAACTCCATGTAAAAGGATTATTTACGTCAAGTTTTATTGCTTTAATTTGCAATAAGAACTCTGCAGTATCCAGTGCTAGTGAATCATTTTTACTCATGCGGCAAATGTACAAAGTTTTTTATAATGACAGTCCGGTAATTCTTACTGATTCATTACCTGAGGCGAAATCAGGAGAAAGCGGGCGTGTGGTTCTGATAAACTCGCGTATGGATTTGAAAGAGGAAGTAAATCACTTTCTGAAAGCCCCCACATCCCAACCGGTAGCGATATATAACAACGGAAACATACAGAAATTGCTCGACGACTTTATTTCACTTTTCTGGTACCTTGAGGCATCGGGCGGTATTGTCCGGAATACGTCCGGCGAACGTTTGTTTATCTACAGGTTCGGAAGGTGGGACCTGCCAAAAGGCAAGATTGAAAAAAATGAAACGCCTTCCGCTGCCGCGATAAGGGAGGTTACAGAAGAAACCGGAATCACAGGTCATCATCTTGTTGCAGAACTGCCTTCGACTTTTCACATATATGAACACAAAGGCAAAAAGGTACTGAAAAGAACTTACTGGTATGCAATGGCGTACGCAGGCAGTGCCACGCCGGTTCCGCAACTTGAAGAAGGCATTACCCGGGCAGAATGGTTTGAGAAAAGTAAATTAAGCACCATTCTCAGCAGCACCTATGCCTCATTGCACGATCTGATCCGGTACGACATCAGCCGCAGAGAATAGCGGATTATGCAGGTTTTTGTCCTAACTTTGCTTTTTTATAACCCAACCTTATGATCAAACGCGCAGTTTTTCCCGGCTCCTTCGATCCCATTACACGCGGACACGAAAATATTATCCGCAGGGCCCTGCCCCTGTTCGATGAGATTATTGTTGCAATCGGACTTAACATTGAAAAGAAAAATTATTTCGATCTCAATGACAGGATCAGATGGATACAGACGGTTTTTGCAGACTGCCCCCAGATAAAAGTGGACAGCTATTCCGGTCTGACAGTGGATTATTGCAGGGATATTTCCGCCTCTTTTATTCTCAGAGGATTGCGCACCTCCGCCGATTTTGAATTTGAGCGGACCGTAGGCCAGGTCAATAAAAAGCTTTACCCCGAAATAGAAACCGTATTTCTGCTGACCACTCCGGATTATACCTCCATAAACTCTTCCATCGTGCGCGATGTCTATAAAAATGGCGGGGATGTCAGTCTGTTTATCCCGGATGCGGTAAAACTTCCCGCATCAGGTAAAAGCAAATGATTTTGGGAAACCGGGTAATCATACAGTAAAACCACCCCGGGATCAACAACTGCAGGATGCGGAAATTCAGGTTTCGGGCTGGCTGAAAATGCTGAAATTAACCTTCCCGTACTTCCGTTTTTGTATGAACCCTTTAAAATTTTCGAAGTTGTAATCGCGCGAGTGCTCAAGCACCAGCCAGCCGCCGGGTTTCAACAGGTTCCGGTCCATTACGGTTACGGGGATTTCCTCAACGCCCTGCATCTCGTAAGGAGGGTCACAGAAAATGATATCATAACGGGTATCGCAGTTGCGTAAAAACCTGAAGGCATCGGACCTGAATGACAGCACCGCCTCGAAGCCAAGATCCGCCGCTGTTTTTCTGATGAAATTCACGCATCTCAATTCCAGATCAATGCTCGTTACGCCCCTGGCTCCCCTGCTGGCAAATTCATAGGTGATATTCCCTGTTCCTGCAAAAAGGTCAAGCACTGCAACATCCTCCAGGTCGAAATGATTCACGAGAATATTAAACAGCGCTTCTTTGGCAAGGTCAGTGGTCGGCCTTACAGGAAGGTTGCGGGGGGCATGGATTTGCCTGCTTTTGTGGGTTCCGCTTATGATTCGCATAACGAGGGGCTCAAAAGAGTGTAATAGCGGTGAGTTTCAGACTGAACGGTGACATAACCCCCTATGTGAGGTCCTGATTGTTCAAGCATGTCAATATTTCTTACATACTTTGCAACCAACCTGAACAGTGCATCATCCTTACCGGCCTTCCCCAACAGAAACAGCGGCGTTTTCTCAGGATTCAGGGCCAGTTGCTCCATGACAAACATGATAAAGTAAACGGTATCTTCGTGTGTGCGGCATTCAAATGAATTGCAGAAAACCGGAAGTCCGCCCCTCAGAACAATAATACCTGCAGCGTCGTATTCAATGTTAACAAAGATAAGTTCAGGAGCTTCGGTGCGCTTAAACCTCGGGAGCAGTGAATCAAGCAGTGCCCCTGTCTCGTGAAACTTCAGGGTATCCGGAAACCGTGATTCCACCTCATGCAGCAGTCCCCGGTAAATACCATAAACCAGACGTATATCAGCGGATCTGAGATTCTGAACCAGAATCCGTGAATCTGCCCCGATTTTATGAACAAACCGGAGATAATCGCCTGCCATGCTATCATTAAATAAAGGCCCCGGGACGAGCGTAAAAAAGCGGCTGTGGAAAATGGTGCATACCTTGCGGTAACTTTTGGTAAGGACCGGATGGGTTGTCAAAAGCCGGCTCAGATAATCACTGTAAAGAATACCGGCCATGGGCCCGTCCTTGATGCGGACCGGATCAGGAAAGGTTAAAGATTCGAGTCCGATATACTGGCTATGAACCGGCGAGTAAACGGAAAAAGAAAGTCCATCCGGCTCAATCCGGATGGACAGGTAAAATTCATCTGAAAATGCCGGATCAAATAGACGGTCGTAAACGCTGAACTGCGTCTGATATTCGCCGGGCATAATTAACAAATCTACTCCCAGTTACCGTCGGTAGTTGCTTCAGTGAGCGACCCCATTTTGATCCCTGGATATCTGTTCATGGTTTTCTGCTGCTCGGTAAGGTTGATCACGTCCTGTTTATCAAGATCAAAAAGGTAATATTCGTAAGGCACCATAATCTCGATCACCGGAACAATCACACCTCCTTTATCCACTTTAGCTGTACTTATTTCGAATTTTCGGCCCTCTGAATGCGGAATTAAAGCGAGGTCTTCCAGTTTGAAGTTTACACGCCTGGAATACAATGAGTCGGCAATCCCCACGAACCCGATGGTGTCATTGATGGTTTTGGTAAATGTGGTGTCATTGGGATCTGCAACAATTTTCACTACCGGAATCTGTCCCGTTCTCAGAAACTCAAAAAGGGTGTCAAAACTGCTTGTATAAGCGTTGTTAAACTGCTTGTAAAAGGTCTGCGCAGTCCTGATGTCCTTTAATTTCGCAACTATCTGGGAATTGCGGGCATTGAGTTCCTCCTGAAACCTGATGGGCTTCATAATGGAAGCATAAAGCAGATAAGCCAGAACAATGACTACTATCGCCAAAACAACCTTGATAACAGTACTTTTCATAAGAAATAAAATTTTTTCGCATTGCAAATGTATAATAAAATTTGATTGTTCAATCCCTGAACCGGATTTTTATTCATGCTATGCATCGTTAGCCATTACAGGTAATTACGAAGCCTTATTGACTTATTTTTCCCTGAAGACCGGATAAACTCACCGGTTACAATCTCCTATGCGTTCAATTTAAACCTGGATTACCAGGCATACCATAAAAATATTTCCTATCCTTTTGAATACAAATGTCTTAACGATTGCATTTATCATTTTTTATGAAACTTATATACAAAGTTTGGCATGTAATTAGTTATATTTGCCGGCAAGTGTAATTTTTAACCAAACAAGAATCCAAATGAAAAAAAGAAAAATGTTAAAGGCTTTTGTTGCTGCTGTTGTGCTCTCTTTCAGTTTAAACCTGGCTACTGCCCAATCCATCGAAGATGCAACCAATGCCTATAACCGTGGTGTGGAACTCGCCGCATCCGACCTTCCCAAAGCAGTGGAAGCATTGCTGCAGGCAGCTTCGATTGCTGAAAAAGCAGGTCCTGAGGCACAGGAAATTCTGACGCTCTCAAGGCAACAGATTCCGGTTCTGCAATACAATCACGCGACTGCATTGTATAAGGAGAAAAAAATTGATGAAGCCATCACCAACTTTGAACTTGCGCACAACTATGCAGTTGAATTCGGCGATAACGGTATTCAGGCTAAAGCCGATGACCTTCTGCCCAAGTTATACCGTGTGAAAGGCAATAACGAATACAAGGCAAACAAATTCGCCGAAGCACTTGAAAGTTTCGAAAAAGCATTGGGTTATGACCCGGATTTTGCCGGTGCTCACCTCAGCAAAGGACTTGTTTATAACAAACAGAACAAGAACGATGAAATGAAAGCCGCCATGGATGCCGCCATCGAAGCTGGTTTAAAAACCGATGACTCAAAAACCGTAGAGCAGGCACGAAAATTTATGAGCGACAACCTGATTGTTGACGCCAATGCCGCGTTCAAGAAAAATGATTTCAATGCCACGGTAGAAATGCTGAATGAATCTGTTAAATACTCAGAAAGCAATCCTGAAGCATTTTATCTTTTCGCTGTAGCTTACAACAAACTCTCGCGTTGGGATGAAGCCATTGCCAGTGCAGAAAAAGGAATGGGACTTGAAGAAAATACTCCCGCCAAGCAAGCCAGATTCCATTTTGAGATCGGTATGGCCCAGGCCGGAAAAGGTTCAACCGGGGACGCCTGTGCTTCATTCAGGAAGGCCGCTGTCGGCCCCCTGGCCGAATCTGCCAACTACCAGATCAAGACTGTTCTGAAGTGCAGCTGATAAGCCTGAAGTTCTGAAATAAACCCTGAAAGGGTGATTATAAGCAGCTGAACAAAAACAACAAAGTTCAGCTGTTTTTTTATGACTTGTACGAAAGATAAACCTAACCCCGGGCGAAGGAAAAGAAATCCATGCAATACCGGATATAACCGTTCATCGCTTGTTGAGAATAATGAGCGCGGCAATAACTCCGGGGATCCAGCCGGCAAGAGTAAGTATAAAAACAATCAGAAATGAGCCGCACCCTTTATCCAGCACGGCAAGGGGCGGAAAAATAATGGCCAGCAGAACGCGGAGAATGGACATATCGACCTTAATTTTGGTCAAAAATAATGATATTGCCCGAAAATCTTATGTATATTTTGTAAGTTTGGGGATATGGACAAGTTTTCGGTTCACTTTTGTGATGCCGTCAGGGATTACCTGGATTTCCGCACAAGAAAATATCCGGCAAAAACCGTTTTGAAGCTGATCTGCGACAGATATCAGCTTGACACCGTAGAAAGAATGATGCTTTTCCGGGGCATCTCCCTGCCTGAAACTGCACAGAACAGAGTTGCAAAGCTTTGCGGTCTGCCGCCGGCTGGGAGCCTTTTCCATGTTGACTATTTTAACCAATGCCTGATTATTGTAAGTTACCTTTCCGGTAACAGGGTCTTTATTTCCTGTGATGGTGTTTTAAGGGATGCATCAGGATTTCATGGGAAAAAGATCCCTGAGCATTTGTTTCTCAGATCAGTAGACCTGGTTTTTAAAACACTGGAAAGTTTCCGACCCGCAGGCATAGTTTTTTATGCCGATAGTCAGGTAACCAGGGCCGAACAACTGGCATCGGTTGCCGGCAAATTATCCGGCCATGCTTCCGTCAATTGCCGTATGCTGGTGACAGACAAGGCAGATGCAGAACTTACTTCGGCTGCTGAAGGGATAATCTGTACCGCTGATTCGGCTATTATCGACCGAGTGCGATTGCCGGTTTTTGATCTGGCGAAATACATCCTGGAGCACACTTACAATCCTGTATTTCAGGACCTGAGAAACATCTGCGCTTCAACGCAGTTTCCACGGATTCCTCCTGTCACCTGAAACAGTTTCAAGACCGGTCATCATAAAATGTTGGTACCGCACAAGACAGCATACTCCGGGATATCACTGCAGAAATCCAGCTTCTTATCCTGGTAGTTCACTTTTGCGCAATAATGCTCTATCCCATTGGTAATCAACAAATAATCAACCTTTAATGCCAGATTATAGGCAGATGCCTGAAAAAAAACTTCTTCGGTTAGCGGAACCCTGGGAGCCTTGCATTCGGCAATCATCACAGGACGTCCGTCGGGTGCAAATACCAGCAGATCAAAACGGCGAGGCATACGGTTTACCCTGAGACCCCGTTCAGATGCAACCATATGTCCGGGTACTTTTCTGTCATTACAGAGATACTGGATGAGATGCTGCCGGACCCACTCTTCAGGAGTAAGGGCCACAAACCGTCTGCGCAAAGGGTCAAAAATCTCACGTCGTTCAGATGATTCTCTGATCCTGAATTTGTAATCCGGAAAATTCAGCGGTTGCATTGTTGAAGGTCTGTATTGTATTATAACTGCAACATTATATCAAAAACCTTACATTTGCAATAAAATAAGTAATTTGTTCAATGCGCTAAAATGACAGGCCGGGCATGAAAACCAAGCAGGAAATCACAGAGAACTGGCTTCCGAGATATACAGGAACCTCTCTTCAGGAGTTTGGCGGGTATATATTGCTGACAAACTTCAACCATTACCTTGAACTTTTTGCCCGCTGGAACAATGTTGAGATCAGGGGCGTAAACAGGGCCATGCCGAGTGCAACGGCCGGAGAAATCACCATGATCAATTTCGGTATGGGAAGTGCCAATGCGGCAACCATTATGGACCTGCTCGGAAGCATCAGGCCCCAGGCCGTGCTGTTTCTCGGCAAATGCGGAGGACTCAAACACAGGGCGGAACTCGGCGACCTCATCCTGCCAATCGCCGCTATCCGGGGTGAAGGAACTTCCGACGATTATTTCCCTCATGAGGTGCCTGCACTGCCTGCCTTCAGCCTGCAGAAAGCAATATCCACCACCATCCGGGATTTCAACCGGGACTACTGGACCGGAACAGTATACACCACCAACCGCAGGGTTTGGGAGCATGATGATGTTTTTAAAGAATACCTCCGTTCAATCAGGGCCATGGCCATTGATATGGAGACCGCGACCATATTCAGTGTTGGTTTTTTCAATGAAATCCCTACAGGGGCCCTTTTGCTGGTATCGGATCAGCCAATGATCTCTTCGGGTGTGAAAACCGAGGAAAGCGACCGGCATGTTACGGAAGAGTTTGTAGAAATCCACCTTAAAATCGGCATCGAATCCCTCAAACAACTTATCAATAAAGGTTTAACGGTTAAGCACCTTCGTTTCTGATCAAATCATCCCATGGCCACTGATTTCAACCGCATCCTGTCTGACCTGAAAAAGCGGATTTATTATCCTGTGTATCTGCTGAGCGGCGAAGAACCCTATTTTATTGACCTGATAAGCGATGCCATTGAACGGGAAGTACTCAGTGACATTGAAAAGGAATTTAACCAGACAATTCTTTACGGCCGCGATGTGAATGCAAGTATCATCCTTGACCATGCCAAGCGCTACCCGATGATGTCGAGCCACCAGGTTGTCATCGTTAAAGAAGCGCAGGAAATTAAAAACCTCGACGACCTGATACCATACATAGAGAAACCACTGAATACCACAATCCTGGTTTTTTGCTACAAATACAAAAAGTTCGACAAAAGAAAGTCTGTCTATAAACTGATTGAGAAAAAAGGTGTTGTCTTCGATTCAGCAAGAATTTATGAAGAGAAAATTCCGGGCTGGATCGTTTCACAGGTTGAAGCCAGCGGTTACGCCATCAGCCCCAAAGCCGCAAGCATGATCTCCGACGCCCTGGGGAATGACCTGAGCAAAGTATCGAATGAACTAGGTAAATTATATATCAATCTGCCCAAAGGAAGCCTGATCACGGAAAAACTGGTTGAAGACAATATCGGTATCAGCAAAGACTACAATTTTTTCGAATTGCAGAAAGCGCTGGTTAACAGAAATATTCCAAAAGCAAACCGGATCATCGCCTACTTTGCTTCAAATCCAAAGGAGAATCCCCTGATAAAAAATGTGATCCTGCTGTTTCACTTTTTTTCAAAGGTGCTGCTCTATCATTCTGTCAGAGGTAAGACTGATGCTGAAGCTGCGTCAGTGTTGGGCACCCCGGTCTACTTTCTGAATGACTACAAGACTGCCGTTCGCTGCTACAGCCCGGGGAAGGTTGTAGAGATTATCGGCCTGCTCAGGGAATATGACCTTAAAAGCAAGGGTGTTGATGCGGGTTCAGCGACCGACGGAGAATTAACGAAAGAACTTATCTACAAGATTTTACATTAAACGGACCTGAACCGCCGGGGTTCCGGAAAAACGAGCATAAAAAATTACAGGATTATACTTACCACTCATCAGTAACAGAAATTCTGAAACTATTTTACCTTGAATGGGATTTTATAAGGTTCGTTTGCCTGACAGGGAGTTCCGCAGTAATCCGGAAAACGCATCCTATTTCTTCCGGATAAATCTTTTACCCTGCTTTTTTTCTTTCTTAACACGGTGCCGCGGCTGATAATTGATCTGCTCTCCATACATGCCGGCGATAAGTGCCGCGTACCTTTCCTGCATATAGGTCCTTCTCACCTTCAGGGTAGGCGAAAGCTCTCCCGACTCTACCGACCATTCCTTTTCCATCAGGATAAACTTCCTCACCTGCCAGGTATGGTCCAGTGTTTCATTCAGTTCGTTGATTTCGCGCTGAATTCTTTGAATCACCAGTTCCGTTTTCGACATTTCAGCATTTGTGCTGTATTCAATGCCTTTGGCCTCGCACCACGAACGGAGGTATTCAAAATTGGGCACAATCAATGCGGATGGATAATTACGGTTTTCCCCGATAACCATCACACTTTCGATAAAAGGAGATTCTTTAATCCGGTTTTCAATCACCTGTGGTGCAATGTATTTCCCCAATGAGGTTTTGAAAATTTCTTTTTTACGGTCGGTGATCTTCAGGTACTGACCATTTACAAGTTCTCCGATATCGCCGGTATGGAACCACCCCTCTTCATCAAAAACCTCCGCGTTGCGGTCGGGCCGGTTATAATAACCCATCATCACATTGGGGCCTTTAACCAGAATTTCGCCATCCTCGGCAAGCTTCAATTCCACCCCTGGCAAAGGCCGGCCCACTGTACCGAATCTGACACCGCCCGGTTCAAAGGTACCTACGGCAATTACCGGGGATGTTTCCGTAAGCCCGTACCCTTCGACTACCTGAATCCCGGCGGCCCAGAAAACCCTTGCCAGCTTAGGGTGAAGGGGCGCTCCCCCTGAAACGATGATACCCAGCCTTTCGCCGAACGCCCGTCGCCAATGGCGAAATACCAGCCGGTCGGCAAGAAGAAGCTTCAAACGGAAAGCCCGCCTGCGGGTGAGGTGGAAATCAAAACGATGACCGAGGTTGAGCGCCCAGAAAAAAATAAGTTTTTGTATTCCTTTCAGATTTCTTCCTTTTCGAAGAATGGTAGCATAACTTTTTTCGATTACCCTCGGTACGGCACAAAACATTTCAGGTTTTACTTCACGCATGTTCTCACGCAACCGGTCAAGGCTTTCGGCATAGTAAACCGAAATTCCCATATACTGATACATGTAGTTAAGCATCCGCTCATAAACATGACAGAGCGGTAGAAAACTCAGTGCCCGGTTTACATTCCTGCCATTCAGAATATCGCTTACAGCAGTGAAATTACTCACCAAATTGGCATGAGAAAGCATGACACCTTTGGGCCTGCCTGTTGTCCCGGAAGTATAAATCAGGGTGGCAAGATCCTCCGGCCTTATCGCTGACCGGATTGAAACAAGTAAATCTCTGTTGGAATTTTTCCTGCCAAGTCTGATCAGGTCTGACCAATCTTTCAGGCCTTTCTGCTTCTCGAGAACAAAATATGCCTGGAGATCGGGCAGGTCATTCAGAACAGGTTTGATCCGCTGATAGGCAGCGCGGCAACCGATAAACAGGACCCTTACCCTGGCATCCGTAAAGATAAAACGGTAATTTTCAACACTTAATGTAGGATAAACCGGCACATGCACACTACCGGTCTGAAGAATGCCCATATCCAGAAAATTCCAGAAAGGGCTGTTGCCCATGATGGTGGCAACCCTGTCGCCCGGACCAATTCCTAGTGCCATAAGCGCGTAACTGACGCAATCCGATTGCCTGATGTAATCCGGAGCAGAAATATTAATCCATTTCCCCTGGGATTTGAAGGCAAACACATCGTCTTTACCGGTATACTTTCCCCGGTATAGCTGAAGCAGATCAAATATGCGGGTTACCATTTCCATCCGCACCAAAATTAACCGGTTAAATCATCAACGGCTTATGCTTCTTCTATGTCAAAAATCTTCTGAATCCGCTCACTGTATTTTTCCGAGATATAACCGCGCCGCAGTTTAAGCGAGGCTGTAAGTTCTCCGGTATCAACAGTCCATTCCTTATCAAGGAGTTCGAAGCGCTTAACCTGTTCCGTTGCCCCGAAAAACTTATTGTATTTATCGATTTCAACCTGAAAACGTTTCCTGATACGGGGTAGATTGACCATTTCCGCATCGGTGGTATAAGGCACTTCCTTGATGGCACACCAGCTTTTAAGGTGATTGAAATCTGGGACAATCAGTGCCGCAGCAAATTTCTGGTTTTCTCCTAGCACCATTAAGGTATCAATAAAGGGAGATTCCTTGAACTTGTTTTCAAGCTGCTCAGGGCTGATGTATTTCCCGAGTGAGGTCTTGAAAATTTCCTTCTTCCGGCCGGTTAACCTCAGGTGACCTTCTGGTTCAATTTTCCCGATATCGCCGGTATGAAACCAGCCTTCCGGATCGATGGCCGACTTTGTAAGTTCAGGTTCTTTGTAATAGCCCATCATGATATTCCGGCCCTTTGCCAGAATTTCTCCATCGCCGGCAATCATTACCTCCACGCCTTTCAGCATCCGCCCTACAGTTCCGAAACTTATACCCTGTTCGCTGAAATCACTGACAGCGATAACCGGAGAGGTTTCCGTAAGGCCATAACCTTCCAGCACGGGAATCCCCGCAGCCCAGAAGACCCTCGATAGCCTTGGCTGCAGGGCGGCACCTCCGGACACAATGACTTTTATGTTATTGCCCAGGGCTGCCCTCCATTTACTGAAAACCAGCTTATTGGCCAGTTTTAGATTTAGTTCATAATACCAACCGTTTGCTCCATAAAGTTCATACTTAAGTCCCAGGTTAACAGCCCAGAAAAAAATGATCTTTTTGATACCGCCGAGCTTCCGGCCATTCATCATAATTTTATCGTAAATCTTCTCAAGCAGGCGGGGAACGGTAGAAAGTATATCGGGCTTCACATCGCGCATATTCTCGGCTATGGAAGCCACATTCTCGGCATAGTAAACCGATATCCCCAGGTATTGGTACATGTAGTTAAGCATACGCTCATACACGTGGCAGAGCGGCAGATAACTCACCGCCCTTCCTTTTTCCCCTACCGGAGGGATATGCGAAACTGCCATCACATTACTGAGTATATTGTCA
>JABNAD010000431.1_pt1 | contig 25474 bp, 28 predicted proteins | sample 7240381 | NCBI WGS metagenome assembly JABNAD01 (sample SAMN11332834, study PRJNA596920) | anaerobic digester metagenome | biome: digested sludge; isolation source: digested sewage sludge-derived enrichment culture grown on H2/CO2 | place: Germany: Goettingen
AATAGGGGATTCTGAGGGCATTTGTAAATTTCGCACTTTCGGATGCTAGTGAGAATTATTGGATGAATTATCAAAATCAGTCTTAATACTAGAAACCAATATTGACAACGGTAGGATAATCACTTCTTATGCACTTGCATCTGGAGTGAGATTTGAAAATAGATTAGATTTTGATGAAAAAGAATTAGTTTTTAGTAAAAATTACACAACTAATATAAGTAAAATATCAAAATACTCTAAAAATTATTGGATGCCAAAACCAATAGTAAAAAAAATAGACGATGCTTGTTTTTTTGTATTAACCTTTAATGAAAATATCGACTATTTTAATGAAAAATATGTGAGAATTAAATTCTCAGAAGACAATAATTATCATAATGATAAAAATGTCAAATATGGAAATATGAACCTGTCTGGAAACTTTAATTTTGAGATTTATATTCAGAAATGGGTTGATTTACATGATGCTATTATTAGTTGGCTAAATGAAAATGCTGATTTTAAATTAAATCCCTAATAAATTAACTTTGCCTAGCAGGTGGTTTAGCCTACTGAGTCTGTTGATGCAGATACGAAAGTTTTTAGTAATTTAGTATAGTTTTAATGTGGGATAATGCAGCTGGCGGTTAAATCTCCTGCGCTTGTAACGACGTAACCATTGACAATCATATAATGAAAATAAGTTTGATAGCTAAATCTATGCTTTTATTGAAATTAAAGTGGATAATTCTTTTTTTTGTGGTTATTCTTTTTAAAAGTGCTGGCGCAACAGGGCAAGCGTCCGATTTGTTAATTATTGAAAAGGACACTTTTAAACTTTATTCTAATCCACTTGAACCATATTTGGAATTTAAAAATAAAAGAGTTCTTAATGGCATAGAACTGGAGATGACTAATACTGCTTGTTGGCGTGGTTATATTGCAACTTGGGAAATAACAAATGATAGTCTGTTCTTGGTTAATGTAATACGTCCAGATGGGGCTGATCAAATTCTTACATTTAACCTTAAAGAGGAATTTGGCACTAACAGAGTATTTGCTGAATGGTTTACTGGGAGTCTATATAGCCCACGAGGTGAAATATTGCAGTATGTTCATATGGGATACTCTTCAATTTATGAAAAAGAAGAGTACTATAATGTTTGGAATGGGAAGGTTAAGTTTGTAGAATCAAAGGGTAATTTAGTTTACAATGACGAAAGACTTTATCCTGCTGAAGAGTTTTTGAGAGATACTCTTACTAAAATAATTGAGTCTAAATTTAGTTTGCCTCTTTTAAATGAAATTCCAGACTCTTTAGCTTGTATTGTTGAAGTTCAATTCAATGATGCAGGTAAAGTAAACGAGGTTAAAATTGATTTAAAAAAGGACGCAGAGACTTTATTCGGAAAAACAATTTTAAAAATAGCTGGCGAAGAATTTTATAAATTGCCTCCTTTAATGGCTGTTACACATAAATATTACCGACAACCATGTATTATGTTATTCCTTCATGCTTATTGTATTAAGTATCCCTACGACAAAGAATATGGATGCAGTCAATGATTTTCTATTTCCGCTGCACTTTAGTTTAACTTAGATGTTAATGTGATTGGGCTGAGAAATACTTGGATGGTTCTAAGTTGGTAAGGGAGGCATAATTTAGACCTTTCTTTAACTCGGCTATTACATGATTTTCCATGTGGTACCGTCTGCACCACCCCCAAATTCGTCCGCACCTCCAGCCTCATTTGGTTTATCCTTCCCTCCCCACTAGCCCTTTTCTACCTTTTGCGAAACAATAAAAACAGCTACTTTTGCCGCCATTAAATTGCTAATACGTTACAGTCATGAATATTACAGAACAGCCCAAGCATCAGAAGTTTCAAATAGCAGGAGTTGTACATATGGAGCCGCTTAGCGCGGTGCTTGCCCTAACCGACCATAACGCCCTGTTGGTTGATGTGCGCGAGGAGGAGGAATTGGAGGTTATCCGCATAGACTCAACCGAGGTTGTTTACAAGCCCATTTCGGGCATTGCCGATTCGTTCTCCGATTTACCAACCGATAGGATGCTAGTTGTGGTTTGCTCCAACGGCATTCGCAGCACCAAGGTTTGTAACCTGCTAATGCACCAAGGGTATCAGAATGTGGTAAACCTTGATGGCGGCATAACCCAGTGGTTCCGCGATGCGCTACCCGTACTTATGCGCAAGCACGAGCACAACCACGGCCACAACGATGGTCATTCCTGCGGATGCTGCAGCGGTGGTTGCTGCTAGCAAACTAGGTTTCTAACCCTCAATGCTTCTTTTATGCGGATAGCCAAAGCCCTTTTCCTGTTTTATAGAAAGCTGATAGTTCCCGTTGCGGTGCTTTCCGCTTTGGTAGGGTTAATTGGCTATGCAGTTATAGGCGAGTTCTACCTTGGTACAGTGGGTGCTGCATTTGTTGTGCTTAGCGCCCTTTTCCATTACTTTATTTACGAGGTTCGAAACCCTAATGAGTACTATTTCTATTATAATCTGGGTTTAAGCAAATTGAGGCTTTGGATTTTCTCCGTTTCCTTTAGTTTGATTGTTGGCTTAGCTCTTTCGTGATATGAGTAAACTTCATGTTGATAGCGTGCTAAAGAGTTTTGATACCCATCAGGTACTAACCGATGTGTTTATTTCGTGTGAGAAGGGCGAAATAGTTGGACTACTGGGACGTAATGGCTGTGGAAAATCAACCCTTCTAAAGATTATTTTTGGATCCATACCCGCCGATAATAAGTTTGTTAGGGTTGATGATGTGGTTTTGGATGGATTGTCTGCTGCCCGAAGCACTATTAAGTATCTACCCCAGAATGGTTTCTTGCCCAGTCATGCTAAGGTGAAAACCCTAATTGATCTATTTTGCAGCAAGGAGGGTGCTACAATCGTTAAGCAGCACGAGCTGGTTAAACCCTTGCTAAACAGAAGGCGCACGCAGCTCTCGGGTGGGGAGGTACGGATTCTGGAGATTCTGATGGTTGTGTATGCCGATTCTGCATTCTCCTTCATCGATGAGCCCTTCAATGGGGTTGCACCCGTTTATAGGGATAGCATAAAGGCAGAGATAAAGGCGCAATCCAAGCATAAGGGGTTTATTATAACCGATCACGATTATAGAAGTATCATGGATATTGCAACGCGCATAGTTGTTATATGCGATGGCGGGACTAAAACGGTTCAAACCATAGATGATCTTAGGGATTACGGGTATCTTCCCGAATTTAACGAGTAGTATTGCCCGCATCCTATTGTGTTTTGCTGAAACTATTAATATCAATCTGTATGCTTTTTCTTTGCAAAGCGTGTAACGTAAAGTTTGAGGCCGAGGGCGAAAAGCAGGAGTGGCTTGATGCAACTTTTGGCCCTTGCAGTAAGATTGTGGCTGTGTGCCCCAGCTGCGGCGTGGCTGCCGATGAGTATCGTGCTCCCAAGCAGAGTGCAAATGCGCCATCGCATGGTCATGCCCCCGCTTGTGGCGCTTGCTGCGGTGGCTGTCATCATTAGCGTTCTGCATCAATCCATTGGGTGTGCTGCTTTTCCATTAGGTCTTTATCGCCAAAATTTGTATAATTGAGGCTATTACCAAGGGGAGGAGTACCATGGCAGAACTAAAAACTAAGCAGAACAGCGCCAGCGTTCACGATTTTATCAATTCCTTTGCCGATACCGAGCAAAAACGCGCCGATAGCTTTGAACTGCTCCGGCTGATGCAGGATCTTACTGGCTTTGAGCCCAAGATGTGGGGCGATTCCATTATCGGTTTTGGTAGTTACCACTACAAATCGGAGCGTAGCAGTCAGGAGGGCGATTGGTTCCTGGTTGGGTTCTCGCCGCGCAAGGCTGCCATATCGCTTTACGTGTATTCTGGAATGCCAGAGCATGAGCATCTGCTAAAGGATTTGGGCAAGTTTAAAATGGGACGAGCCTGTGTATATGCAAAAAAGCTATCGGATATCAATATCCCTGCGCTTGAGCGCTTGGTTAAGGAAACAGTAAGATTCCTTCAATCTAGGTATGGCAAATAGCAAAAATCTTCTCATTGGTTTAAAACGGCTTGCATATGACAGTTACTGAGATACTATCTAAGCTAGAATCTTTGGGCAACCCTAAGGTACGGGCGCACAACGCCAAGTATGGTGCTGGAAGCAATCAGTTTGGTGTAAAAATGGGCGATATTAGAGCCATTGCAAAAACGGTAAAGCAAAACCATTTGCTGGCGTTGCAGCTTTGGGAAACAGGCAATGTTGATGCCCGTTTTTTGGCCATCCTTATTATGAACCCCAAGGAACTGAGCATTGCCGAGGTTGATGCAATGGTGCGGTCGGAGCGGTTTACCCATGTAGCCGACTGGTTTAGCAGCTACGTGCTGAAGCAGCACCCCGAGCATGAGGCCATGCGTCAAACGTGGATGCAGAGCGATGACCCTATGGCCGCACGTGCTGGGTGGAGCCTAACCGCCGAGCGGGTGGCGAAGAATACACAAGGTTTGGACCTGTCGGCGCTGCTGGATAGGATAGAGGCCGAGATGCCCAGTGCAGCCCCAGAGGTTCAGTGGACCATGAACACAACCCTAGCGCAAATTGGAATTTGCTTTGCCCAGCATCGGCAGCGGGCGCTATCCATTGGCGAGCGCTTGGGTATTTACCGCGATTTTCCCGTTTCCAAGGGATGTACATCGCCCTTTGCGCCAATCTGGATTAGCGAGATGGTGCGCCGCAAGGAGAAGTAATCCTATAATTACCTTGCCGTTTGGGACAGTAACCCAAGAGGTTGCTGGGGCTATTCCTAAAACGCTATCTTTACCGTGTAAACAGAACCAACATGCTTAAAACGCTTATATTTATTGGAGCCGGTGGATTTGTAGGCAGCATTGCCCGATATCTGCTCTCGCAAATTATTCAGCAGAATGCCACATCATCGTTTCCTTGGGGAACGCTTGTTGTTAACGTGGTAGGATCGTTGCTAATTGGGCTATTCTACGGATTATCGGAGAGGGGCGCAATTGGAAGCTCAGAGGCGCGGCTATTTTTAACCGTTGGCCTGTGTGGAGGGTTTACCACCTTTTCCACTTTTTCCAACGAGAACTTGGCTTTACTGCGCGACGGACAGTTTTCTTTTTTTGCGATGTATGCCTTCGCCAGCGTTGCGCTTGGACTAGTTGCCGTTTTGGGCGGATTTGCCTTAACAAAAATGTGGAGTTAAGCGTTTATTCGTACGGAAAAGCCTAAATTACATGGTGTAACAAACAATTGGGGTATGAAGTTACAAGGAAAAGCTAAGTTGCTACGAATCTTTGTTGGATCGTGCGATAAGGTAAACGGAACACCACTTTACGAGTTTATTGTTTTTAGCGCAAAGCGATATGGACTTGCTGGTGCTACCGTGTTGCGGGGCACCATGGGGTATGGCGCCAATAGCATAATACGCAGTGCCAAGTTCCTGTCCATATCGGAGGATTTACCCGTTGTGATTGAGATAATAGACGAGTCGGAAAAGATAAACCGCTTCCTTTCCACCATTGATAAGTACCTAGATAACGCCACTTTTGGCTGTCTTATTACCACCGAGGTTATTGATGTTATTGCCTATAAGCCTGCCAAAAAGAGGGATGAGTAGTACTCCTTTACGCTGTTAGATGCCTGTTTTTATAGGTTTATCCTTTTCGGCGATTTTTCTCTCTATTAAATTTCGTTACAAAAAATGTCCCTCATTTTTTGCATCTTGACATTAATGACGTATGTTTACGACATAAATCAAGATGCGAATGACCTACCATAAAACATCGCTGTTCGATTCAGATTTACAGGAACTTGCTGCGCTGGCAAAAACGCTGTCGCACCCAGCCCGTTTGGCAATACTGCGGTATTTGGCAAGTGCCAACACATGCATATCGGGCGATATTACTAGTGAGATACCCTTAAGCCGCACAACGGTATCGCAGCACCTACAGGAGCTTAAAAAGGCTGGGCTAATTCATGGCGATATAGATGGCGCCAAGGTTTGTTACTGCATTTGCCACGAGCGGATGAGCCTAGCACGTAAGCTCTTTGGTGGATTTATTGATGAGATTTGCAACTCGCAGGTTAACGCTTGCAATAGCGCTGAAGTAGAATGATAGATTTTTATTACGTGGATTATTTTTAAGCTCAGCCTATTGTTGTTTGACGGGCCTCGACCGGTGAGCCGAAAAACAAGCAACGGGGGCGTTTGAAAAAATCTGCTGTTCGAACCGAGCGTTTTGTGCGAGCTCGCCGAAGGCAACCACCGACCGAAGGGAGGTGCAAGTTCAGATTTTCACGACCGAGTGTCCTTTGCGAGGAAGTCTCGTTTTTAACGAGACAACGCGTAGTTTTTCGAGCGAAGCGTCTCGTTTAGGAACGAGATTGAATTTCTTTGCATACTTTCTTGTTTCAACCGAGCCGTTTTGTGGCGAGCTCGCTGAACACCTAAAGGTGTGAGGCAACCAGAAAAGTATGTGGGGTTTGGGGCAACCGAGCGTTCTTTGCGAGCTCGACGTAGTCAAAGCCCCATTTAATTTGCAGTCACAAGAACGAGTAGATTAAAAATGAAGTTAAGAACAATCATAAACACAACAATCATGCGTATTCTAATCCTTTGTACCGGAAACTCCTGCCGTAGCCAAATGGCCGAGGGGTTCCTAAAGTCGTTGGACTCCTGCACCGAGGTTTTTAGTGCGGGAACAACCCCCGCTGGCGAGGTTCATCCGTTGGCCATAAAAGCCATGGGCGAGGTGGGTATCGATATCACCCAAAACAAGCCCAAAAGTGTTGACGAGTTCCTTGGTCAGGACTTTGACTATGTGATTACCGTTTGTGGCGGAGCAAACGAGTCGTGCCCAGCATTTATAGGCAATGTAAAGCAGCGCTGGCACATCGGTTTCGACGACCCTGCCGAGGCTACTGGAACCGAGGAGGAGAAGATGGTTATGTTCCGCAGGGTGAGGGACGAGATTAGAGAGGCCTTTAAATCATTTCATAAAAGTCAAATAAAGGGTGAGCATGGATGCTGCTGCTGCGGATAACAAGGACATTAAGAAGGTAGTACAACAGAAGTACTCCCTAATTGCCAATCAGCAAAAATCGGGATGCTGCTGTGGCTGTGGTTGTGGCGATGGTGAGCCATCAACCGATTACACCGTGTTTAGCGAGAGCTACGATAGCCTAAAGGGCTACACCCCCGATGCCGACCTAAACCTAGGCTGCGGCCTGCCCACGCAGTTTGCGCAGATTAAGGCTGGCGATACCGTTGTTGATTTGGGCTCGGGTGCAGGCAACGACTGCTTTGTGGCTCGTGCAGAGACTGGCGAAACGGGTCGCGTTATAGGTGTTGATTTTACCGATGCCATGCTTGACAAGGCCAGAGCAAACGCCGCAAAAATGGGCTTTAGCAACGTTGAGTTTGTTAAGGGCGATATTGAGGACCTTCCGTTGGAAAGCAGCATTGCCGATGTGGTGGTTAGCAACTGTGTGCTAAATCTTGTTCCCAACAAGGAACTGGCTTTTAGCGGTATTTATAGAGTGCTAAAATCGGGTGGGCACTTTAGCATTAGCGATGTTGTGCTTAAGGGTGAGCTGCCCGATGGGCTGCGTAACAAGGCCGAGATGTATGCCGGTTGCGTTGCGGGAGCAATCCAAAAGGATGATTACCTAGCAGGATTAACCCGTGCAGGCTTTGTAAATATCACCGTTCAAAAGGAAAAGGAGATTGATATTTCCGAGGATATTCTACTTAACTTTCTAAGCCCCGATGAACTACAGGCTTACAAAAGCAGTGGAACAGGTATCTATAGCATAACCGTTTACGGAGAGAAACCCTAGCTTCCACCAAACCTAAACCTTACTCAGAATGTCTGACTCAAAAAAAATCGGCTTTTTCGAGAAGTACCTAACCCTTTGGGTAGCCCTGTGCATTGTTGCGGGTATAGCTATTGGTAGCTTTGCTGGCGATAGCATCAGCTTTTTAAGCAGCATGGAGGTGTATAGCGTTAACATCCCTGTGGCTGTTCTTATATGGGCAATGATTTACCCCATGATGCTTCAGGTTGATTTCTCATCAATAAAGAATGTGGGCAAGCGCCCTAAGGGATTGCTGCTAACGCTTGTGGTTAACTGGCTTATTAAGCCCTTTACCATGGCGTTTTTTGCATGGATATTCTTTACCAAACTTTACGGCGCATTCATTAATCCCGAACTGGCTGGTGAGTATATTGCTGGTGCCATAATACTGGGGGCGGCTCCGTGTACCGCTATGGTTTTTGTTTGGAGCTACCTAACCAATGGCGATGCTAACTACACGCTGGTTCAGGTATCGGTAAACGACCTAATAATTCTTGTAGCCTTTGTCCCCATTGTGGGTTTGCTGCTGGGCATAACCGATGTTACCATTCCGTATGAGACCCTAGTGGCATCGGTGGTGATATTTGTGGTTGTTCCCTTGGTGGCGGGTTACGCCACAAATCGCCTGCTGATTAAAAGTAAGGGCGAGAAGTGGTTCAAGAACCAGTTCCTAGCAAGGCTAAAACCCGTGTCGATAATTGCGTTGCTAACCACGTTGGTTCTGCTGTTCGCCTTTCAGGGGCAAACCATTATTGATAGGCCGCTAATTATTCTGCTGGTAGCCGTTCCGCTGGTTATACAAACCTACTTTATCTTTTTCATTGCGTGGTATGGTGGCCGTATGCTTAAGCTGCCGCACGCCATTTGCTCTCCTGCTGCAATGATTGGCGCCAGCAACTTCTTTGAACTGGCTGTGGCTGTGGCCATATCGCTGTTTGGGTTGCAATCGCCAGCAGCAATGGTTACCGTTGTGGGAGTGCTTGTTGAGGTTCCCGTAATGCTATCGTTGGTTTGGTTTGCCAATAGAAACAGGTACTAACCGCTTTTTAACGATACAGAAAACCCTGACTGGCTGGTTGCTGGTCAGGGTTTTTTTGATAGCTGTTTTTATTAGAATTGAATCTTATAGCTGATATTTGGAAGAATGCCCATTACAGATAGCTTCTCAATTGCTTGCAGCTTATCGTTGTAGATATAGCCGTACTGTCCAGTGTAGCCGCCAATGTTGAGAACTTTTAATGAGAACTCGTGTCCTGTTTTATGCTTGTTGATTTTGTAGCTAATTGTAATGTCCGAAGTGAGAGCCGCAGGGAACTGACGGCTGAATGCGCGTGTCTCGTCAAATACAATATCATGCTTACTCTCTGATGCTGCAATATCAATAGGAGTAAATCGGTCGCCACCCTGATAGCTTAGACGAAGATTGGCGCTGAATATGTTTTGGCCATGTTTGCCTACCATCCATTCCTTGCCAATAAGCCCATTGATAATGTAACCTCGATTATACCTTGTATCCCTCCAAACACCATCGCCCCCGGTGTATTTAGAATCGAAAACAGACCCCGATAGTAACCAGTAGTAACCTTTATCTAGGTAGCGTTCCAGAGTAATATCGGTGCCATAGTTTATGCTTTTCCCTTTATTAACAAGTGCCCGGTCTAGATAGTAAAGGTCATAGTTTATGATGGAGAAAGAGGTGCCCTCTTCTACTGGAACGTTGAACAATGATTGGTAGTATGGCTCAACTCTCAGGTGGATATTGTTTGAGATTCGCCAATCGTATGACAGCACAAAGTGGTGGGCTTTGGCAAAATCTAGCTCCTTGTTTACATCATAGCCTGCCTCTTTCACAAAGTAGTAATCTAACCGTTCGCGCCGACTATGCAGTCCATAAGCAGCAGATAACGTATGATTGGGTGCTGCTTTGTATTTGAATCCAACCCTAGGCTCTACTGACCAGTTGTTGTTTAAGGTGAATAGCTGAGTTGTGAGGCCTACGTTTGCCGATAGCTTGTCTGTAATGTTAAACACAGAGTTACTATAAGCCGAAACTATTATGCTTGAGCCATTGCCTTTGATGATTTGCTCAATGGGGGAGATATTGGGAACAAGCGTTTCGCTCAGGTTATACTCTAAATCATACAAAAGTCCAGTAACCGTAAAGCCCGTTCTGTTTGTGTGGCGGTTGCTGAATTTCTTGTTGAGGTATGTGTTGAAAACTAGGTTCCAGTCGCCATTACGTATATCTACAATGGGTTTGAGCAGGTTGTTCTCAAGCATTTTTACATCTTGCTGTGTGTGGGAATAGGTGGCAGCCAAGGAACTTCTTAGATATGTTCCTTTACCCAGAAATATCTTGTGATTTACACCTCCTGCTAGTTTAGCCAAATCTGTTTTAATATCCTGCTTATCCGAGTAGGTTGTCCAATCTATTTCCTCTAAGGGTTTAACCTTGTTGCCATCTAGTAATCCAAGCCCCCAAACAAAGAATGTTCCCGTCTTGGCTGTTGGGAAATTTAGTTTGAACGATAAATCTTGATACTTCAAATTCAGATTGCCAATAAGTCCGCTAACCAATCCTGTTGCTGAGTAGCGGTAGTTTACAATGTATGAGCTTCCGCTCTTGCTGCTTAACGGCCCTTCCGATGCAAGGTCGAGCCCTAGTAATCCGAATTGTACAGTGTGCTCATGCTTTTGGTTGTTGCCGTTGCGCATAGACATATCAAACACTCCCGACAGGGCATTGCTGTACTCGGAAGGGAAGGCGCCATTAAAAAAATCGGAGTTCCCCATGACCTGACTGCTAAGCGCCGTAAAGATACCTCCGCCTAAACCAGACATATCAGCAAAGTGTGTTGGGTTAGGTATCTCGATACCCTCCAAGCGCCACTGTAAAAACTGGGGCGAGTTGCCATGCACCGATATGCTGTTAGTTGCTAAGTTCCCCGCCACTCCTGCAAAAGAAGAAACCAGTCGTGCTGGGTCGTCAAAACCTCCTGCAAAGCGGTTGGTTTCCTCTACGCTGAACATCCTTGCTCCTGCTAGTGCCATAGAATTCAGGGGCTGTTCCTTATTTACAGTAGAATGTATTACCACCTCATCTAAGTTCAGAACCTTTTCTTTTAGGGCAATCTCATTATATCCCTCTTTTGCTGATGTTAGTAACTGTTCCCGTATAGTTAGTGGTTCATATCCAATGGATGAAACCTGCAAATTATATCGGCCTATGGGAACATTGGTGATTCTAAATCGCCCTAGGGAGTCCGTTGCAGTTCCAGTGCCATCCTCATTTATCAATATGGTGATGTAGGGCAGCGGTTCTCCCGAGTTTGCGTCTCTAACAACACCCCTAACGGTTTGTGTTTTCCTTTCCGTTTTTGAATCCTCTTTAACCTGGGGGATGATTATAATATGATTCTCGTTCACTTTGTAGGTGAAGCCAGTGTCCTTGAGAATTGTAGTGAGAACCTCTGCTATAGGTTTGTTCTCGAGGTTTACAGAGATTTTGTGCTCTGCATCAAACTTGGTAACATTGTATGCAATGGAATACTTGCTCTGCGCTTCAATCTGTTCAAACACCTGTTTGTAGGTGATGTTATGCCCTGTGACAGTTATTTTGCCCTCTTGTGCGGATACGGTAGTTGAAAAAGCAATAAGTGCAAGTAGATATAGATGCTTCATTAAATCTCTCATTCTATTGTGATTGTAATATTTTTGCCGTTAGTGGTATATGTAAATCCTTCTCCTGTAACATCTTGAAATACGTTGAGGATTTGGGTTAAACTCTCATCGTTTGTGAACTTAATGGAGTACTTATCTGTGGGTAGTGACGCTTTTGAGTAGATAAACTTTACGTTAAACCTTCGTTCTAGCGCATTGAAAATATCACCCATTGTTAGCTCGTTGAATACTAGTGAACCATTGCGCCAAGTGGAAGTGCTATCGGATACATCCTGTAGAACAGAACTTTTGCTAGCTATGTTATAAGCCAATTCCTGATTAGGTTGAAGCGTATACTTTTCCTTAGGTAGTTCAATGGCTACCTTTCCGTGTGTGAGGGTGGTGGTTACTAGCTCGTCGTTGGGATAGGCTTTTACGTTGAACTGCGTCCCTAAAACAGTTACAGAGAGGTCTTTGGTTGTAACCACAAAGCGTTTATACTCATTTCGCACCACTGAGAAATAGGCCTCGCCTGTTAGCGTAACATTTCGGAGAGAGTCGCTGAACTTCTCGTTGTAGCTAATTTTACTACAGGCGTTTAGCCATACCGTAGAACCATCTGGTAGTTGAATCTCTTTCTGCTCTCCTGCAAGCGTTGCTACCTCTATGGTATTAATACTGCTGCTCTGATAAATCCATATACTTGCAATGGCTATAAGGGGTATTAATGCCGCGGCAACACGGGGGAGCGTATGCTTTATAAATCGGTTGTGGTGGCTTTTTATTCCGATTTTTGCGTTTACCTCACGGAGCGATTGCCGTGTGGCCCTGTCAGCTCCTCCATCTAGCTGTTCCCATATTTGGAATAGCGCCTTGTTTTTCTTCTGCGCAAACTCGCTATCTACAAGCCATTGCTGGATTTTTGCATTAGTCTCCGGATTATGTTGCTTCCCAAAATATTGGGCAATCAGTTTTGATATATAGTTTGCCATTGCTTAGAATTTTAGGTTGAGTTTACCTCCCGATTGATAGTTCCATTTCTCTTTCTTCTTGTCATACTGATATTCGGTCTCAATGCCAAGTTGAGACCCTTTGCCAAAATTCAAGACCAGTGATGCTCCTGAACTGGTTTGTGGCAACAGATTGCTAATGGTTGGGCTTATTGGGCTATCAGTAAGATACTGTCCCCAAGTGTTGAGGTCTAATTGATTTGTTATGGCGTAATTGATGCTGAACCTAGCTCCGGAGCGGTCGGTTCCGTATGGAAGATGGTTTGTGAATTGCTTTACGGCAAGTAGCCCGCCTGTTAGCTTTAGCTTGCTGTTGGGTTTAAAGCCCAGTGCTACGTAGGCAAGGTTGTAGCTTGCGAGATTTTGATACTGCTTTTGCTCTCCCCTTGCGTAAAAAAATATCCCTTTATACAGTGGCAGTATGCCGTTATTACCATAATGTAGAGGTGATATTTTGAATGTTGATTTGCCTATAGTAGCGGAGCTAGTTGAATTCTGGGTCTTTAGGTAATCCAGATGCATTGTTCTTGCATCAACACCAATTGGTTGCATTGGTATGTTAATGAGCTCCTGATTTATGATTGTCTGCTTCTTATCTGTAGTGAGAATGTCTTTATTGCTCTCACTTTGTGCCATTGCATGAAAGGTAATCAGCACATAGCCCGTTATAAAAAGTATTGTTCGTTTCATATTCGCTGCTTATACATGTATTACAACTTGCAGCGATAATACTCCCGACTCCGATTAAAGAAAAAGACAAAAGAATAGTGAGATTATTTTCCGAAGTTCCTGCAGTGCCAAGCTGAGCTGGTTCTCTACCGTTTTTTTACTGATGCCTAGTGTGTTGGCTATATCGGTGTTGTTCATGCCCTTGTTGCGGCTAAGTATGTATATTTTCTGGCGCTGTACGGGCATCCTGCTAACCGTTATCTCGGTGAGTAGGCTTATTTCGCGGGCAAAGAGCACCTCCTCAGGAGTGGCTACATCACTAGTGTATTGGAAGCTATTCGTGTATGTTTGTTCTACTAATTTATGCTTGATGAAATTAAAGGCAGCGTTTCGTGCTATAGTATAGATATATGCACCAATAGGTTTTTCTTCGTTCAGGGCTTCGCGATTTGTCCATAGCTTCACAAACACATCTTGCGCTAGCTCTTCTGCATCAGCATCCGATTTGATAATACCATCTATAAATAGGCGTACTTTTTTGAAATAGAATAAAAACACCTCCTCAAAAGCCTTGTGATTTCCCTTGCGTAAAGCTTCAATTGTCTCTTTCTCCATTTATATTGCTATTGCATCTAATATAATACAACTAAGTAGTGTATTACACCCGATCATTAGCTAATAGAACGATTACGATTCCATAATCCTCAAGTAGCTCTTTCTCCCAAACGATAGGTAGTAAGCAATTGGGAGTGCACAAATAATTAGTGGGATTAAGTAGTATCGCTCGTTAAAGTTATTTGTAAGGCTTAGTATTGTTGGGATAATTGCAACAGGGAGCGCTGCTAGTATAAATCCAAACTTTAGCCCTTTAATGGTTACTCGCTTGGGTTCATTATTGTCAAGGTGTAGCGTAAGGGTTTGGCTACCGCACCAATCAATTTTGGCAGTAACTGCATATTCCCCTTTGGGTAGGCTAAACTCCTTGGTTTCACCCGGACCAATTTTGCCAATTAGGTTGTTGTTTGCGTATATCCTATAGTTGCGTCCAAGGTCTAATAGGTGTGTGTCTCTGTTAATGATAAGATTGGGCATTGTGTGTTCTGTTGGTTTCTAGTTTTTGAGGTTGTTTCTATTGTTGATTTATGGAATAGTAAAATTATAATATTCTCTCCAACCCTAGTGCCGAAAAGAGGTTATGTTTGTTATATTTTGCGAATGCTATAAGCTTCAACGCTTTATTCCCTACCTTTGTACCACACATAATATCCATAACAGTTGATAGATTCCATTCTAAGCCGCTTAGGGTTTACATCCCTTATGCCCATGCAGAAGGCTGCCATTTCTGCCATATCCCAAAACGATAGGGTTATTCTGCTCTCGCCAACCGGCTCGGGCAAAACGCTGGCATATCTTATTCCTGCCGTTGAGTTTGTAAACCCGCAGCAGGAGGGCGTGCAGGTTATGGTAATTGCCCCTTCGCGCGAGCTGGTGCTGCAAATTGAGCAGTACTTTAAGGGTATGGGTACGGGCATTAAGGTGAACGGTTGCTATGGTGGTCACCCCATGTGGATTGAGGAGCAGAACCTGTCGCAGCCCCCAGCGCTACTGGTGGGCACTCCGGGTAGGCTGCTCGACCATTTGCAGAGCCAGAACTTTAACCCCGCATCGGTTGGTATGGTTATCCTCGATGAGTTTGATAAGGCGCTGGAGTTCGGCTTTCACAACGAGATGTCGGCCATACTGGAAATGCTGCCCAACGTAACCAAGCGCGTGCTTATATCGGCCACCCAAACCGATGAACTCCCCGAGTTTGCCCGCATGGATGGAGCCACCACGCTTAGCTTTTTACCCGAAGCCGAGCAGGAGGCGCAGCTTAGCCTACACGTTGTTCGCTCGGCCGAGCGCGATAAGGCCTACACGCTGCTACACCTGCTGTACCACCTAAAGGGCGAGCCTGCCATAGTGTTCCTTAATCATCGCGAGGCGGTGGAGCGTATCTATAATATCCTTGCCGATAATGGTGTTCACCCAACGTTTTACCACGGGGGGCTCGATCAGCATGTGCGCGAGCGCGCCCTTGTTAAGTTCCGCAACGGTAGCGCCAATGTTTTGGTTTGTACCGACTTGGCCTCGCGTGGCCTCGATATTCCCGAGGTAAGGCATATTATTCACTACCACCTCCCAACCACCGAGGATGCCTTTGTGCACCGCAATGGGCGTACTGCCCGCATGAACGCTACGGGCGCGTCGTACCTTGTGCTAAGCGGCGAGGAGGGTGTTCCTGCCTACATTGCCGAGGAGCCCACAGAGCTTATGCTACCCAGCAACCTTTTACCTCCCAATCCACCGCGCTTTACTACCCTTTACATAGGCAAGGGCAAAAAGGATAAGGTGAATAAGATTGATGTGGTGGGATTCCTAACCCAAAAGGGTGGCCTGCGTAAAGATGAGATTGGGCTTATTGAGAGCAAGGATTTCTTTACCTACGTAGCCGTTGTATCTGAGTGTGTGCCCGCTCTTTTAAAGCGAGTTAGCACGGAGCGTATTAAGAATATGAAAACCATTATAGAGGAATCGCTTTAATCGCTTTCGATATTTGTAAACGGGATAGCAACCATAAAATGTTGGCATCCCGTTTTTATTTTTAAGCCCTTCTCCTCAAGCAAAAACTCCTTGCTACAGCAAATGAGCTTAGCGTAGTTGATGCAAAGTAAAGCGCAAGTTGGGTGTAGCGCAGCGGCATATTCTCTGGTGCAGCCAGCCCAATAATAAATCCTGTAACAAAGCAGCAAGTTCCAACTATTAGCACTACTCTAAGATTTTTGGGCATTGTGTTATTCCTTTCCATGATAGTCTGATTTAAAGGCTCTCCTTAATTTTTACTAGCTCATCCATAATGGGGTAAACCTCGTTCCTTATGCGCCAAAGCCTAATAAGGTAGCCAATGGTTGTAGAGGCAGCAATCATCCCCGAAATAAAAAGGTGAATCTGAATTCTCTCCAGCATTACCTCGTTCTCTAGCATGGACCATACCAGCAGGTTTGCGCCAATGCCAAGGGCTACGCTAAATAGCACAAAGGGCGATTTGAAAATGGAGTTCTGCTTGGTTAGCAGCGCTAGTGCGGCCTCAATAAACTCATTGGTTGGCTTGCCAAAGGGCAGCTTACTCATCTTAAACTGGTTCCTAAGGTAGTACCCAAAGAATATGGCTGTTCCAGCCACAATCAGGGCTAAGCCAGCAATGGTGTACAGGGTGTTCGATGCCATAAGTGCCGTTGGCATGGTGGTGGTAATTATAAGTATCAATGCAATAAGCTTTATGCGATTAATTTTATCCTGAAACGATTGGAACTTCCGCAGCCTATCGGTTATGGAGCTCATCGCTTCGGGCTTTTGGGGTGTCGATACCGTGGTAGCACCTTTTGAAACCCAAAGAGCTTGCAGCTCGGCAAAATCGTTGCTATTGTTCATCTTTCAAAAGGTTTTTAAGTTGATTTTTAATTCGGCTCACCTTAACGCCAACGTAGTTTGCGGTAATGCCAACAATCTCAGCAATCTCCTCATAGGGTAACCCCTCCAGCACAAGCGATATTATTAGCCTGTCCTGTTTCTCTAGCTGCGATATGGCCTTAGCTAGGCTGTTAAGCCTATCGCTGTTGGGGTCGGTGGTGTCATAAATGGGCTCGTCGCCAAGCTGCTCCTTAAACAGATTGCTCTTGGCACTCTGGTAGTTCTTAACCTTTCGGTTGTAAAAAATGGCCGAGTTAACCGCAACCCGGTACACCCAGGTTCCAATCTGCGACTCGCCCCTAAACGAGTCAAGGCTGTTCCAAACGTTTGTCATAACCTCTTGAAACAGGTCGTCAACATCGTTCTTCTGGTAGATATACCCGTAGCAAATGCGGTATATCTTATCCCTATAGTCCTTGTAAATACTTGCAAATAGCTCCTCTTTCTTTGTCATCAACTACAGTTTAGCACTGTTAATATGCATGAACGCTCATACTTTTAGGTCGATAGCTAGCCATATCAATCTAAAAGCACCATTTTAGTTGCAGCAAGTTTACGAATATTACAGCTTGATGTGTTTTTTTGTTGATGATTGATTTTGCGCTGAGGTTTTATCCCAATATCTGCCCAAGAATAATCTTTACCGATGTTATTATGTACTCTATGCCAATGGCAATAACAATAAAACCAATTATTCGCGATACCGAGTTTAGCCCCGATGCGCCCATCTTTGACGATATAAAGTGCGAGCTGCGCAGTATGAGGTAGGTTAGTGCGCCCACAACGGGGATGGTAGCAAAAATTGCTAGGGTTTGCAGCCAGCCCGTGTGCGTTTCGTTAAGCGAGATGAGTAGCGATATGGAGCCCGGCCCAGCAAGCATTGGTATGGCCAGCGGGGTAAGTGATGAGTCCTCCTTTTGCAGCGCCTCTTGGTGTATGGTTTTATCCATCCCTTTGTGCTTGGCGAATGTGCCTGTAAGTAGCGCAAAACCTGAACTGGCAATAATTAGCCCGCCAGCAATTCGCAGCGACTCAATGGTGATTCCAAAAAACTGGATTATATACTTACCTCCAAAATAGGCGGTGGAAAGTATAACTATCATGTAGATACTGGCCTTTAGCGCAGTTGTGTTGCGTTCCTGTTTGGTATTGTCCTCTGTTATACCAATAAAAACGGGCATTGTACCCAACGGGTTAACAACGGAGAAAAGTGCTGCAAGGGTGGTAAGAAAAAGTGTAATCATGCATCAATATTTTTGATGCAAATATCACCCCATCGCCACCCTTGCCAAGCTACGCCATTGTTGCGTTATTGTTAATGTTGCGTGTGGGCGCGAATATTACTCCCTTTTCTCCTTTTTTAGCATCGATATGGTTAATCCTCCAATAATAATGGCTATTGCAGCCATAACAACCCATAGCCAAACCTTACTAATTGGGAGGGTTGGCTCCTTTGCTGTACTTGTTGAAGCAATGCTTTGCTCGTTGCCTAGGCTAACCTCTGCTAGCGATTCCGGAATTCTATCTGCAAAAAGGGTTATATCATAGTTTGGCTTGTAGGCATGGCTATTGCCATAGGCCAAAAAGTAGCTAGCCTTTTCAGTAAATCGGGCAATGAGCTCGTGGGTGTAACCGTAAGCCTCAATTGCTCCAATGTTTAAGGGGGTATTATCAGCATTCCGCACTGTGATGCGTAGCTTCTGAGCAGTGGTGCTACTAAAGTGAAACTCGTTACTCTCAAATGATGTTAGGGTGCCCGATTCAAGCATACTATAGCTGTATCGCCAGCCCTGCTCCGTTTTAATGCTATCGGTTATACGCTCAATGGTTATGGGGCGGTAGTAATCAAAATCGCTATCAACGTTAACCTTAAGAATGCTAACCGGAACGGGCTGCTTGAGGGTTACATACACCACCGATTCCTTTGCGCTCTTGTTATTCTGTATGGACGATTGGGTTAGCTCGTACCTACTTCTTACGCTCGTTGAGGTGCTCCTTAAACTAGCTGTAGCCGACTGTAGCGTTGGTTTGCTACTGCTCTTAACCAAAATCCTTAGGTAGCGGTAGTTGGTTTCGGGGAAGCTAAGGTTGGAGTATGTATAGCTGGTGTGGCTGTTTGCTATTGATACTATTCGCTGGTTAGCGCATACCGTGAACCACTCCTGCTGGTTGTGGCTACCCTCAAGGGTTGCTAACCAGTCAAAGTTATCCTCGTTAAAGCTTAGCTTAATCTGGTTAACCTGTTGGTTCTGCTTGTTATCCAGAGTAAAGTAGTAGCCGCTACTATTGTACGATGCGTTAATGATGCCCAGATTAGCATCGGTAACGGTAACCGTTTCTGCATTAATCCTGAGGATGTAAGGAGCCTCAATGGTGTCGTTAGATTGGGTAACCCCTAAAATCCTGATGTCGCTAAGCTGCGGGTTAACCTTTCCAAACACCTCGTTGGGTAGTGCTACCCTGTGCCACTCATTGGTTATGCCGCTAATATCCCGCTTGTATAAGTAGCCGTTGGATTGCCCCATGAGGGCATTGGTGGTACCCAAAAGCATTAGCCAAAGGCAGTATCTAGTTTTCAGAATCATCAGCAATAATATTCTTGTACTTATTATAAAGGAACGAAATCACCAGTAGCAGCACGCCCAACGATACAAAAACAATAGTTTTTGCAATTGTATCTAAGTGCGAGATATCGTAAACAAACAGCTTAACCAGCGTAATGGCAAATAGCACAATAGCGCCAATGCGCAGGTGTTTCCGCTTTTTCCAAATCCCTAAAACAACTATGGCCAAAGCACAAATACCCCACAGGATGCTTAAACCCAGCTTGTACGATTGGTTCGATTTGGCAATATCTAACCAGTTAAGCAGCTCGCTGCTGGCAATCCAAACAAGGGCGGTTAGTATAAACAGCTCGGCAGCCACTCTTGCTTTTACCCCTAGGTCGACTTTTAGCAGGTTAACCTGCGCTAACCATAGGGTTACACCTGCAAATGCAAGCGATATGTATCGTATCCATATATTAAAAACGCTATGACTGTAGTATTCCGATAGGGTTTGCTCTATGTAGCTCTCTCGTAGCTCGCTAAGGGCAAATAGTCCTTGGGTTAGGAATAGCACAATGGCAATAAGGCTAATGGCAGTGCAAACCTTTCCAAACTCATGGCTCTTTATCTTTACTTGATTCGCAAGGGTTAGCAGGGCGGCAAAAAGTAGCGTGAAATTGGCCAGCCACACCCATTTTAGGTTGGAGTAGTCCTCGTTCCAGTAGTAGTTGGGGTATTCCTCGCCACTAGGCGTTATAACCAGCGCCGAGTTGCTGTATAGGTTATTCCAGTATGTGGAGATTTCTATTCTTGTTGATATGTACAGCACCATTAGCATAATGGCAGGAGCAAGTATTAGGCTAAGGCGTTCTGTTCCCTTGCTGTTACTGGTTGCGGCTGCTTTAGTTCTGCTTAGGTAGGTAATAAATCCAAATGCCCCGGTAAATAGCAGTGCCGATAGGTAGTTAATGTTTACAAACGGGGTAATAGCGTGCTCTCCAGCCTCAGTAAATACTACGCTGCTCGTATTTAGCCAGTCGTGTGCAATGCTGCCAAAAGCAAGTATCATAAGCGGATACGATAGCTTTTCGTATATATCAATGCTTCTGGTTCTACCTATCCAGAAAAGTAGCGCTGCTTCGCCTGCCCAGAGTAGGGTTACCCAGTTTCCGCTTAGCTGTACCGGTATGGCAATTGTTATAAACACCAGCACTAACCCCGATACTAGGTAGAATAGGTTTCTGTCGGCCAGTTTCTGTCTGTAGATGGTTAGGCTAACCGCAAAGTGAATAATTGCGCTGATTAGGGTGAAAAGCCCCAGCAGGTGTTGCCCCGTTTCGTGGTTGTTTAGTATGGCGTACCCAAATCCGTAGAACAGGAATGAGTTGGCTAGAATTAGCCCAACATCATGAATCAAAACCTTTTCGCTGTTTTTAATCTTGTAGGTAATAAAGATTAGGTAAAAGGTTATAAAGAAGATTGACAGGAAGGTTAGCGCAAGGGCAAAGTTGTTATCCCCATTGTATTTGGCTGTAAACCACGACGCGTATATTAACCAGGTTAGCCCAAACGATGAGTAGAACAGCTCTTTCCAGTATCGCTTAAAGGTTATAATTAGTATCCCAAAATTGATTATTGCGATATATGAGAAGAGAATCAGCACCTTACCAGAACCATCGCTAAGAAGGAATGGAACAGCATAGGCACCTACAAGTCCAATGTGGGCAATTACCTGTTTGTTGTACGTTAGCGCAGCGCCCACTGTAAAAATGGTGAATAGCACCATTAGCCCAAAGGCTATGCTTTGCGGCACTAGCGCATAGAAGCTGTATGTCGTAAATGTTATAAAGTAGAGAATGGCCATTGCGCCGCTTACAAGCACTGCGCTATAGTTCTCGTACTTTTGCTTTAGCTTGATACTTATTCCTAGCATCACCAAACCAGCTAGGTAGCCCATTATTATGCGGAGTACAGGGCTAATCAAATCGTGCTCAATGGAGTATTTGGCTCCAATAGCAACGCCAATAACCGTAATGGCAATGCCAATTTTGTTGATAAGATTCTCTCCAATAAACTTTTCAAGGTTTCTCCTAGGCTTGCTAAGGGGCGGGGTTGGCTCCTCATTCAACTGTCTAAACGGCGCAACTACAGGTGTATCCTCGTTTATCTTGTTTAGGGTGGAGCTCGTTGTTAGGGGTAAGTTGTCCTGTTGTTGCTCTTTTTCGGTTGCTTGTAGTGCTCCCTGTTCCTTTTTTAGTGCTTGTATATCAGTCTTTAAGGCGGTAATGTCCTCTGTAAAGCGTTTGTGTCTTAGCAGCAGCTCTTCAAGCTTGCCCTCTAAGTAATCTAATCTGCTATTCCCTTTTTCCATTTTTTTAGGGTTTGATTATTTTTATTGCAAGCAGAATGAGCTATGCCTCTTCTACTATAGCAAACCTAGCGTCCTCTTCCATTAGGTTGTAAACGGCTTGGGGGCTAAGCTGCCACCAGTAATCAAAATCAAAAAGCCATGCTATATACTCGCTACAGTACATTCTCTTTCCTGCATTTTTCTTCCCTCTGCCATGCCATTTCCCTGTTAATATATAAATGGGCTGCCACACAATAAGGCTCAGAAAATCATATGGTGTCGAGCCGATTTTACTAATTGCCTTGCTCCTTATTTCTGTAGAAAAATCGGTGGGTCTAAATATCTTATAGCTGTACTTGTACTTCTTGTTCCATTCGCTAATAGGGCGTAGGTTGGTTCCATCCTTTTGTGCATCAATAATAAACAGCTCGCCCCAAACCTCAATGGCCAGAGCCGAGTGGTTAACCCTTCCCTTGGTAAGTTTTCTAATAATTCGGCTCAAAAGCCTCTCCGATGTGCAGTGCAGCACATCTCCACTTTGCAAAGTGTTTTTATCTAGTGTTTTCATGCAAGCATCAATTGTTAAAATGCGTTTATTGGTTCCTTCTTTTTTATGTTGAAAACTCAGGGGTAAGTTACACAAAATTGGCTATTGCTGCTGATTCAATGCCTTGGTGTTTCACGTTTCTTTGCTTTGAATAGTTTATGCATCTGCTGTGCTGCATGTTAAATACTCTGAAAAGAGGCTGTGGTTTTACTTTGGGCAACGAAAAATGTAATAGATTAGTTTTGTAATCCACTGTAACCTATGGTAAAGTTTCTGCTTATCCGTTTCGTCCCCACTGTATTTATTCTAACTTTAATTTGTGCTGTTAGCACAGGCTTGGCGCAATCGATACAAGGCACCGTAACCAGCCAAGGTGGAGAGCCCATTGTTTACGCTTCAATATATGTTAAGGAGCTCAAAATGGGAACGTCTGCCAATTCCAACGGAAGTTACTTTATAAATCTTCCTGCAGGTATATATACCGTTGTGTATAGGAGTTTAGGGTTTGAGACAGTTGAAAAGCAGGTTGATGTCAGTAACGATAATGTAACGCTTAACGTTACACTTGACATACGCCCTTACCAAATAGCCCCTGTAACCATTGGCTCTAAGGCCGAAGATCCTGCATATGCCATAATTCGCAAGGCAATAGGTTATGCTCCATACTACCAGAACCAAGTAAAGGAGTTTGATGCCGAGGTTTACCTAAAGGGAACCCTTAAGGTGAAAAAGTTAAGCTGGCTTGTAAAAAAGGCCATAAAAAATGATCCTGATGCACCAAAGGAGGGTGACTTTTATCTTCAGGAGTCTGTTAACAATATACATTTTACCGCGCCCAATAAGTACGACCAGCGGGTTACCCATTTCCGCTCAAACTTTCCTGGAAATAGCGATGCTTCCGAAAGTGTTATGGAATTTACCAATGCAAGTTTCTACCAGCCTCAAGTTGGCGATATAGTTTTGCCTTTAGCCCCCAATGCCCTGCGTTTCTATTCGTATAAATACGATGGTTTTACCATTCAGGACAATAGGGTGATTTATAAAATCAAGGTTATCCCTAAACGGAAAAGTAAGCAGCTGGTTTCTGGGTTTCTTTATATTGCCGATGAATATTACAATCTTCATGGGGTGGATCTCAATTTGGAAACCTACTTTGGAACCGTCCAGATGAAGCAGTCTTTTGGCGAGGTTGAAAGGGATGTCTGGCTTCCTATCAGCCATTTCTTTGTTGTTAATGGTGCAATTCTGGGTAACGAGGGCGATGTAAACTACGTTTCGTCGGTAAAGTACTCCCATGTAAAGGTGAATGGTGCTATTAGAACACCATCGGAACTTGCCTTGGCATTTAAGAAGCGCCCTGTTGCCGCAGAGGCTAAACCTCCACACCCAAAGGAAGGCATATCGCCTCGTAAGCAGCAGAAGCAGAAGCGCGACTCACTTAAAATGGATGCTCTTTTGCAAAAAGAAAACCTCACAAATCGCGAAATGTACCAGCTTTCCAAGCTGATGGAGAAGAAACTTACTGAGCGCGATACATCTACCCATTCCCTTGAGGTGGTTAGCCCAGTAACTGTTACTGTTGATTCTTCTGCCCAGACTTCTACACCAGAGCAATGGCAGCAACTACGTCCTGTGTTACTAACTAAAGACGAGACTTTTGTGGATAGTTCCATTCGATACTCCCTGCGGTCTGAATCCGATAGTGCGCAAGTAGATACAACAAGATCATCTAATATTATTGGTACCGTTTTATTAGGTAATAGATGGCAAAACAAGCAAAAGAGTAGAACCTTTATATTTTCGGGTGTGCTTAATCCATTTCATTTCCAGTTTAATACAGTTGATGGATTTGTTTTGGGCGCATCTTTTGAATTTCATCAAAGGTTTACTTCAACAGCATTATCAATAAATCCAACCCTTTCTTACTCTTTCTCACGCAAAGTTCCAATGGGAAGTATCTCTTCACACCTCAACTATGCCAATAGGCGCAGGGGTACCCTCTCTTTTACGGTTAGTAGCACATCAGCCGATTTCAATAAGCAGCATGGCATCAGTAAGCTGGTTAATACGCCAGCCTCCTTGTTGTTTGGCAGAAACTATATGAAACTGTATCAGGAAAACACGGCTAGGGTTAGTAATAGTATAGATCTTACTAATGGCTTAGAACTTTTCACCCAATTTGAATACGCGCATCGCGAGATGTTGCCCAATACAACGAGTTACATTTTAGTAGAGCAAAATAGAGCCCGATATACCTCAAATATACCTCAAAACAAAAGGGTTAACACAAGTAACTTTGAGACCAGTAGCGCTTTTATTTCCGAGTTCCACCTTTCCTATACCCCTTTTTATTATTACGAGATGTACAAGGGGCGTAAGCAGATGCTTTACTCCAAGTATCCCACAGTAAAGGTCTTAACCCGTTTTGCTACACCCAATGTGTTTGGGTCTAGCGCTAGGTTTGGTATGCTCGAGGGGAGTATTAACCACTCAATAAATACAGGTCCTGGAAGTAAGTTCACATATGGACTCAGCTATGGTGGGTTCTTTTCTTCTCGTAACATGTTCTTTTCAGACTTTGTCCATTTTAGTAGTCATCGCTCCCCTGTTATTGCTCGCTCTTTTGTGAACTCATTTCAAAATGCAGATTACTACCAGTTTAGCACAAACTCAACCTATGGTGTTGGCTTTGCCACGTATCAAACACCCTATTTGGCACTAAAATTCTTACCCTTTATAAGTAATACCATGTGGCAGGAGAATATTCATTTATCCCTACTGAAACTAAAGGGTGAAGTGCCCTATTACGAATTGGGTTACTCTGTTAGCAGAATTGCTGCTATTGCAAATGTTGGAGTTTTTGCTGGTTTTGAAGGATATAGCTTTTCGTCACTTTCGGTTAAACTCTCTTTCTCGCTCTTTGATGAGTAATTTTTTGCGTCTATTACCCATAAGTTCCCTTTGATATGGGTTAGGACCAAATCTTTTATCTACTCGGATTTGATATGCAACCTCCTTTTTTCAGATCTCTATGGATAGTTTGTAAGAATATTTCTGCAATCGTGTGACACAAAAACTTTCTATTACGTCGTTGTATAACCTGTTTTTGGAGATTGATACCCTTTATGCACCCCGATTTTAGGACAAAGTAAATTTTTTTTTAAAAAGATGTGGATACAGAACGATCATCTAATCAATATTTTGTAACTTTACAGTTCCCGCTCTTTTAAAAAAGTTTGCTCAGCCCCTTGCACGTGATAAAAAAAGCGCTACTTTTGCATCCGCTTTCGCAAGGGAAGCACAGTTCTTTAG
>JABNAD010000432.1_pt1 | contig 25421 bp, 20 predicted proteins | sample 7240381 | NCBI WGS metagenome assembly JABNAD01 (sample SAMN11332834, study PRJNA596920) | anaerobic digester metagenome | biome: digested sludge; isolation source: digested sewage sludge-derived enrichment culture grown on H2/CO2 | place: Germany: Goettingen
GGTTTCTGACCATGAAGTAAGAATCGACAACAGGGATTACGCTGTTTCTGTCACGCCGGTTCGCAATGCCTCAGGTGGCATCACAGCGCTGTCACTGGCGTACTTTGATATTACAGAGCGCAAATCGCTGGAACGCAAACTCAAGGAAGCCAACGAGCGCCTGCGCCATATGTCCATTCACGACCACCTCACGGGCGCGTATAACAGAAGATTTTTTGACGCCATCCTGCGCAGGGAGGCTGCCGTGTGCAACCGCCGCGCGGGCAACCTCTCTGTGATCCTCATAGATATCGACTTCTTCAAGTTTTATAACGACAAGTACGGGCATCTGGCAGGCGATGAATGTCTGGCCCAGGTCGCCAGAACCATGAAGGATTCTCTGGAAGATATGGGGGGCGAGCTGTTCCGCTATGGCGGCGAGGAGTTTGCCGTAGTGCTGCCTGAATGCGATGACCGCAACGCCCATGAGGTTTGCGAAACTTTGCGGGCAGCGGTGTGTGATCTCAAAGCGCCCCACGCGGGCAGCGATCGCAACTATGTGACCATAAGCGCCGGGGTGGCCACGGTGCAGAGTCGGTTTGAAAAGGTGTCGCCTTCCCAGCTTGCGGCTAAAATCCTTGAAGCCGCCGATAAGGCGCTTTACGAGGCCAAAAATTCCGGGCGCAACAGGGTCAAGGCCAGCACAGTATAAAACCTTTATCTGGCACTGCCTTTATGTTTTCCTGCCGCATCCCGCTTTGGGAGGGCAGGATTTTTTTTGCGGCATCGTGGCGTCAGGCTACCATTTCCCCGACCCTTCCATTCAGCATCTGCTTTTGCATTTCGTGGCTGTCGTCTGCAAAGCCTGCGCTACCTCTTGCCCTGTTTATTGCTGCCTGCGCCGGGGCATACGCAAGGTCGCGCCAGCAGCTCCTTAACGTGTTCTGTCATAAAATCCACAAGGGTCCGCACACGCAGGGGCAAACCTTTTTGCACCGGGTAAACCACATGGGCGGGCAGCTCACGCGCGCGCCATTGAGGCAACAGGCGCACTAGCCGCCCCGCAGAGAGGTCTTCCGTCACCAGCCAGCCCGGCAAGGGCGACACCCCAAGCCCCAGCAAGGCCGCTTCACGCAGGGCCGTGACGCCCTCTGCCGTGAGCACAGGGCTCACGTGCAGGGTTTGCTCCTCGCCTGATTCATTAAAAAGGGTGATGTTGCGCGCGCCGCCAAAAACTTCTGTGCCGAGCGTGAGCCAGGGCCAGGCCGCAATGTCGGCTGGTGTTACAGGCATTTGCCTGCCCTCAAGAAATGATGGCGCGGCAACGGGATACCTGCGTATCATGCCCAATGGTCTGGCGATAACCGTTTCATCGGCAACGCTCCCGGCTACCACGCCAGCGTCGCAACCTTCTTCAAGCATGCGCAAGGGCCTGTTTGAGTACACCAGATCAACGGTAATGGCCGGATTTTGCAGCATGAACCGAGCCAGAAACTTGCTGACCACGCTCTGCCCAAAGTCGATGGTGGAGAAAAAGCGGATATGCCCCATGAGGGCGGTCTGATCCACGCGCAGGCGGCGCTCGCATTCTTCAGCCATGTTCAGCATGGCGCGGGCATCAGCCAGCACCTTTGCGCCCATGTCTGTCAGGTGCATACGGTGTGTATCGCGCCGCAGCAGCGCTGTGCCGCATTCCGCCTCAATCTGCGCAAGCTGGCGGCTGAGGGTCGGCTGGGTAAGGCCCAGGTTGCGGGCCGCCGCCGAGATGCTGCCGCTTTCGGCAATGCTTACAAAGTTACGCAGCAGGGCAAGATTTGAAAATATTGTCATACGCAATCCGTATAACCAATATGAACGCCATGCGTCTACCAATTATCCGCCTCAAGCAGCATTGTGCTTTCAACAAAGCAAACCAAATGGAGGCGCACATGACCATGCATACATCATCATCCAATGCGGCCATTGTTACCGGCGCAGCGCGCGGCATTGGCGCGGCCATTGCCCGGCGGCTGGCTGGGGACGGCCTGGCCGTTATCGTCAACTACGCCAGCAGTGCGGGCAAGGCCGAGGCTCTCGCGGCTGATATATGTGCCAAGGGAGGCCGCGCCCTTGCCGTCAAGGCCGATGTAACGGTTCCAGAGCAGGCGGCTGACTTGTTTTCTGCCTGCGAAGGCGCGTTCGGCACTGTGCGAGTGCTTGTAAACAACGCCGGACTCATGCAGCCCGGCATGGTGCCGCTGGCGCAAACGGACGATACGCTGTTTGACCGCATCGTGAGCACCAATATCAAGGGCGTGTTCAACATGTTGCGGCTGGCTGCCGCCCGCATGCAGGAAGGCGGGCGCATCATCAATCTTTCCACCAGCGTCAACCGTCTTGCCCTGCCGGGGTATGCCATCTACGCGGCCACAAAATCCGCAGTGGAAACCATGACCGGCATTTTTTCCAAAGAACTGCGGGGCCGCGACATCACGGTCAATGCTGTGGGCCCAGGCCCTACGGCTACGGATCTGTTTTTTGAGGGCAAAACAGAAGGGCAGGTGGAGGCAATGGCAAAGCTGCCGCCGCTGGAGCGCCTTGCCCAACCGGAAGATATAGCCTCTGTCGTTGCCTTTCTGGCAGGCAGGGACGGCGGCTGGATCAACGGGCAGACTATCCGGGCCAATGGCGGCATGGTCTAGGGCCTGAGGCAAATTTCATATCGCGTGCAGTGCCGTGCATATTGCGCGCAACTTTCGCAAGCAGACATAAAGGAACATGTGATGAAGACGGAAAATACAGACCCGCAGCAGAACTGGTCGCTTATATACCTGCTGGCTCTGGCCGCAGGATTGGCCGTGGCCAACATCTATTATAACCAGCCCGTGCTGGGGCTGATCGCCGGGGAACTCAAGGGCGGCGACCATGTGGGCCTTGTGGCCACCATCACCCAGATGGGCTACACCCTTGGGCTTCTGTTTCTTGTGCCCCTGTGCGACACGCTGAACAGAAAAAAACTGGTTCTGATTCTCTGCGCGCTGCTGGTAATTTCCGCAGCTCTTGCGGCTCTGGCGCCGGGCATGGCGGTGCTCATGATGGCCTCGGCAGGCATGGGTGTGGCCGCCACCATTACGCAGATGGTTGTTCCCATGGCCGCTGACCTTGCCAGGGAAGGCGAGCGCGGCAAGGCCGTCGGCATTGCCTTCAGCGGTGTTTTGTGCGGTATATTGCTGGCCCGTGTGGTATCTGGCGCGGTGGGTCAGTGGCTCGGCTGGCGCGAGGCCTTCTGGCTGGCCTGCGCATTTGCCGTGCTGCTGAGCGCCTTGCTGGCCTGGCGCTTGCCTGATCTGCCGAGCAAATCCAGCCTGCCCTATGGTCGGTTGCTGGTCTCCATGCTGCAACTCTTGCGGGATTACCGTGCCCTGCGCTATGCCTCCATTATTCAGGCTTGCGTGTTCGGTGCGTTCAGCGCCTTCTGGTCAGTGCTTGCGCTGTATCTGCAAGGCCCGGCTTACGGGCTTGGCGCAAGCGTGGCTGGTTCGTTCGGCATCGTTGGGTTGGTGGGCGTACTGGCCGCGCAGGCCGGGGGCAGGCTGACAGACCGCTTTGGCGTCAGGTGCGGCGTGTTGATCGGCGCGCTCACAAGCATCGCGGCTTTTGGCATCATGAGTTTCAGCGGCATGACCGCCCTTGTGCTGGGGGTTATTGTGCTTGATTTCGGCGTGTCCATTGCGCAGGTCTCCAACCAGTCGCTCATTCTTGGCTTGTCCGAGTCGGCGCGCGGCAGGGTGAACACCATATACATGACGGTATTTTTTCTGGGCGGTTCGCTGGGTTCGGCTGCGGCCAGTCAGGCCTGGGCGGCATATCGCTGGCCCGGCGTCATGCTCACAGGCGGAGCTTTTGCCCTGGCTGGTCTGTTTTTTCATCTGCTGGAAAGACGCTGCACCTGCCCAAAGACGCGTGTCTCGGACCGCCCCTCGGCTCAGGAGTGCTGTTAAATCCGGCTGTTGCGCCAGCAGTTCAGCCCCGTCGGTCTTTTTTACCCGGAATTATAGCCGGGCTGGCGCAAAAAGGGAGGCTTTAGCCTCCCTTTTTGCGTTTGCAAGGATATTTTGCTTACAGCAGCCGCAAAGCGCCGTCGTTTGGGCGCGGATTGTTACAGTTAAGTGGTGCAGGCCAGTTTAAATGTTTTATATCGGCGTGTTAGCCTTGTTACGGCATCGCACAAAAGCCCAATAACCTTCACGCTGCCAGCACACAATCCCTCTGGATTTTTTCTATGGTGCAGACCATGCAATACCCAGTACGCATCCGCATCATTTCAGGCAACGCTGTAAACGGCGGATGTGTCGCGCCGTTACGGCAACGTAGTTGCTGACGGCGTGATGATGGCGGAATCGCGAATGGCCACAGCACATTCAGGAGGAAGCCGCATGTTCCCAAGCCCAGACGGAAAGCAGAGTGAATCCAGCCCGTTCAATGCCTCGTTCTGCGTAGATCTGCACGTCCATTCCCGCCATTCAACCTGCCCCTCGCAGTGGATTTTGCAAAAGATCGGCTGCGGCGAAAGTTACACCCCTCCCCGCAAGATTTACGACATTGCCCGAGCAAGGGGCATGGACTACGTTACGATTACAGATCACGACACCATTGCTGGCGCGCTGGAAATCGCCCATTTGCCGCAGACCTTCATCAGCGAAGAAATTTCGGCCTACTTTCCTGAGGACAAGTGCGAGATTCATGTGCTCGCTTGGGATATTACGGAAGCGCAGCACCGGGAGATAACCCAGCTCAGGGGCAACATCCTTGAGCTTGTTCCCTACCTGATTGGGCAGGGCATTGCCCATGCTTGCGCGCACCCCCTGTGCGCGGCCAATAACCGGTTGACCCTGGGCCATGTGGAGCAGCTCATATTGATGTTTTCAGTCTTTGAGCTCAACGGGGCGCGTAATAATGTGCAGAATGACGCGCTGCGCCAGATTGTGGCCGACCTGACCCCGGAATCCACAGCCAGAATGGAAGAAAAGCATGGCCTTGACGCGCTTGTCGCCCAGCCCTGGCGCAAGAGCTTTGTGGCCGGGTCTGACGACCATTCCTCCTGCAATATCGCCAGAAGTTCCACCGTGATAGAAGTTCCCCGCGCGGAACTGGGCTGCTCGGGCCACGCCCCGGCTTCGGCCCTGCTGCGGGCGGTCATGTCAGGGGGCACCACGCCCCGGGTCATCCCTGCAACGCCGCTGGGCTTTGCCCATAATCTGTATGCCATCGGTTACCAGTTCTATAAAAATTCCACAGGCCTCGCGCAGGATATCAACAACAGCACCGTGCTGCGCTTTGCCGAAAACATGCTCACGGGCAAGCCAGATACGCGTACCCGCACCATCAAGACGCGTGTCATGTCCATTGGCGGATTTTTGCTCAACTGCGGCAGATGGGTGTCCCGCTCTGAAAAAAGCATGCAGGAAAATATGCTTGAGGCGGCTGGCAGGGCCATTGCCCAATCGCCGGAGCTTGCCGTGGCGGCGGACAGCGTCAACGTCATTGTGCCGCAAGAGCGCATGCCCCGGCGTGAGGCGCTGCTGGCCCGTTTTGTGGGCGATGTGGCGGAAAACGTGCAGCTTGCCTGCGCCAATTCCGTTTTGTCCGATGTGCTTAAAGGCAATTTTTTCAATGTGTTCAAGCTGGTGGGAGCCATGGGGTCGCTCTACGCCATGCTTGCCCCTTATGGCATCGGCTATTCGCTCTTTGCGCAGGATAAAATGTTTACGCGCGAATGCCTGCGTCGCTTTCGCCCAAGGGGTGCCAGATCCGACACGGCTGGGGACAAGGCCGCCATTGCCCATTTTACGGATACCTATCTTGAAGTGAACGGCGTTGCCAAAACCCTGCAATCCATGCTGCCTTTGGCGCGTGAGCAGGGCAAGAAGATGGATATCCTGACCTGCGTTCGGCCAGAAAATGTGGAAGGCAGCCACACCGACGGCCTTGGCCCCATAAATTTCAGCCCCACGGGCAGTTTTTCCATTCCTGAGTATCCAGAGCTGACGCTGCACTATCCGCCCGCGCTTAAAATTGTGCAGCACTGCTATGAAAGCGGCTATACCCTGCTGCATTCCGCAACGCCCGGCCCAATGGGGCTTGCGGCCCTGCTGACGGCAAAAATGCTCAAGCTGCCCATCCATGCCACCTATCACACGGCATTTCCGCAGTATATTCTGGAGCTGACGGGCGACACATCGCTGGAAGAAGCCACCTGGCGGTATGTGTACTGGTACTATAACCAGATGGATGTGGTTTTTGCGCCATCGGCTGCCACCATGAAGGAACTGATCGCCCACGGTTTGCCAGAGGAAAAAATCCGCCTCTACCCCCGTGGGGTGGACGCTTCGCGCTATACGCCAGCCTGGCGCAACAGCGGGCGGGAGAGCGCTCAGGGTACACGTTTTTTGTATGTGGGGCGGCTCTCAAGAGAAAAAAGCGTCAGCCGTCTTGTGGACGCCTTCCGGATGGTGCTGGGGCATATCCCCGGCGCGCAGCTGACCATTGTGGGCGACGGCCCGCAGGCTGGGGAACTTCAGGTGCAGGCTGCGGACATGCCCGTGACCTTTACGGGCTATCTGAGCGGGGCAGCGCTTGTGCAGGCCTATGAAGAAGCCGACATCTTTGTTTTCCCCTCAACCACAGATACATATGGAAAGGTTGTGCTGGAAGCGCAGGCCGCGGGGCTGGCAGTGGTGGTGAGCGGACAGGGCGGCCCCAGAGAGAACGTGGTGCCGGATAAAAGCGGCATAGTGGTGCGGCAGGAAACGGCAGAGGCCTATGCCTCGGCCATGGTGGCTCTGGCAAGCGATGAGGCCATGCTGTTTGCCATGAAGCGCGAGGCCCGCTGCTATGCAGAATCGCGCAGCTCGCAAAAGGCCTTTGCTGCCCAGTGGAAGCTCATTGAGACCCTGACGCCGCAAGCCTGCTGGTAGCCTTGCGACAGCACGCAGGGTCAATCTGGCAAGTCCTGTACAACGCAGGCGCTGTAACCAACCGTTTGAACAGCATACCGCCGGAAGACGGGGTTTGATGTCAACCTGACCGCCCTTGGCAGAATGCCTGGGGCGGTTTTCAGTCGCTGATTCTGTTCACAAGGCGGGCCAGCACATCGGGGCCGTCCTTGAGGAGCCTTTCGCGCATGGCCGAAGCCTCGCTGAAGGTAATTTCCGCAAGCAGGTCTTTGCCTTTATCCGGATTGCTGGAAATAATGGCTTCAAAGGTCTGGGCCACAGCTTCCTCATCACGGCCAGTTAACTGGCTGAGGGCACCAATCAAAACATCAACTCTGCGCATGAAAATTATCCTTAAGCCTGATGCGTTTTGACATTTCAAATTTCGGGGCAGGGCGTTGCCGCATCCCAGATGGTGAACATACTGAAATAGCAGGTTTATCCCTTGCCCGGTGTATAGCGTTTACAGCACCTGCGGGCAAGCCCGGATGTGTGAAAGAAATGTGAACATTGCGTATTTGTAGCAGAAAATGCCGGGGGTTGCTGGCTGAGCGGCTAAAAAGTGTTTGTCTGCACGACCAGTAATCTGACCTACGCAGGGCCGCCCAGTAACAATGGTATGTCAAAATGCGCGGATTCGGCAGCAGATAGCGAGCGCGTGATGCGCAGGCCAATGTAGCGCGTGAGGTCAACAAACTGCGGCTGAATGGTGCGTCCGTCAGGGTCTCGCGCCACAAGAACGCAGGGTTGGGCGGGAAAATTGGGATTCGAGCGGCACACAATGCCCTGGTGTTCGTTTGAAAGCTCCACAGCAGTACCCACGGGGAAAATGCCCACCATTTTGATGAAGCGTTCCACATAGCCGGGTGCCCAGGCCTGACCGCGCATTTTGTACATCATGCCCAGCGCCTTGTTGGGGGCCAATGCCCCTTTGTAAACACGCTTGGACGAAAGGGCGTCATACACGTCGCTGAGCGAAAGAATACGGCCAAAAACGCCAATCTGCTTGCCGGATAGCCGATTGGGGTAGCCCGTGCCGTTGTGCTTTTCGTGGTGCTGCGCAATGCCTTCAATGGCTTCTTGCTCAACGCTTGAAAACTGCTTGATTTTTTCAACACCAAGCAGCACATGCGACCGCATGACCTCAAATTCCTGAAACGTCAGGGAGCGGGGCGCGGTGAGAATTTCGTTGGGAATCAGCGCCTTGCCGTAATCGTGCAGCAGCCCGGCCAACCCGACGTTGTGCAGGCGGTCGTCGGGCATGCCCAGAAAATTGGCAAAGGCCACGGCAAAAATGGTTACGTTGACGCTGTGGGCGTAGGTGTATTCGTCTGTTTTTTTGAGCAGAGAAAGCGTCACCAGCGCGTCAACGTTGCGAGAAAGGCTTTTGATAATGTCGCCCACCAGCGGGCGCGCAAAGGTAAGATCAAGCGCGCCGCCTCTGGCGGATTCGAGAAAGTTTTTCACATTCTCGTAGGCGTCTTCATAAATCCTGTTGGCGGCCTGCAGCTCTATGGCAAGCGGGGTATTTGGCTGGGGAGCAGCGGAATTTTCGTCGCGCGAGCGTTCCGGGTCGTAGTATGCCTCGGCAAATCCTTGAAGGATTATGCCGTTGATCTCGTCGTCCGACGCCAAAATTCCCTCCTGCATATACAGCAGAGGGGCTTTCAGCCATGATATCCCGGGGTCAACAATATACATCCCCGGGCGTAGGGTTGAAACGGGTATTTTGATGTGGGACATGTGGTCTTGATCGCCTGGATATAAGTTTTTGCCTTGATCTTCGCAGATAGCAAACCCCGCAGTAATGCCCACGCAAGGCCAACACGCCGCCGCAAATAGATTTTGAAATTATGCGATATTTGAAAAATAAATTCAACACGCAATTTGCTGGGAATTAATTCTTATGATTACAGGTGAGTATCGATGTCACTCGTCACGCTTGTGGGCCGATTGTGTAAAGGATATAGACCTGCTTGGCAGAAAAAGGCCTCACCATGTGTGCAGCGCACTAATCTGTATGCTATGGTTCCCAAAAGTTGCTGTTTGACGCCGTAGTGCGGCGCAGGAGTTCCCCTCTATGTTCAGCTCAGTCAGCTTGGTTTTGCGGTTGCGGCATACCGTTGCTGTTTCGGCAGGCGTGTTTTGCATTTTAGCGGGCATAAGTGTTGCGTCGATTGCTGCAGATGCGGCATCTACTGCCCCGGCTAATGCTTCGTCAGCTCCGGCCCCCTCATGGGCGCCCGATGCGCAGGATGCCCGCAAGGCTTTGCGCAACGATGCAACCCCGCCCGCCAAACGCGAACCTTCAGTGATGCTTCCACCGCTCGGACCTGACGCGGTGGGCACCATCCGGCGGGTTGCGCTGGCCGATGGGGCCAAGGTGGTTGCTCTTACCTTTGATCTTTGCGAGCTGGATACCGTCACTACCGGCTGCGATATGGATATTCTCGGTTTTTTGCGGGCCGAGCATATCCCGGCCACGCTCTTTATGGGCGGCAAGTGGATGCGCACCCATTCCCGCCGGGTGCTGCAAATCATGACCGAGCCTCAGTTTGAAATAGCCAACCATGCGTGGTCGCACGGCAATTTTGCCCTGCTTTCCCCGGCGGGCCTGCGCGCCCAGGTTTTGTGGACGCAGGCCCAGTATGAGCTGCTGCGCGAGGAGGCCTTGCGCGAAGCCAGGGCGCAGGGCCGCCCGGAGCCTGTCATTCAGCCTGTGCCTACACTGTTCCGTCTGCCTTACGGGCGTTGCAGCGACCAGTCTTTACAGGCGCTGGCAAAGCTGGGCATGCAGGTGGTGCAGTGGGATGTGGTGGCGGAATCCGGCGCGGACAATACCAATATCGAGCATGCGCGGCGCGAGGCCCATCTGGTTGCCTCGCAGGTCAAACCGGGTTCCATACTGCTGTTCCACGCCAATCTGGTGCCCAAGGGCTCGGCGCAACTGTTGCGCGAGACTGTGACGGAACTGCGCCGCAGAGGCTACAATTTCGTTTCAGTGAGTACCCTGCTGGGCATGGGGGTTCCGCAGCGCACCATGAACGGCTATTTTACATCGCCGGGCGACAACAAGGCGCTGGACAGCAAATTCGGTGTTGACGGCACTGGGCGGCATACGCCCTTTAACGGCGAGTAGCCCTTCGTCTGAAACCGGAAGCAAGGAAATCCCTTCGTGAAGCAATACCTTTTTTTTGATCTTGACGGCACGGTGACAGACTCCAAAACCGGCATCATCCGCTCTGTGCAGCATGCCCTGAAGTATTTTGATGTTGCCCGCGCTGACGATGAACTGCTGTATTTTATCGGCCCTCCGCTGAAGGATTCGTTCGGTAAGCTTTTTGGGGGCGATGCGGCCAAGGCTGATCTGGCCGTGCAGAAATACCGTGAGTATTATTCGGTCACGGGTATATTTGAAAATGCGCTTTATGACGGCGTGGCAGACATGCTGGCCGATCTGCGGCGCGAGGGCCGGGTGTTGTCGCTGGCTACATCCAAGCCGGAACCCTTTGCCCAGCGTATTCTGGAGCATTTTGGCATTGCCAGCCTGTTTGACCATGTGGCGGGAGCGGAGCTGACCGGCCCGCGCAACAGCAAAACATCCGTGCTGCGGCATGCCTGCGGCCTTTGCGGTGTTGCGGATATGGCGCAATGCCTGATGGTGGGCGACCGGAAATATGACATTCTTGGCGCGCATGCTGTGGGTATGGACGGTGTGGGCGTACTCTATGGCTACGGTTCGCGCGGCGAGCTTGAAGAAGCCGGAGCGGACAAGTTGTGCGAAGACGTTCCCGCCCTGCGGCAACTGCTCCTTGCCTGATTGTCGCCACGGTCTGGCATGAGCCTCAGACAACAAAAAAACTCCCCGCAAGCGGGGAGTTTTTTTGTTCAATATGCCGGTAAGCTGTATGACAGGCGTTTAGCCCAGATCCCAGTCCAGCCCGAAGGTGTCGTGCAGAATGCGCACGGCAAGTTCAACGTATTTTTCCTGAATCAGGATGGTGATCTTGATTTCAGAGGTGCTGATCATAAGGATATTGATGCCTTCCTGAGTCAGTGCGGCAAAGGCCCGCGCTGCAACTCCGGAATGGTTGCGCATGCCCACGCCGATGGCGGAAACCTTGGCAACGCTCACATCGTGCAGCACTTCGCGCGCGCCGGTCTTCTGGGCGACTTCTTCCATCATCTGCAAGGTCTGCTTGAGATCCTTGCGCGAGATAGTGAAGGTCATGTCGGTATGGCCGTCCTGGCTGGTGTTCTGCACGATCATATCAACCAGAATGCCCTTTTCGGAAAGAGGGCCAAACACCGCCGCAGCCGTACCGGGCACGTCGGGAAGGTCGCGCAGGGTCACGCGGGCCTGATCTTTGTCATATGCAATGCCGGAAACGAGTACGGCTTCCATGGTGGAGTCCTCCTGAGTGACAAGCGTGCCTGGATCATCGCTGAACGTAGAGCGCACGCGCACGGGAACCTTGTATTTTTTGGCAAATTCTACCGAGCGGATGTGCAGCACCTTGGCCCCCATGCTTGCCATTTCAAGCATTTCTTCATAGGCAACGCGGTCCATTTTGCGGGCCGTGGAGCAGATGTTGGGGTCGGTGGTGTAAACACCGTCAACGTCGGTGTAAATGTCGCATTCCACAGAGCCGAGGGAAGCGGCCAGCGCCACCGCCGAGGTGTCCGAACCGCCGCGTCCGAGCGTGGTGATGCGGCCATCTTCGGTGCAACCCTGAAACCCGGCGACCACAAGCACATCGTAGTCGTTAAGGTATTTGCGCAGGGAATTGCTGTCGATGGAGCGAATGCGCGCACGGCCAAAATCGTTGTCCGTGGTGATGGGAATCTGCCAGCCGAGCAGCGAGCGGGCGCGGATGCCCGCATCTTTGAGCAGCATGGTGAACAGGCTGATGGAAACCTGTTCGCCAGTGGAAACGAGCGAATCAACTTCCGCGCGGTCAGGCGTGGAAGACCATTCATCAGCAAGGGCAAGCAGCTTGTTGGTGTCGCCAGCCCGAGCCGAAAGCACCGCAATGACCTTATACCCCTTGGCAAGGCCTCCCAGCACTTTCTCTCGCACCTGCTTCATGCACTCCAGCTTGGCAACGGAAGTGCCGCCAAATTTCTGGACCAAAATTTTCATGCCTGTATCCATTGTCCTCAATCCTTGATGGGTACAACAGGTCAGCCCACCCCGGAACTGGTTACCCGTGGTCAGGACTGTCCACAGGCCAATTTCGGCGCAGGTGGCGCAAAAGTTCAGTGGCAATAGGGCCATGAGCTTGCAGCGTCAGTAGGCGACTTTCTTCGCACGGTTGCACTGAGATGTCCAGATAATCTTGCGGCATTTCCGCCTCGGGCAGGTATTCCGACCATTCCAGCACAGACAGGATTTGCGGATTATCCAGACCCTCGGCAATTTCATCAGGCAGACTGCCGGGGCTGCGGTACAGATCGCTGTGTATGACAGGCGGTTGGGTAGGGTAATAGTTGCAGAGCGTGAACGAAGGGCTGCCCACCTCGGCCTGATCGCCGCCGGGCATGGCCTCCACCAGGGCGCGGGTAAGCGTGGTTTTGCCGCTGCCAAGCGGGCCACGCAGCAACAATGCCGCAATGCCGCAGGTGGCGACAGCCTCGGCAAGCATATGCCCTAGGCGGTTGGTATCAGAAAGATTGTGCAGGATTATCTGGGCCATGGCAGGATGTCGTCCTTTGATTCACTGGCTGCCATGCAGGCAGAGAGGGTTTGCGGCAATGCATCCGCCACTGCCGAGGGCGTATTGCCCCTGAGGGGCCATTGTTCGGCAATGCTTTTGCCCGCAAGGGCGTGCAGGGCCGCTGCCTGCCCGGCCAGCATGTGGGATGGGGTTAAAGTCTGATTTGCGGTATTGTTGTGCACTTGCGCTTGCTCTTTTGCGGTCTGCATGCCGGGCAGCAGCCGGGCAAGCAGCCCGCCAGCGCAGCCCGCCAGCACATCGCCCGAGCCTCCTACCGCAAGCTGCGGCACATCGTAGGGGCAAAGCAGTGTTGGGGTATCAGCCTGCCCGATGAGGCTTGCCGCTCCTTTAAGAATAATCACGCCACGGCAGAGATCGCGCAGGCGCTCTAGCGCGCCTTGCCGGTCGGTCTGAACATCCGCTGCGGAACAGCCCAACAGGGTTGCCGCTTCGCCGGGGTGGGGCGTCAGAATATCATCTGCGGTTATGCGGTCGAGCAGGCCTTGTCGCCCGGCCAGCAGCACCAGGGCATCGGCGTCAAATACCGTGGGCGGTCTGTGGTCCAGTGCCAAAAGAGCTTCAACAAAGGCCGCAGCGTCCTGCCCCCGGCCCATGCCGGGGCCGACCACAAGTGCAGCGCAGCGTTGGGCCAACTCCACAAAATTTTGCGGCAGGCGGGCGGGCCACTGGCGTTCGCTCTCGCCCAGCGGCAGGGTCATTATTTCAGGCCAGCCGTTCTTGATATCCGCAATGCCAGCACCGGGCGCAGCGGCGGTTACAAGGCCTGCGCCTGCGCGCAGGGCCGCACGGGCGGCAAGATGCGCTGCTCCGCCAAGACCGGGCGCGCCACCAACCACCAGCACATGCCCGTAGGAGTTTTTGAAGCCTCCGGGCTGAATCTTCGCAAGTGGGGCGAGGCAATGCCCGTCAGCAACGTAAAAAGAGCAGGGAGCCTTGCGCCGTGCGGCAAGGGGAATGCCAATGCTGCGCACGTGCAGCGCGCCCGTCCAGGGGCGCGCCTCGGGCAAGGCCAGCCCCGGCTTGGCGGCCGCAAAGCTGACAGTGGCCGTGGCGCGCACTGCTTCCGGCATGGGCAGGCCGGTGCGTCCGTCGAGGCCAGATGGAATATCCAGTGCCAGTACAAAGGGACGACTTTGCAGGGAATTGACCGAACGCACAAGCTCCAGCGCATCCGGTCGCAGTTGACCTCTGAAGCCTGTACCCAACAGACCATCCACAAGAATATGGGGTTGTACCGCCCTTTGAAAGACCGCCGGGCGCCAGCGTTCAAAGGTAACGCCTGCGGCTCTGGCAATGCGTACATGCTTGCCGCAGGCCCCCTTGCAGACGGCAAGTGGCCGCGTGTGCAGCACCAGCGGTTCCGCGCCTGCGTCCAGCAAATGCCGCGCAAGGCATGCGGCATCGCCGCCGTTGTTGCCGCTGCCCATAAGCAGCCATATGCGCAGCCCCGTTAGCTGTGGCTGGTATTCGCGCAAGACGTCAAAGGCCGCTCTGGCGGCATTTTCCATCAGCAGCTCTTCGGGCAGGCCAAGGGCCATGGCTTCCGCATCCCACTGGCGCATTTCTGCAGGCAGGGGAAGGGGAGGGAACAGGTCGTCAAATGAAGTGGGCATGTTTATGCCTCCAGCACCACAACCGCCACGGCGGCATTGCGGTCATGACTTATGGAAATGTGGGCGGCGCGCATGCCCAGGGCTTCGGCCCGCGCAAGCGCCGGGCCGTGCAAATGGAGTTGGGGTTGCCCCGCAGGGCCGCGCAGCACCTCAATATGGTGAGGGCCAATCCCCTCGTTAAAGCCAGTGCCGAGCGCCTTGACCGCAGCCTCTTTGGCGGCAAACCGACCGGAAATGTAGGCAATGGGATTCTCCGGCACGAGTTTCAGTTCATCGGGGGTAAGGATCTTTTGCAAAAAGCGCTCTCCAAACCTGTCGTAACTTGCCTTAATGCGTGCCAGTTCCGTAATGTCAGTCCCAATGCCTACGATCATCAGTTATCCACCATATGCAGTACGGGCAAAATGTACTGCAAATAGGGCTGTTGCCCATTAAAAAAAATTAGCGTATTGCTTGCCTTTCAACCTAAACTATTCTGACCCGTTCCCCGCTGTAACGTCAAGCGCGCTGGCTGTGGGAACGTACGGAGAAATTTTGTATGAAGTTGTGCATTATCGGGACCGGCTATGTTGGCTTGGTCAGCGCCGCGTGCTTTGCTGAAATGGGTAATACCGTGACCTGCGTGGATGTTAACCCGGCTGTGGTGGAAAAGCTCAATGCCGGTTCCGTGCATATTTTTGAACCCGGTCTTGAACCCATGGTTCGCCACAGCCGCACTGATGGCCGCCTCAAGTTTACTACCCGTCTTGAAGATGGCATTGCGGATGCCGACTGCGCCTTTATCTGCGTGGGCACCCCGCCCCAGCCCGACGGCTCGTGCGATCTGAGCTATGTGCGTCAGGTGGCTGGCGAAATTGGCCGCCACATGCAGAACGACCTCGTGGTTGTGGACAAGTCCACGGTTCCCGTGGGCACCGCTGACGAAGTGCGTGCGCTCGTGGAAAAAGAGCTTGCCGCGCGCGGCGTGTCCTACAAGGTGGACGTGGTTTCCAACCCCGAGTTCCTCAAGGAAGGCGACGCCATCTCCGACTTCATGAAGCCCGACCGCGTTGTGCTTGGTACGGATTCCGAACGCGCCGCTTCGCTGATGCGCGAACTGTATTCGCCCTTTGCCCGCACCCGCGACAAGATCATCGTCATGGGCGTGCGCAGTGCAGAAATGACCAAGTATGCTGCTAACTGCATGCTTGCCACCAAGATTTCCTTTATCAACGAAATCGCCACCATTTGCGAAAAAGTGGGCGCGGACGTGCGCGACGTGCGCACCGGCATCGGCTCCGACACCCGCATTGGCTACCAGTTCATCTACCCCGGCGTGGGTTACGGCGGTTCGTGCTTCCCCAAGGACGTGAAGGCGCTCATCCACACCGCTGAAAAGGCTGGCGTGGAACCCAAGCTGCTCAACGCTGTGGAAGACGTCAACGCCCGCCAGAAAAAGCACATGGCTGGCCGCATCATGGAATATTTTGCTCCGCAGGGCGGCGTGAAGGGCAAAACCCTTGCGCTGTGGGGGCTGGCCTTCAAGGCCAATACCGACGACATGCGCGAAGCCGCTGCCATCAGCATTGTCAATGAGCTTACCGCCGCTGGCATGAAGGTTCGCGCCTTTGACCCGGTTGCCGCCGATAATGCCCGCGAAATCTTTAAAGATAATAAGCTTGTTGAAATTGTGGACAGCCAGTACGGCGCGTGCGAAGGCGCTCAGGGCCTGTTGGTGGTTACGGAATGGAACCAGTTCCGCAACCCCGATTTTGACAAGATCAAGGGCCTGCTGACCGCCCCCCTGCTGTTTGACGGCCGCAACCTGTACTCGCCCAACTTCATGGCGCAGCGCGGGTTTGCGTATTTCTGCATTGGCCGCCGCGCCGACTAGAGCCTGTTAACACGATGACCCTTTTGCCCCCTGCCTGCGTCAGGGAGCAAAATTACTCCTGGTGTTAATAGCCCCTTGTAAAAATGCTCAGTAGATGATTTGAAATGGTTGAAGCCGCCCGGAGCCGATGCTCCGGGCGGCTTTTGTCATAAAAAATGCTCTGTTCCACAGGAACAGAGCATTTTGGCATTATATAATGAACACTTTGAAATGAGAAGTATTTCAAAGTTAATCTGCTCTAGGGGCTGTTTCTAAATAAAAGATTTTGCGCCGAGGACAAGGAAAACAGTATTTTTTACGACAGGAGTGGACTCTTCTGTCCATGACTGGAGTAAAAAATGTTGGATGACGCAGTGATCGGCCAAAAGAATTATTTAGAAACAGCCCCTACACGTTGAACAGGAAATGCATGACATCGCCGTCGTTGACCACATATTCCTTGCCTTCCACGCGCAAGACGCCATCAGCGCGGCAAGCAGCTTCGCTTTCGTGGCTCATGTAGTCGGCGTAAGAGATTACTTCGGCCCGGATAAAGCCGCGCTCAAAGTCTGTATGGATGACGCCAGCGGCCTGCGGGGCCTTCCAGCCCTTGTGGATGGTCCAGGCGCGGACTTCGTCCGGCCCGGCGGTAAAGTAGCTGTACAGGCCAAGGGTGGCGTAGCCGGTGTGGATGATGCGTACAAGGCCGCTTTCATCAATGCCGTAGGAGGAGAGCAGTTCCGCCTGTTCCTCATCGGGCAGGCCTTGCAGTTCTTCTTCAAGCTTGGCGCAAATGCGCGCAAAGCCGGACTGGCGTTCCTTGGCAAAGGCTTCAAGTTTGGCGGAAAATTCATTGCCCTCGGCAACGGCGGCTTCATCCACATTGGCGCAGTAAATAACGGGCTTGGCCGTGAGCAGGCCAAGTTCGCGCCATGTGGTCAAAAAGCTCTCGTTATCAGGCAGGTCAAATCCCCGCGCGGGCTTGCCATCGTTGAGCTGGGCCAGCAGGGTCTGCATGATTTCTGCGGATGCCTTGGCGTTTTTGTCAAACTTGGCAAGCTTTTGCAGCTTGTCCAAGCGCTTTTCAACGCTTTGCAGGTCGGCCAGCAGCAGTTCGGTTTCAATGGTGTCCACATCCCGCAGGGGATCAACGCCGCCGTCCACGTGGGTGATATTTTCATCCTCAAAGCAGCGCACTACATGCACAATGGCCGCGCATTCGCGAATGTTGCCCAAAAACTGGTTGCCCAGCCCTTCACCCTTGCTTGCGCCGCGTACCAGACCTGCAATGTCGATAAAATCCACACTGGCGTAAATGGTCTTCTTGGGCTTGGCCTTGGCGGTCAGGGCGTCCACCCGCTTGTCCGGCACCGCCACCGTGGCCTTGTTGGGTTCGATGGTGCAGAAGGGGTAGTTGGCGGCCTGAGCGTTCTGGGCTTTTGTCAGGGCGTTGAAAAGGGTGGATTTGCCAACGTTGGGCAGGCCCACAATACCAATACTGAGCGACATGTTGTCTCCTTGCTGCGCGCAAAAAGGCGTATAGCCCGCAGTGGGCGGCGTGCCCGCGCGGGATTGGCCGCCAGTAAAATCAGCGGCCCGGTTCACGGATCGTTTACGCTATTGCCCCTGTGGGCAAGACGGAATTGTTGAAAACAGCGGCAGCCCCAAAGGCAACCCGCGCCGTCAAGCAGACAGGCGCGGGCATGTTATAGACGCAAAGCGCCTATGAGGCAAGGACGCTACTGAAGCCGTGTGCTCACCGAGGGCGCAAGCCCGTCGCCGGGCCGGGCCTCGCGCACGAGGGGCCGCAGGTCGTCCGTAATGGGCACAGTGGCCGTGCCCATGGCCAGCACCTCATTGCTTGAGGTGTGGATAAGCCGGATGCTGAAGCGCACCTGTTCGCTGGTAGTCACATAGGTGCCCGCCAGTATGGCCTGACTGGTGCCGCTGGGGCTGGCAAGCTGGCGCACGTCTCGCGTCAGGATAAATTCGCCCTTGAGCTTGTCAAAGCGGATGTCGCGCCCCTTGCGCAGTTCCTGAAAGCGGTAGCCCGCATTGATGAGCCAGCGGGAGATTTCTTCCGTCATCTGGCGCGCCAAGGGCGAGGCTTCGTCCAGATTGTTGATGTTGACCGGGGTGGTGCCCATGATCATGATGCGGGCGCGGGCCAGAGCTTCGCGGTCTTTGCGGCTCATGTCCTGGCTGTCGCCCGAAAAGCGCATCATGATCTGTTCGTCAAGCTGCTTGGCAATGCTTACGGCAGCAGTGGGCACGTTTCCGGCTGCCGCCGCCGTGAGCGGAAAGAGCAGGGCCGCAAGCACAAGAATGGTAATGAAAAAGCGGTTCATGGTGATCCTCAGCGCATGGTGCGCAAAAGCAGTTCAACGCCGTTCAGTTCTCTTTTTATGATACCAAGGGTCTGGTCATCGGCACAGATGGAAAGGGCCTGAAGATAGCGCTGCCGCGCAAGCTCATAGCGCCCCTGTTCGCGGAACTGACGGGCCTGACCAAGATAGACCAGGCTGTGCTCGTTGGCATCAGAAAGATAGTTGGCCCGTTCCTTTGCCTCGCGCTTTGCCTGGGCATCATTGGCCTGCCCGCTGTATGACGACATGCTGTCGGCCAATGCGCTGGCTGGCAGTGCCGCAAGGGGCAGGGCGCATGAGGCCATAAGGCAAAGCGCGCAGATGTTGTTCAACATTTTTTTCATGGCAATTCCGGCATTACCGGCCTTGTTTGATTACAAGCGTGCCGCTGCTGATGCTGCTGGCAGGCGTATAGAGCGAAGTTGGGGCCAGTTTGGCTGGGGCGCTGCTGGCCGTGGCCTTTACCGGCGGGGGCACATCGGCCTCGGCCATGCGCGTCACAATGGGGGTATTCACCAGCACAAGCTGGCCCGTGCGCATCACAAGACCATCGCTGGCGCGCACCAGGCGGGCGTTGATAAAGGTTGCGTCCTTATCCACATAATAGGTGCCCACAACAAGGGCGGCCCATTTTTGCCCGGTGGTTGAAACCATCTGGTTGGCGGCAAGGGCAAGGTCATCGCGCCCGCCCTGAACGTTGATGGTTCCGTTCAGCCTGTATTCACGCGTGGGAAAGCCACGCTGGTTGAATTCATAAAACAGTGATTCAGCCATCAGCCTGCCCATGGGCGAGCTTTGCGAGGTATTGTTCTGGTTCACAAAGGCCGTGGGCATGGCCACAAAGCCCTGAATGGCGTCGTTGGGCATGGTGGCAAGCATCTGCTCGGCCAGTTCGCGGCTTTTGAGCTTCAGCTCCACGGCGTCCGTATAGCCGGGCGAAAGCGCGGAAGGCCCACTTTTGGCGCAGCCGGAAAAGAGCGACAGCAAAAGTGCGCAAAGCATAAGAAGACGCGGCATTATATGCATACAAACCCCGAGTGAAATTGCTCTGATGCAGCCCCTCGCGCCTTGATCCCGATGGATCCCTGGCGGGATAATTCCTCTTTGGCCGGGGCTATTGTCCACAGCCCGGCGGAACTGCTCTTACCATAGTCTTATCGTCACAATGGCCGTCAACTTGAGTGCTGACGGAAAAAACGTCAGCCTGCGACCTTTTTTTTAAACTTTGCAAGACACGTTCCAGATAGCGCATTTGCCCCACGGTCGCTTACTCTCAGGCTGTCCAAATGGGGTTTATGCGGTTCAGAATCACGGTGCATGCGGCAAGGCTTGCCGCAAAGCCCGCAGGGCGGCCCGTGCTGCGCGCACTTGGCTTGCAGGGGGAAATAGCATAGAAGACTCGTTTACGGAGTGCCGTGGCTTTGCGCCGTGGCTCCACTTGTTTTTGTGAGGGAAGCATGCAAAAGCACACGACCCGCGCCATCCGTCTGGGCGGGCTTTCCATTGGCGGCGGTGCGCCTGTTATGGTGCAGAGCATGACCAATACCGACACACGCGATGCCGAGGCAACGCTTGCGCAGATTGCGCGGCTTGAGGCGCGCGGCTGCGAGGCCGTGCGCGTGGCTGTGCCGGACGAGGCTGCCGTTGCGGCCCTGCCCGCCATCCGCGCGGGTACGCGCCTGCCGCTCATTGCGGACATACATTTTGATTACCGCCTTGCCGTGGCCTCGCTGGAGGCCGGGCTTGAAGGCCTGCGCATCAACCCCGGCAATATCGGCCCCAAGGAACACGTGGACCGCGTGGTGGATGCCGCCAAGGCCCACGGGGCGGTCATTCGCGTTGGGGTCAACTCCGGCTCGGTGGAAAAGCGCCTGCTCCAGCAGTACGGCGGCCCCTGCCCTGAGGCGCTGGTGGAAAGCGCTCTCACCCATGTGCGCATGCTTGAGGCGCGCGGTTTTTACGATACCAAAATTTCGCTCAAGTCCTCCTCTGTGCTTGATACCATTGCCTCCTACCGCAAGCTTGCCGAAGCTTGCGACTACCCCCTGCACATCGGCGTTACCGAGGCCGGGGGCCTCATGCGCGGCACGGTAAAATCTGCCGTGGGGCTTGGTATCCTGCTGCACGAGGGCATTGGCGACACCCTGCGCGTTTCGCTCACCGCCGACCCGGTGGAAGAAGTAACCGTGGCGTGGGAAATACTGCGCGCCCTTGGCCTGCGCTCGCGCGGGCCGGAAATCATCTCGTGCCCCACCTGCGGGCGCACGGAGATTGACCTGTTTTCGCTGGCACGCGCGGTGGAAGACCGCTTAGCTACCTCCAAGGCCGACATCAAGGTGGCGGTCATGGGCTGCGTGGTCAACGGGCCGGGCGAGGCCCGCGAGGCCGATCTGGGCGTTGCCGGCGGGCGCGACAAGGGCATCATATTTCGCAAGGGCGAGGTCATCCGCTCGGTCAAAGGGCAGGAGGCCCTGCTGGCGGCTTTTATGGAAGAACTGCAACAACTGCTCAACGAAAAGGAATCACAGTAATGCGTTTCAGCAACTGCTATATTCCCACCCTCAAGGAATCTCCGGCGGATGCCGAGGTAATCAGCCACAAGCTTTTGCTGCGCGCCGGTATGGTGCGCAGGCTTACTTCGGGCATGTACACCTATCTGCCGCTGGGCCTGAAGGTGATTGAAAAAATAAGCCGCGTCGTGCGCGAAGAAATGGCCGTCGCCTACTTTGAAGAACTGCTCATGCCCATGGTGCAGCCCGCCGACCTGTGGAAAGAATCGGGCCGCTGGGAGCATTACGGCAAGGAACTGCTGCGCTTCAAGGATCGCAACGAGCGCGAATACTGCCTTGGCCCCACGCACGAAGAAGTCATCACCGACCTCGTGCGCGGCGAAGTGCGCTCCTACCGTCAGCTTCCTGTGCGTCTGTACCAGATTCAGACCAAGTTCCGCGATGAAATCCGCCCCCGTTTCGGCCTTATGCGCGGGCGCGAATTTATCATGAAGGACGGCTATTCCTTTGACGCCACGGAAGAAGGCGCACAGCAGAACTACTGGGCCTGCCACGCGGCCTACAAGCGTATTTTCCAGCGCCTTGGCCTCAAGTTCCGCCCTGTGGAGGCCGACTCCGGCTCCATCGGCGGCAACTTTTCGCACGAATTCATGGTGCTGGCCGAAACGGGCGAAGACACCATCGCCTTTTGCCATCACTGCGATTACGCGGCCAACGTGGAGCGCGCCGAGGTGGTCTGGAACGGCAAGCCCTGCACGGAGACCTGCGCTCCGGCGGAGAAGGTAGCCACACCCAACGCGCATACGGTGGAAGAAGTGGCGGCCCTGCTGGGCGTGCCCGCCTCCTCCGTGGTCAAGACCATGCTCTTCAAGGTGGACGGCAAGCCCGTGGCCGTGCTGGTGCGCGGCGACCGCGAAGTGAACGACATCAAGCTCAAGAATCTGCTCAACGCGCAGGATGTGGTCATGGCTGACGCCGCTACCGTGCAGCAGCTCACCAAGGCCCCTGTGGGCTTTGCCGGTCCTGTGGGGCTGGAAATTCCGGTCTACGCCGATGCTGAACTGCAAGGCGCTACAGATTATGTGGTGGGCGCCAATGCCGGCGATGCCCACCTTGTGCACGTTGACCTCAAGCGCGACGCCACGGTGACCGCCTGGGCCGACCTGCGCGCCATCACGCCAGAAGACACATGCCCCCGCTGCGGTGGCCGCATTGAGCTTACGCGCGGCATTGAAGTGGGCCATGTGTTCATGCTTGGCCGCAAATACAGCGATGCCATGCATGCCGCCTTCCTTGACGAAAACGGCAAGGAACAGATCATGATCATGGGCTGCTACGGCATCGGCGTTTCCCGCGTGGCCGCAGCCGCCATTGAGCAGAACAACGACGAGCACGGCATTGTGTTCCCGCCGCCGCTGGCTCCTTACGACTGCATCCTGCTGAACCTTGACCCGCGCAATGAAGAGGTCAACGCCAAGGTCGAGCAGATTTATGCCATGCTCAAAGATATGGGCGTGGATGTACTCATGGACGACCGTGACGAACGCCCCGGCGTCAAGTTCAAGGATGCGGATTTGCTGGGTATTCCCATGCAGCTCGTGGTGGGCGGCAAGGGTCTGGCCAAGGGCATTGTGGAATGCAAGGATCGCCGCAGCGGCGAAAAGGGCGAACTGCCCGCCGATGCAATGGCTGAAGCTTTTTCTGACTGGGCCGCCAAGGTTCGCGAGGGTTGGGCGCAGCAGCAGGCATAGGGGCTGTCTCTAACTAATTCTTTTAGTCAGAAACAGCCCCTAATCCGCACAGCAATCTGGTTGCGCCTTTAAAAAACCTGAGCCGTCCGCGATGTGAGGTAATACCTCTTACGCCACGGTCTGAGGGTTTGTTATGGGTTGAGGTAATGTAAAAGGGGCACTGTCAGTGCCCCTTTTACGACAAAAGAGCTTTTTTCAGATAGATAGCCGCCCGCGGAGCACCATGCAGGAAGCCATACTGTCTGTCCGTGAACTCACGGAACAGCTGCGCAAAACCCTTGAGGGACGTTTCCCCTTTGTCTGGGTGCGGGGCGAGGTGACCAACCTGACCCGTCCCGGCTCGGGGCACGTCTATTTTACCCTCAAGGATGCCGATGCGCAGTTGCAATGCGTGTGGTTCAGGCACATGCAGCGGCAGAACAACCAGGGTTTTGATCCGCTGACAGGCGAGGTTTTTGACGCGCCGCGTCCTTCGCCGCTGGAGCTTTTGCGCAACGGGCTGGATGTGCTCTGCGCAGGGCGCATCACCCTGTATGCGCCGCGCGGCCAGTATCAGCTTGCCGTGGAGCTGGTGCAGCCAGCGGGCGAGGGCCTGCTTGCGCAGGCCTTTGAGGCCAGCAAGCGCAAGCTGGCGGCTCTGGGCTATTTCAGCCATGAGCGCAAACGGCCCCTGCCATATAATCCGCAGCGCGTGGCCCTTATCACCTCCCCAACGGGCGCGGCTATCCATGATTTTATGGAGCTTGCGGCCAGCCGGGGCAGCGGAGCGCGCATTCGTCTGTTCCCGGCTCTGGTGCAGGGGGCCGAGGCTGCTCCCTCCATTGTGCGGGCGCTGCACGAGGCCAATGCGCAGGGCTGGGCGCAGGCCGTGGTGCTGGTGCGCGGCGGCGGATCGCTGGAAGATTTGTGGGCCTTTAATGAAGAAGCCGTGGCCGAGGCCGTGTTTGAGTCGCGCCTGCCGGTGCTGGCGGGCATTGGGCATGAGGTGGACGTTACCCTTGCCGACATGACGGCAGACCTGCGCGCGGCAACGCCCTCGCATGCGGCGCAACTGCTCTGGCCCGCGCGGGCCGAGCTGATGCAAAAGGTTGACGAGGCGGAGGCGGCCCTTGTGCGGGCGGCGAGGCGGCGGCTGGAAACAGCGGGGCAGAGCCTCGCGCAGTTTGAAAACGCCCTGCGCTGGTTTTCGCCCATGCGGCATCAGGCCCGTCTGGCGGAGCAGCTTGACGGTCTGCACCGCTCCTTGCACAGGGCCGTACGCCAGTGGCTCGACACCACAGAGGCCCGGCGCGACAGGCTTGAGCGCGCCCTGCAGAACGCCTTCAGCCCTTCGCGGCTGGATGTGCTGGGCAGCAGGGTAGATGCTCTTTCCGCCAGTCTGGCTGCGGCCATGCCGCGCATGCTGGCCGCGCAGGAGCAGCGGTATGATGCCGCGCGGCAGCGCTTGCAGGCGGCAGGGCAGGAAATGCTTGCCCGCACCGGGCGCGAACTGGAAAAATGCGAATTTGCTCTGGCAGCCGCCAATCCCCTGGCACCCCTCAGGCGTGGCTATGCCCTTGTGCATGGTGCGGATGGCGGCCTGCTGCGCACGGTGACGGCGGCCCCTGCAGGCAGCGCCATCAGGGTGCGACTGGCGGATGGCAGCCTTGCCGCCGTAGTCAGCAAGGTGCTGCCAGACGTTGCGCCAGACGCTGCGCCTGACTCTGATACAGGCACGGTGCCGGTTGTCAAAAAACAAGGACGGAATAGCTGATGTCTGTGCTTACGCGCATACTCATGGTTCTGTTGGCGGGGACTTTTATTTTTGTTCATACAGCCGTTCTGTCTGCGCCATCCCCCACGCCAGCCCTTGCACTTGACGCGCCTGAATCCGTAGCAAGGGGGGATGCCTTTCCCGCTCTGGCGGTGAGCGACGCCCCCGTAAAGTCCTTTACATTCCGCTGGCTGGGCAAAACCTACGAAGCCAGGGCGGAGCAGGTGAGCGCCAATACCGCCGCGGGCGCTGCAACGCGCTGGCAGGCCGTCATGCTGCTGCCTGTGCCGCTGGAAGAAAAGGAATCCGCGCGTGATCTTGCCGTTTCCACGGGCAACGGCAAGGATGCCCCCGCCGTAGCGCGCAAGATCGCTTTTTTTGACAAAGACCGCCCGGTGCAGAAACTGAACGTGGACAAAAAATACGTTGATCCCCCGGCGGCGGAAATGGCGCGTATCAAGGCTGACAGGGAGCTTGTGCGCCAGGCCTTGGCCCAGCGTCAGCCCGAACGCTTCTGGGTGCTGCCCTTTGTGCGGCCTGTGCCCGGCGATGTTTCAAGCCTGTATGGCCTCAAACGCGTGTTCAACGGGCAGCCGCGCGGGGTGCACAAGGGGCTTGATCTGCGCGGCCCGCAGGGGCAGCCTGTGCTTGCCTGCGCCGATGGTCAGGTGGGCCTTACGGGGAATTTGTACTTCTCTGGTAATGTAGTGTACATCAATCACGGCGAAGGGGTGTTCACCGCGTATCTGCACCTCTCTGAAATACTGGTGCAAAATGGCGATCGGGTGCGCAAGGGGCAGGTTATCGGGCTGGTAGGGGCTACGGGCCGCGTTACCGGGCCGCATCTGCATCTTTCGCTTCTGGTTCAGGGCGAGTCGGTTGACC
>JABNAD010000434.1_pt1:0-2500 | contig 25268 bp, 26 predicted proteins | sample 7240381 | NCBI WGS metagenome assembly JABNAD01 (sample SAMN11332834, study PRJNA596920) | anaerobic digester metagenome | biome: digested sludge; isolation source: digested sewage sludge-derived enrichment culture grown on H2/CO2 | place: Germany: Goettingen
ATCACCACCCCTAAACCTTTCTCTGCTGCGTAGTCTAGGCCCTCTTTACCGGCTTGAATATTCTCATCCAAGTAGTTGTACTGTATCTGGCACATATCCCACTGGTAAGAATCCAGCACTTCCTTAATGAAATCTGTTTCATCATGAGATGAGAATCCCGCATATTTAATCCTCCCATCAGCTACTGCATCATCTAAAAAGTCCAGAACACCCAGATCCTCCAGGTGGAACCATTGCTTCTCTTTTAAAGAGTGGAGAAGATAAAAATCAATATAATCCGTTTGCAAGCGTTTGAGCTGTTGTGTGAGGAAGTTTTCCATGTCTTCCTCATTTTCCAGTCGCCACGTAGGTAGTTTGGTGGCAAGATAGACCTCATCACGCCGGCTGCTTTCAGTAAGGTATTCTCCAAGAAAGATTTCACTGTTTCCTCCATGGGAAGTGCTGATACCATGGTAAGGGTAAGCAGTGTCCAGATAGTTTATTCCCTGATCTAAAGCATAATCCAGAAGATTGGAAGCTTTTTCAACATCTATCTGAACATAGCTACCCCTAATTGGCAGCCGCATACATCCAAACCCCAATATGGAAACTTTTTCCCCGGTTTTGCCCATTTCACGGTATAACATAACATGTCCTCTACTTAAACTAATGGTTCAATCAACTGATAACTAACGCTAAGTTAACTAATTTGGTTAAATTATTACTACACTTTAAATTTAATTAACCTTATTTAATTAATTCTCGCCCTATATTCCAAGCTTTACCCACCTTCTCTTTAACCGTCCAGTAATAATTATCAGGCATGGTTAGAAGTAAGGGGTTTAATTTGCCCAAGTCTGGTATCCCCTCGGTGAGGATTTTTTCATCAGCATAAGTGGCGATTATTTCCCCTATAAACAGGTTATGGGTTGGCATTTGGTAAACATCAACCAGTTTGCATTCCAAAGAGAGGGGACACTCCTTTATTAGTGGTGCGTCTTCCAGTTCGCCGTATTCCACTGTGAAAATCTGTGATTTATCTTCTTTTTGACCTGATACCAGCCCACAATAATCAACTTCCCGTATCATATCTTCAGCGGGATAGTTAATGCTGAACGCCTTATTTTCCATTAGAAGCTGATTTGTGAAATGGGCTTTGTTTACCCCGGCAACCAGGAGAGGTGGATTTCCATTAGCCCTTGTTAACCATCCTAATGCCATAAAATTAGCTTTTTTTCCATGTTTGGTACCCAGGAGAGTCACTGGCATGGGATAGACAAAACTGTTATTACCTAGATTCGTTTTTTCCATTTGTATCACCCAAGTTATAATTTGTATGTACAACCAATATATAATTTTATTGTTTTATTTGGGTATTCTCATCACAAGAATTCAAACCCAATTTAAAAAAAACTTATTTGTTGCATCACCAGGTGAAGCATAGAAAAAAAGAAAAATATGGTATGATCCGTCATTAACCCCTTCTTTTCTCGAATTCCCGGAACAATTCGTCCAGGTCTACTCCCTTATACACCAGGAGGAGAAGAGTGTGGAAAATGAGGTCTGCAGATTCATAAACCAGGTCTTCATCATTTTTAGAGGCTATGATGACCTCGGCAGCTTCTTCCCCGATCTTCTCCAGGATCTTATCCTCTGCCTTTTTATCATCATCCTGCATGATCCGAGAAGTGTAAGAGTCAATTGGGTGGTCCCTTCTATCTTCCAGGACCTGATAGACTTCTCTGATGATTCCATCATTCATTTTTTGATCTCCTTGATATCCTTACGCAACGGACCAGTTATGGCTATAAGAGGGTGCTGGGCATCATCAATAATCTCAATATCCTCAAAGGAGTAAATACCCTCCTTATCTGCGGTTTTTTCCATTCCCATCTTTATATCCTGATCCAGAGCTATAACGTAGGAGTCTATTTCCTTGTATCCCAGTTTACGGGAGGCTACTGTCCGGTGATGTCCATCCACCAGTATGTAACGGTTACCTGTTTTTACCACTATAGTAGGTTCTGCCAGTCCCCTTTCAAGTTCGTAGGTACGCCCTTGAAGTTCATCAGCGTAGACCCGGTTCTGAGTGGGCCTTAAACGATCAATGGGGACTTTCTCATGAACCAGCCGGGTTCTAATGTTGTAGAGTTGTTCCAGTGTCTTTTTAAAGTGGTTCACTTTCATGGGAGTGGAACGCTCTATATGAGAGCGTACAATGTCGGTGTTGGTTATTATACCCACTAACATACCAGTTTCACTTATAACTGGCATTCGGGAGATTCCCATGCGGAACATGACCCTGGCCGCATCATTGAGGGACATGGACTGGTCCGCTACCACCACATCGGTGGACATGATGTCCTTCACCTCGTGGACCCAGGGTTTCAGTAACAGGTCAAAGGCGGTGACCATGCCAATGACTTCCCCATCGGTTTTAACTGGGAAACCATCGTGCCCGGTCTGTTTCATGAGCTGGATCACTTCAGCATTGGGTGTGTCCGGGGTGACAGTTATTACC
>JABNAD010000434.1_pt1:7500-25268 | contig 25268 bp, 26 predicted proteins | sample 7240381 | NCBI WGS metagenome assembly JABNAD01 (sample SAMN11332834, study PRJNA596920) | anaerobic digester metagenome | biome: digested sludge; isolation source: digested sewage sludge-derived enrichment culture grown on H2/CO2 | place: Germany: Goettingen
GAAAATAAGAGGTCTCCGGTTAAAAAAATATTTAAGAGTGATGCGATTGGAATAATTGCAGACATGAGTAAGATTAAGGTAATGAACATCTCTTTAGAGATAGGAAACTCAGCTATTCCTAAATTCTTTTTTAAAACCAAGAACATTGGAATCATAGATAAAGCAATTAAAAGAAGTACTATTTTTATAATCATCACATAGGGGAGGGTTTCTTGTTGCAATTGGTTAATGGGCGTGACACCGAGATCTGGGAAGAGATACAACGTGATTATCCTCTGAATAACTAGAAGATAAAATAAAACTATGAAAACTATGATAAACTTTTTATTCAGTTTCATTCTTAAGGAACCCCACGAAGTTATTCTGTCCCCTTTTTTCGTAGATTAAATCATCATAATCATTATGCCGTAATTTAATCTGGAACATTTCTGGATTTAAATTGTTTTCCATGCAGAATTGGACCCCAAAATCAATTAAGATCTGTACAGATTTTTTTAGTTCTTTATCATGCCTTATCCTGAATTTCCCCTTCTTTTTCACTGGTTTTGGATTTTTTATAGGCCAAAACAGCTGCATAAGCCACTCCTAAAATTAGGGGGCCGATTATGAATCCTACCAATCCCAGGAGCAGTGGTCCGCATATGAATCCCAAGAGGAAGATCATGGGATGGATATCCGCGTATCTACCTGATATCTGGGGGCGCAGGTACATGTCCAGCACACTCAAGGCTATGCTCAGGAGGATAACCAGCACCATACGCAGGTAATTACCGGTGAAAAGATCGTAAAGGGCCAGAACCGTGTAGGTGGGCCAGTGGCCAATAAAGGGGACCACCTGGGTGAATCCAGTTAATATACCCAGAAACAAGGAATAGGGATAACCCATGAGGTAGAAGCCTATCCCGGAGATAACTCCCACCAGCATGGCAGTAAGGAAGTGTCCGTAGAAGATGCTCTTCAGGACGTTGTCCGTCTCCCGGAAGAGGTTCTGGAAGAATCCCTTCCTCTCGTGGGGTATGGCCATGTCCACGTAGGACCATAACCGATCCCCATCCCGGGCGAGGTAAAAAGTGGCTGCAAAGAAAACGAATAGTTCCAGAGCCAGGTTAGGGAGGGATTGAACCAGACCCACCATGTAGGATGCAACACCCCTTAATATGTCCGATACTACTGTTTCCACCATCCCGGTTGCTGATCCTAGGTAAGGATAGAGGCTGGTGGGGAAGTACTGGGTGAACTGTGGTGAATTCTGAATGGAACTGGTAGTTACATTTCCCATGTTAGTGGCCTTTACTGCACTTATAATAGCCGGGGCAGACTGTATGAGTGCATCTATACAGTAGATAACAATGATGATCAGGGGCAGTATCACCACCACCATGGCCACCATTATGGCCAGGGACTGGTAACGGAGGAATGGTTCCAGCCTCCGGGCTATGGGGCGTACTGCATAGGCGAAAACCCCAGCCAGTATTATCATACTCAGCATAGGGGTTAATACTAAAAGTGACAGGACCAGGAGAACCGCAACCACAAACAAGGCTGAAGTGAGGGTTCCCTTTATTTTATAAATCATCGAAGTTCCTCATCCATAAAAAGTTTAACACGTATTCATATTGAAACATGACTAAATAACCCCTACAACCTTAATAAAAACTCCCTTAACCACCCCAAGGCTACTGCAAACTCCCTACCTCACCTAAGATTTTTTTTTATTTTAAAGGATTTCCCATGGATGGGCAATTATATTCTTATTTATTAATCCTTGGTTAATAATGATGTTTAACCCCAGATGCATCCCGGTGGTATTCTCCAAATTCGGATATGAGTTTTAGCTGGTCTCCCCAGAATACCGGTCCTTCTACACAGATCCTCCAGCCCACATCATCCACACAGCACTGTCCACAGATTCCCAGGGCACATTTCATGTACCGTTCCAGGGAAAACTGGGATGGTATCTGGTGTTCTTCGGTGATTAGGGATAGTTTTTTCATCATTATCTCCGGGCCGCAGGCCACCACCATGTCATATTTATTTTCTTTTAGTAGTTTCTCCGCCAGTTCGGTGGCGAATCCGCAGAAACCATGGCTTCCATCATCAGTGGTTGGGAATACATTGGCACCTGCCTTTTCCAGGCGTTCTGGGAAGAGTATTTCCCTCTGGGTGGTGGCAGCGGTTATGACATCCACCGGTACCCCCCGGCGGGATGATTCTTCAGTGAAGGCAGCTACTGGTGCCATCCCAATACCTCCACCCACTGCCAGGACCCGGGAGCCGGCAATCTCAAACCCACTACCATATGGCCCTCTTAAGCCAAGCTGATCATTTTCCTGGAGTTTGTGGAGTGACTGGGTGAAGGGGCCCACCATTTTCACTGAAATACCAATCTCTTCATTGACTGGGTCGATGCTGGAAATGGACATTGGTTTTTCATCCTGGAAATTCCAGACCATCATGAATTGCCCCGGGGATAAAAGATTACCCCTGGTGAATTCCCAGGGGAAGTAGAAAGTTTTCACTGTGGGTGTTTCCTCAACTATCCGCTTAATTGGGATTACCTGGGGGACATGAGGAGTATTCGTTTTTAACATGTGTTTTACACCTTCCTATTACTGGTGGGCCAGTCCCACCATCTCCTCCACAGTTTGGTAGTTCTTTTCATTCATGAATTTCTCCAGTCCTGTGGCTATCTCCTGGAAGACTTCAAGTCCATGGTACATGACTGCGGTTCCGATCTGAACGCATCTGGCTCCAGAGTATAGGAATTCCACCAGGTCCTGATGGTTGGTTACACCACCCACACCTATTATGGGTATTTTAACGTTCTGGTATGTCTGGTACACGCAGCGCAGGGCTATGGGCTTTATGGCTGGTCCGGACATTCCCCCGAAACGGTGGGAGAGTATGGGATGGGCAGTTTCCAGGTCGATCCTCATTCCCGGACCCAGGGAGTTTATGAGAGTCAGTGCATCGGCACCGGCACTTTCAGCAGCCTGGGCAATCTCCACTATGTCCGTTACGTTGGGTGTTAGCTTGGCAATCACCGGGATCTTAACTCTTTTTTTAACTGCCTTCACAAACTGGTGGGTTAACTCTGGATCCTGGCCTATTGATGCTCCGCATCCTTCCATGGCATGGGGGCAGGATACATTGAGTTCCAGGGCATCCACCAGGTTTTCCACCTGACTTGCTACAGAGGCAAATTCTTCTGGTGTGGAACCATAGACTGATGCTATCTGGGGAACATTGCCTTCCAGTTTTTTCAGTTCTGCTTGGATTGATTCCACTCCAGGGTTGGATAAGCCGATGGCATTGATTATACCACCCTCCACCTCCACGGTGGTGGGGTTGGGATAACCTTTGTTAGGCTCTGTTCCAAAGGATTTGGTTACCACTGCCCCGGCTCCGCTTCTAGCTGCCCAGTTAAGGGATGCTGCCGTGCTTCCCAGAACCCCCGCTGCCAGTGCGGTGGGGTTTCTCATTTTCATCTGGCATATTTCAGTTTCCAGCATGATTACACCTTAAGTTTAGAAGGTTTAAATTCTTTCAAGTACAGATTAAAGTCTATGAAGTGTTATGTAGTTGGTTGTTTTGCAGGCTTCTTAGTCTTGGATAAAGATTTTAACCTAATGGATTATGAACTTTTCCCACACCCGGAACTCCTGGAAAAATGGTTCCAAATGGAGGAGAAGGAATTAACCCCTGAGGAGAAGATTCTCCTGGAAAAAGTGGGTAAAAAGTGTGATGAGATCATTATTGAAACTTCACGGAGCAGTTATCACTATCAGGACCTTAAATATCATTCTAAATTTACCTATCAAATCCCCAGTAAAGGTGGGGATTACTTGCGGAGTAATCTGGGAGAGGTTCTCCATGAGGCTGGTTTTCTGGATTCAGCAGATGATTTGTGGAGTGTGAAACGGGATTTAGCCTTTCAGGTTACGGAGAGGAGGTTGAAGGAAGCCTCCCATTCAGGTGATCTTCTACTTATACAGGCCATCCATGCCATTGAGGAGCTGGAGGAAGCTGAAGTTAAACTGGTGGAAAGGATCCGGGAATGGTATCCAGTGCACTTCCCAGAAATGGATGATGTGCGGGATCATGGCCGTTACGTAGAGCTGGTGGCCCAATACGGGGACCGTGACACCATTATAGAGTCCGGTGCCCTGGGTGAAACTTCCAACGAAACCATGGAGCTGAGCCTGGGTGCTGATTTATCCCCCTCTGATTTGGAGGTGATCCAGGGTTTTGCCAGGACCATACAGTCCCTTCAACAATCCAAGAAGTCCACCACCGATTATGTTGATGTGAAGATGGAAGAGATGGCCCCTAACCTGCGTGATCTGGTGGGTGCATCTCTGGGGGCTAAACTAATAGCACACACCGGTGGTATTAAACGTCTGGCCCTTTTACCGTCCAGCACTGTTCAGATTTTGGGTGCGGAGAAGGCCTTGTTCCGTCACTTGAAAACTGGTGAACGCCCACCTAAACATGGTTTGATCTACCAGCATCCCGATGTCCGGGGTTCCCGGTGGTGGATTCGGGGTAAGGTGTCCCGGGCACTGGCGGGTAAGATCTCTCTGGCAGTGCGTAAGGATTACTTTTCCGGAGAATACGACCCAGAAGTGAAGGAGGGTTTCCAGAAGCGCCTGGAAGAGATAACCAAAGAACATCCCTTCCCTAAACGGACGGAGAAATCCAAGAAGAAAACGGACAAAAAACGGAAGAAGAAAAAGGATAAGTTCCGTTTTAAGAAGGGTGATTACCAGTATTGATGGAGGGTGGTTATCCTTATTATACAGAAAATGACAAAAAATGTGAATCATTGGTAATACATCAAAACTATGGTGTGAATGAGTTGATCTGCTGATGTGTAAGTTGGTTTATTGGTGGTTCCATTTATTAAATCTTAAAAAGGTGTGATAAATAGTAGAGGTCGTGGTTATACTATCCATAATATCCAGTATCTTTTCAATTATACTGGCAGTTTACACCATCCAGTTTTCCCGGCGGGTGGGGATCCACTGAGAATTTAGCCCAATATCATAATAAAAATTTTTAGATAAAACACCTACTTTACATAAAACGCTACCGGAATAATCTAATCATATATATTTATATTACTTGATTGTAAATAGGGGAACATGGTCAATGAATCCACCTTCCAGGGAGTGAAAATAAGATATCTGGTTTTATGGATCATTCTATTTTTTATAGTAATGACCGGACTCATACTGGCATCCCACAGCCTACTGAAAGGTGCTGAATGGTCAGTTGCCTACGGTTTGTTGTTCTATGCTCTCATATCCTACTGGATGCTCAGAAACTTCCGGAAAATTAACCTGGACTACTCCAGATTCATTGGCCACATACCCATAAATTACAACTGGCTCTTCCTCCTGACCATTGTCTTTGCAGTGATCCTTTTCTCCCTGGGCATGAATGAACTAACCCACTTCATAATATCAACCATTGACCCGGGGATTTTAGGGGAAATACCACGCACCAGCCTGTTTTACACACCACAGGACACTCCACTAGCCCCATTCATGAACTTACTGGATTTTTTAACAGGAGTGATTGCCGCCCCCATTGTGGAGGAGTTACTCTTCAGAGGAGTGATGCTGCACCGGTTCACCTTCAAGTTGGGTTTGAAAAAGGCAATACTGACCTCTTCAATCATCTTTGGATTGCTGCACGCGGATTTCATCGGGGCCTTTGTCTTCGGCATGGTGATGTGCATCCTCTACATTAAAACCGGAACCCTCATCATCCCCATCATCGGCCACATGCTCAACAACCTGTTAGCATATGGTATGCAGATGCTGAGCAATATAAATCAGCAGAACAGTGCCCTGGTCTCATCAACACCCCACCCCAACATTGGTGTGGCAGCCTTCCTCCTGATTGTGGCCGGGATGATTATTTTATATTTCCTCTACCGGAACTGGCCCAGGGCTTACTGGAACCCACCCTACTTCCAGCAGGATTATCAGGGAGTTCAGGAGAATTATTACTACTAAAATATGGGTATTGCTAAAATAGTGGAATTATCCACTGGAGTACTGGAAAATTTAATATGTTGTCAACTCACAAGGTAAACCTAAGAGCAGACTTATTTTTATAAACTAATTATAGGAACATGTAAAATGGAGTTTAAACTGGAATCTGGAGATGAAATCCGTGGCGTGTATAAACTGGACGGTCACCTGGCCACCTGCAACCTCAACCCTGGAGTGAAGGTTTACGGGGAGAAACTGGTGGATTATGAAGATGTTGAGTTTCGCCTGTGGGATCCTCGTCGTTCAAAACTGGGAGCTGCCCTCTTGAAGGGATTGGAAACTTTCCCAGTTAAAGAAGATTCCCATGTTTTGTATTTAGGTGCTTCTGCCGGTACCACCCCATCCCATATCTCAGATATCCTCACCGATGGTGTGATCTACTGTGTGGAGTTCGCCCCACGTATGATGAGAGAGTTATTAACGGTTTGCAGGGGACGAAAAAACATGACCCCCCTGTTGGATGATGCCAGTAAACCTGCCAATTACCGGGGATTGCTGGAGAAGGTGGACCTGGTTTATTCTGATGTGGCTCAGCCCAACCAGACTGATATATTCATGGATAACATGCGGATGTTCATGGATGATGAGGGTCAGGGTATGATCATGATCAAGGCCCGGAGCATTGATGTAACCCGTAAACCAAGGAAAATATTCCGTGAGGAAGCATCCCGGTTAAAAGAACATGGATTCAGGGTGATGGATAAAGTGGACCTGGACCCATACGAAAAGGACCACCGCTGCCTGGTTTGTGAGTTCGCTTTTTAGAGGTTTTCTATCAATATACTCTATTAGCATCAGCACCCCCAACAACTCCTGCCAAAAAAACCGGGTGAATGATTTGAAATCTTCCAGTTTATGATGTAGGAGAATCACAAAAGACAGGTTGTGAGTTCCGGTTACCGGATGTTAAGATTAAAAGCCCTATGCCCAGTATATGAGGATTATTTCCAGTTTAGATCTACCAAGAAATATAGAAATTCAAACAGAACGAACCACTCAACATGAGTTTAATCACTTCACATACAATATTATGATATAATATAAATAGGAGAATAGATCATAATATGTTTAGGGAGAGAAATTTTAGGAGTTAGCGGATAAGTTGTGGGATACTTACCAAAAAATATTAACCCCCTAAATTTTCCCCTCCTTTGCCAATCCTACCATAGTCTATTTTTATTGAAATGGCTTTTACCTTAATAAAAAATGGTTGATATGTATCCATTTTTTGATTAGATAGGGAAATATTAGTTTTCACAGAAGGTTACTGTGTCAATGCCATAGAATCTCAACCAAAATATTTAAATACCTTGAAATACTAGCTTAACAAATCCATTACTTCCCTGTTGGAATGTGGGATTTGGAAACCCATAATTATGATTTAATTCCAGGGTAAATTGTTCTAAAGGGCCCGTAGCTCAGTCTGGGAGAGCGCCTGGCTTTTAACCAGGTGGCCGCGGGTTCAACTCCCGTCGGGCCCGTTTAGATTTTCTATTATTTTAAAATCATTTGAATCTTTAAGATTCATACTAAATCCAGTTTTCATCATTCACCCTTAAAAGTTAAATTAATATGCAATCTTCAACCTATTAAGATCAGGCAGGGGTACCCGAGTGGACAAAGGGGGTGGACTCAAGATCCTCTGGCGTAGGCCTTCAAGGGTTCGAATCCCTTCCCCTGCACTCATTTTAGGATTATTTTGAATCTTTAATATGCATTAAATCTATGTTAATAAATGCATTAAATCTATGCCCCCCATTTTTAGTAAAAAAGCTTTTAAAAATCGGAATAATGAACTTATCACATTTAAGGAGTTTCCCTTTAAAACTAAGTGTGTGAAGATCATCTACCCCAAAAAGGGTTAAATTGATATAACATGACCAACCATCTGGTTATATTGCAGGGGTACCCAAGCGGTCAACGGGGATAGGTTCAGGGCCTATTGGTGTAGGCCTTCAAGGGTTCGAATCCCTTCCCCTGCACTCATATCTTATTTTAATAACCCCATGTTATCTGGATTTATATCGTAGATTATCCTGATATTTTGATCTTATTGATTATGGATCTTCTTAATCCTCTAAAAAGGAGGATGATGGGAAAAAAAGAAGGATGATGGGATATATTACCCCCTCAACTCTATATCCACTTACTTATGATATATCCTCTTACTTCTGACCCTTATATCCTCTTACTCATGGTTCTTTTATGTAACCCCACAGCCAGGGCAAAGAAGAGGACTGTGAACACCAGGAGGATTATAAAATCCCATAAAACCGGGAAATAACTGGTTCCCTGAAGGGTGTAACGAACCAGATCCGTGAAGTAAGTCAGGGGCGAGAACAGGGCGATGATCTGTCCCCAGGGAGGCATGGTCTCCAGGGGTATGAATATTCCACTGATGAACACCAGTGGAAATCTCACCAGGGATGAGATCATCATAATGTTAGAGGGGATGTTGGATGGTGGGGCAGAGAGTATCAGACCGAATGAGGAGAAACACGCTGCTGCCAGTACCAGGCCCAGTATGAGGGTTAAGGGATGGATTATACCAACACCCATGAGTAATCCCAACCCAATGGGTAGCAGGGGTATTATGATTCCGAATATGAAGGATGCCATCATATCCCCCAAAATGATGGTGGTTATGGATATGGGAGTGGATATCAGCCTTTCCAGAGTCTGCACCTGGGCTTCCCATGGTGCAATTATAGGGGAAACTGCAGTGGCTGTGAAAAACACGGTCATCCCGATTAAACCAGATATCAGGAATTCTGGTGACAGATTTCGGCTGCCAATAAAAAATGCCAGGAAGAGGAATAACGGCATCATGAAGCCGAATATAATTACCGGTCCCTTTAGGTAATAGATACGTATGTCCTTTTTCATAATCCCCAGGGATCGTTTGAACTGGTCCAGGTTGAACATGTTTATTCATCCTCCCCGGTGAGCTGGATGAAAACCTCTTCCAAAGAGGGGGCCATGGTGTTCAAACTCATTATCTTAATGTTTCTGGATTCAGTAAAGCTGGTTAAGGAGGTAATGAGGTCACTGACGTTATCGGTGGATATTATGAGATTATCCCCCTCCTTTCTCAGGTCATTGATGTGGGGGATTCCGGTGAGGTTTTCCAAGTTCACGGTATCGTCAAAGCTTATCTTCACTGAGTGGAGATTTTTAATCTGATTTTTAAGTTTTTCAGGACGATCTATAGCTGCGATTTTACCATGGTTGATGATGGCCACCCGGTCTGAGAGTTGGCTGGCCTCGTCCATGTTATGAGTGGTTAGGAAGATGGTTTTCCCGTTCTGAGGGAATTCCTGGAGTATTTTCCGGATGAGTCTGGTGCTCTGCACATCCAGACCAGAGGTGGGTTCATCCAGAAAGAGGAGTTCGGGGTCGTTAACCAGGGCCATGGCCAGGATCAGTCTCTGTTTCATTCCCTTGGAGAATCCCTTCACCTGGTCATCCTTCCGCTGGTAGAGTCCCATTTTCTCCAGGAGGTTTTTGGATCTTTCCTCGGCAATTTTGCGGGGGATTCCGTAGAGTTCGGACATGAGGATCATGTTCTGCCAGGCTGATAGGTCCACGTAGGCATTGGAAGTTTCTGGGACCACACCAATGTTCTGTTTGGCCTTTAAGGATTCCTTCTGGATGTCATAGCCCATGATCACAGATTTACCCTGGTCTGGTTTGATTATCCCGGTGAGCATCCGGACGGTGGTGGTTTTACCCGCACCATTAGGGCCCAGGAATCCGAATATCTCACCCTTTTTCACTTCAAAACTCACACCATCCACTGCAGTGAGGTCATCGTAGATTTTGGTGAGGTTTTGAGCTTTGATTACACTGTCCATTCATTATCACCTATGTACTAATTCTGATAAATTGATTATACTAATTTTACTCCTTTAACCACTATAAATGAACCTTCACCGTGCCCTTCCTTCACTGGCTCCCTATCCTTTACCTCCCCCATTGGTTTTGATATGGTCTGCCTAAACTGGAAATCATTGAAATGTGCCTTTTTCAGGTGAAGTATGACTTCTTTTACCGTGTAGAATCTGGCTTCCCGGTAAAATGTGCTTTCCCCTTTATGTTCCTGGTAGAAATGACCTAATGGACTTTCAGCATCTATGAATCCTATTATAATGGAACCATCTGGTTTTAAAACACGGTTTGCTTCCAGGAGTGCTTTTTCAAGGTCGTCCAGGAAGCAGATGGTAGTGACCATTAAAATAAAATCGAATTCCCGGTCCGGAAATGGTAAAGATTCCGCCACTCCCTGAATGAATTTAATACCCCTTTTCCGGGCTAATTTCCCCATTGCAGAGGAGGGGTCAAGGCCCAATTTGATTTTAAGTGTACCTGCAAAACGTCCACTGCCCACACCAACCTCCAATCCATTCCCCCCCTTAGGTAGTAGTTCTTTAACTGCTTCCAGTTCTGACTGGTAAATTAGAGGGTTCTTATCATACCATTCATCGTATTTCCCGGCATGAGTCTGGAAGGGTTTAATCTTAGGCATGATCTTTCACTCAACTAAATTTTAATATGTTGGTTATGGTTCATAATGATTCATAAAAAAAGGGCCATTATCAGGTTTTATAGTTTCCGAGGTAATTGAATCCCATTGAACATTGGGGATGCAGATAAATGTCCAACCAGGGTACTAAAAATGCTAGATATTTCATCTATTTGCTGGTAAATCTAACCCCCATCTGGAAGGCCTTTTCACAGTCCTGGGGGAAGACTTCCCTGCGCTTTTTTAGTTTTTCTTCTGGGTTGAAGCGTGATGAAACATATTTAGTGTAATCATCAAACTGGTAGGTGTCGGTGACATAGAGTGATTCTGATTCACCGATTATGCGTTCTGTGAGTTTTTTTATGGTGTTAAAATACTGATGATAGCCTATTTCTTCCATGAGTTCCTCAACCACACCCATGGTGTAAATAAAACCTACTGGTATTCTCCGGGGAAATAAAGTTGATCCTTCAGGGTCATAGACCAGGTAGGGGAAGATAAGTCGTTCTAGGAAGGATCTCATCTCTCCGGTGGCAGTTCCCAGATAAATGGGAGATCCGAGGATGATGGCATCGGTTTCTTCGATCTTTTTCAAAACTGGGGTTAAATCGTCTCTGGCAGCACAGGTACCATAGCTTTTCCCATCTTTTAGTTTACAGGCAAAACAGCTTTTACAACCCTTATAGTTCAGGTCGTAGAGGTGTATGAGTTCGGTTTCTACCCCTCTTGATTGGGCTCCCTCCAGGGCTTTTCCAATCAGGGCTGCGGTGTTACAATTCTTCCGGGGACTTCCATTAATTCCAATGATTTTCATATTTTTACTCTCCATTTTTTTAAAAAGTTGAAAATCTTAGTGAATGCTATTAGTATAGTTCTATGGAAAAAGAAGCCGAATAAATTTTCTATTTAAGTCTTCATCGAATGATCCAAGGTAGGCAATTTCTAATTTGTCTCTTCATCTATTGGTCCAAGGTAGGTTGCAAAGAATCCATCAGTATCGGCATATACTGGTTTGAATCCCTGTTTTTCAGCATCATCCATGGTCTTCTTCAAGAAGTCTCTTCCCCAGGCAGTGATGGATTCTGAACATTGCAGACTATACCAGCGGAAGGTGCTGTGGTTGTATAATCCGTAAAATGTGTTGGCCAGTCTTTTCAATGCTTCCTGCTGAGCATTCAGAACCTGACGTTGCCTGTGGTCCGTGGACTGTTTCATGAGGGATTTTATTCTTATTCTATCCTGGAGAATTTGACCAATAGCCGATGGTATGAATCCCACTGGTTCTTTGTGAAATTTATAACCATCTTCTGGTGAAACATGGCAATTTTTTCCTTTGGGCTCTTTTTCATAAGTGAAGCTGTCCGGGGAAATGTTCTTGGATATTATGATGCTGGGGTAGAGGCTTCTGAAATCGAAGTAGATGATATTCTCATGCAAACCCTTAACCGGCTCCTTAACATATCCTCCCACCACATGGATATCTTCCCGTTGGGTTACCTCTGATGGGCTGGGTTTATTAGGCACCAGATTTTGGTACTGGAATGATTTTCTGATTAAATACCATTCAACCAGCCTTCCAGAAGCCATGCGGGAGACGTCGAATAATGGTTGGCCCACGATACGGGTTAACTCTGTGCTGAGGGGTATCATTCTCTCCCCGATCCTGGTAACTGCCACTGCATCGTGGAGGGAGTAATGGAAGAGAGTTTCCAGTCTACGGCCTCCTTCATCCCAGTAGATGTGGATTTCATCCCCGGGGATGTCCAATTTCTTCTCCCCACATAGTTCCAGGTAAACATGTTCCAGGGTGTGACGCGCCAGATGCATATAACGGCGGACATTGAAGTAAAGGTCAATGTGGATCCGGCCTTTGATCATTGCAGAGTTGGTGAAACCTGTTCTGGTGAACTTGGGTGGGGATCCATCTATTCCCAGCTTGAGAGGCACCCCCAGTTTAGCGGCCCGGTCCCGGATGTAGGGGAGGTCGAAGGAGTCTGAATTGTAGCCCAGGATGATGTCCGGGTTTTCTGATTCCACAGTTTCCACGAATTTCTCCAGTAATTCCTTCTCATCATCCACTAATTCCACAAAGTCTAAGGGGCTGCCATTGGGGTCTGAGGAATCTGGGGGATTTTTGGTGGATAAGACTTTCCTGAAGCCCTGGTTACTGGAGAAACTGATTAAGATAATGGGGTCCAGGTCTGATTGGGGCATGCCCCGGGGGTTGTAAACCTCAATATCAAAACTTAAAAACTTGAATTCTGGTAGGCTGGAATCCATGGGTTTTGGAGGGTTTTCCATCTGGAAGATGCATGGCTTTGGTGTTCTGTTATTTTCAGATCCTTCGGTTGCCCCTTGTGATTCATGTCCGTTTAATCCCTGTGATCTCCGTGAAGATTGGGCAGAATTTAAGACCTTACCCTGCACTTCCACCACGTTAAGGGGAAATAATCCTTTATCTATGAGGTATCTGCGGTAAAATGGAATATCATGTTCTCTGATTTCCTTTACAGAAGGTAAGTTCAATATCTTCTCCCTGAGTTTGGGAATATCCCGGGGATGCTTGAAGGTTACCTTCAGGACCTCTTTATGTTCCCCCATATCATTCCTGGGGACCATTTCCACCGAGATAAGTTTTAATTCACTTAACTCATGTGTGCAGTCAGTGATACAGTGAGGATCAGAAGGAATGACGTAGATGTAGGGTTTGAAGCTTTTATCCAGTACTATGATGTGTCCTTCTTCATTTTCTCCCATGAGCTTGCCGAATAACCTTATAACCGGTTCCTGATTCCGGGTGACGTAATCAATGTCCAGGAGAACGAATTTTTTAGTCTGCATATGGGCTTCACCAGTACACCTTGGTAGATGTTACTATGCGGAGTGAAGGTCAAGGCAGTTGAGGTAGAGAGAGTGATAAGTAATCATACTTACCAACTTCACACCATCTCGATAAAAAAATGAGGAATTCACTGGAAGTGTTTTAAAAATGTGACTGGTTTAAACTACGCCTGTGTTTTTAAAACTGCAACTGTTTTATGCTCTGGAGAGTGGAACATACAAATGTGACAGTTCCTTTCTCTTTTTCAGTATCCCTGATAAGTTTTATAGCAGTTCTCCTCCAGAGTTCCCCAGGATTTTCCCCCCTAACATCAGCTGAGCCCATTAGATCACCCTCATATAATTGGTCAGGATCAGGCGGGGATACGTCTTTAAGCCATAAATCAACTTGAGCTTCTTCTCGGGATAAGTTTTCAGGCCATGATTCATCAATTAAGATTCTGAATCCATCTTCTTCTTCAGGGAGTTGGTATATTCCTTTTATTTTCAACATGTGCATCACTTGTAATGGTTAATTTACCATGATTAAACATGATAATCAATTTAACATTATTAATCATGATATATATAATTAACTGATTTCAAATTCAACATTATCCTGGATCCAGATATAAAGGGTAACTAAAATTAAAAAATAATCGAAGTTTATAAACGAATCCTATCCTCATTTTTAGGAATTCCCTTTTCCACGGTGATCCAGTGTCCATCCTGATATAATTCATATTCCTCAAAACAACAGGGGATACCCTTAGCAGTGGTTGCATCAGGGCCATCCATGAGTTGGAAATGAAGGTGAGGGGCGGTTGAGTTACCAGAATGACCCAAATTCCCTAAAAGATCTTCAGGTTCGATTAAATCACCATTTTCTACTTTTACCGAACCAGTTTTCATATGCCCCAGAAATAGCCATATTCCATCCCATATTCGGTCACCCTGAATTATAACGAAATTACCAGCAATATCCTGGATGCTATGCTTGTGGGGATCAAAAAACCAGGCATTCTTAAAGGCCAATGAAATATCACGGAGTGGCTGCACAGGGTCGCGTTCAGGGTATCCGTCAAGGGCTTCCACTACCCTGCCAGAAATAGGTGCGTAAATAGGTTTTCCATAGGAGTAACAGTCGTTTAAATGCACCCGGCCTAAAACATGATCCAGAGTACTTTTTCTGTGGAATTTAACCGGTTTTTGGGTCCAGTCAACCTGCATGAGGTCGAAAGCATAGGTTGATGCAAAAGAATGAGTACCATGACTGGGAACTTTAGATCCAGGGCTGTTTACGACCATCCATTCACCCTCAAGAGGGGATTTTATGGGTACCGGTTCCATAGTATCTATATCCATGACCCTATCTCATATATGCATAATTTTATCCAGCCAGAACTCATTTCAACCAGAGCCCATAAGTTACACCGGCCCCATCAAGCAAACAGACCCTAAAAGCAGGAGCCCCATGGTTTTTTAGGTTATTTCTAAATATATTTATCAGTATTCATCTATTCAATGGAAGTACATTCCCAGGTTTCGGCTTCAGTATCGATGGTGGCGTATAATTCTGTTTCCACATCATTGAACAGGTCTTCACAACCGAATTCCAGGTCTGCTGATTTTTTAACCGCATACATTCTGCCACGGGCACTCTTGACTACTATATCTCCCTCACGGGTTATTCCTATAACTAATTGTTTGATTTCCTTTGCCATTTTCTTAACTCCTGATAATTTAATTTAATATTGTTACATTTTAAAGTCCATAATTTCCATGGGACCTTTCATGATCTAATATGTAATCAGATTATCAAATATTTTTATGTCGAATTATTACACAAACCTTCCGGGGAATTCTTTTGATCCAGCCTAGATTAAACCTAAATATGGCATTATAAACCCCCTAAGAAAATAAAAAATAAAAAAAAAGAGGATAAAGTAATTTTATCCCCATGGTAACCTTTTCCCGTATTTAAATGGCTGATCAATCCCCTATTTTAGGTTTAATTATGGGGTGTGGCTAGATGATTAGGTCAGGTCGAAACGGTCCAGGGTCATGACCTTGTCCCAGGCCTTTATAAAGTCCTGGACGAACTTCTCCTGGGAGTCTTCACAGGCGTAGACCTCGGCCACTGCCCGGAGCTCGGAGTTGGAACCGAAGATGAGGTCCACCCGGGTGGCGGTCCACTTGAGTCTGCCAGTTGCCCGGTCCCGTCCCTCATATACATCCCCCTCATTTGAGGATGGATTCCATTCGGTTTCCATGTCCAGCAGGTTCACGAAGAAGTCATTGGTGAGTGCTTCGGGCCTTTCAGTGAAGACACCATTCTGGGAACCTTCATAATTGGCATTCAAGACTCGCATACCACCGATGAGAACCGTCATCTCCGGGATGGTCAGGGTCATAAGTTGGGCCTTGTCCACCAGCAACTCTTCGGCTCTGAGTGGGCTTTCTTCTTTTTGATAGTTTCTGAATCCATCAGCGAGGGGTTCGAGAACATCAAATGATTCTGCATCGGTCTCTTCTTCCAGGGCGTCCATACGTCCCGGGGTGAAGGGTACCTTTACATCATGTCCTGCATTTCGAGCAGCCTCTTCAACACCAGCGCAACCCGCCAGGACTATGAGATCAGCCAGGGAGACCTTCTTGTCACTGGTTTGGGCCTGGTTAAATTCCTTCTGGATGTCTTCAAGTATTTTGAGCACGGTGGCTAGCTGGTCTGGTTGGTTAACCTCCCAATCCTTCTGGGGTGCCAGGCGGATGCGGGCACCGTTGGCACCTCCACGGAAATCAGAACCACGGAAGGTGGATGCCGAGGCCCAGGCCGTGTAAACCAGCTCCCTTACTGGGAGATTGGTGGATAGTATCCATTCCTTAAGGGTGGTGATGTCTTCTTGGTTGATTAATTCATGATCAACTGCGGGGATGGGGTCCTGCCAGATGAGATCCTCTTGGGGTACCTCCCCTCCGAGGTAGCGTGTCCTGGGTCCCATGTCACGGTGGGTTAGCTTGAACCAGGCCCTGGCGAATGCATCGGTGAACTCCTCCGGGTTCTCATAGAAGCGCCTGGAGATCTTTTCATAGGCAGGGTCTAACCGTAAAGAGAGGTCGGTGGTTAGCATGCCAGGGGTGCGGCGTTTTTGTGGGTCGTGGGGATCGGGAACAGTATCTTTGCCTGCTTCGCCCTTGGGCTTCCACTGGTAGGCTCCGGCCGGGCTCTTCTCCAGCTCCCATTCAAATTCAAAGAGTATCCGGAAGAAGTTGTTGTCCCACTGGGTGGGGGTGTTGGTCCAGATTACTTCCGGGCCACCGGTGATAGTGTCGTTGCCTTTACCAGTGCCTAGTTTGTTCTTCCAACCCAGGCCCTGTTCCTCGATGGGGGCGGCTTCTGGTTCCGGTCCCACATTCTCCGGGTCACCGGCACCGTGGGTTTTTCCGAAAGCATGGCCACCGGCGATGAGGGCCACGGTTTCCTCATCGTTCATGGCCATCCGGGCGAAACTCTGCCTTATGTCATGGGCCGCGGCTATGGGGTCTGGTTTGCCGTCTGGTCCTTCCGGGTTCACGTAGATCAATCCCATTTCAATGGCTGCCAGTGCTTTTTCCAGTTCCCGTTCACCGGTATGTCGGGTGTCGGTGAGCCATTCAGTTTCGGAGCCCCAGTACACGTCTTTTTCTGCTTCCCAGATGTCTTCACGTCCCCCACCGAATCCGAAGGTTGCAAATCCCATGGATTCCAGGGCCACGTTACCGGCCAGGATCATGAGGTCGGCCCAGGATATTTTCCGGCCGTATTTTTGTTTGATGGGCCAGAGTAACCGGCGGGCCTTGTCCAGGTTGCAGTTGTCTGGCCAGCTGGAAAGGGGTGGGAAGCGCTGGTTACCGTTACTGCCCCCTCCCCGACCATCACTGATACGGTAGGTTCCGGCACTGTGCCAGGCCATACGGATGAATAGCGGCCCGTAGTGGCCGAAGTCCGCTGGCCACCAATCCTGTGAATCAGTCATGAGGTCCTGGAGGTCCTTCTTCACAACCTCCAGGTCCAGGCTCTCAAATTCACGGGCGTAGTTGAAATCCTCATCCATGGGATTGGACTTTGCGCAATGCTGGCGTAGTATGTCCAGGTTCAACTGGTTCGGCCACCAATCAAGGTTCTTCAAGCCACCCCTAATGCTCTTTTCACTTTTTTCATCCATAATTTCCACCCTCTTTTTTTACGTGTGATTCATTTTTTTTAATTGAAAAAAACGTGACCCTGGTGTTTAATGATTCAATTACCCCTGGAAAACATTCCCCCGGAGTAAATGTTGAATTTTTTAATTGTTTCTCACAGTTATTTATGAATTACAATTTTA
>JABNAD010000436.1_pt1 | contig 25234 bp, 24 predicted proteins | sample 7240381 | NCBI WGS metagenome assembly JABNAD01 (sample SAMN11332834, study PRJNA596920) | anaerobic digester metagenome | biome: digested sludge; isolation source: digested sewage sludge-derived enrichment culture grown on H2/CO2 | place: Germany: Goettingen
GATGTGAAAGCCGTGCAGGAGGTTTTAGGCCACGATCATTTGAATACTACCGAAATTTACACCCATATCGACAACGATGCCCTCCGCGTTGCCGCAAAGGCAAATCCCTTGTCACACGTTAAGCATCAACGGAAACAGGATTCTTGATTTGAAGATTGCCGTGAGGAAGACATTACCATTGCAAAACGGTAACAAATCGGTTACAATGACTCTTGTCTTCGCGAGACAAATTCGATATAGGAGGTTTCCGTACATGTTTTGTAATTCTAATTTCAACTGCGATTTCAACGGTGCCAACGGCGGTTTTGACTGCGGCGCTCTCTTCCAGATGCTGAGCAAGTGCTTCGGCTTTGGCTGCTAATTGACACAGAACTTACGGCTCGCACTTACAGTGCCACTAGTGCTGTACTGAGCGATTGACCTTCGGCGGTCCCGCCTTGCGGGGCCGCCTTTTTTGCGCCTTCCCCCTTCCTTGAAAAAAGCGCACCGCCGCCGGAGGCTTCCGGCGGCGGTGCGCTTTTTATATGTAATGCTTTAATTTTCGCAATCAGCTCAGCAGACTGTTCCAGTTCCAGCCATGATTTTGCGGCAGGATTCCAAGCCGCCACAGAGATACTCCGGTAATTCCCAAGAGCTTGGCGGCGTTCGACGATGCCTGCACGCTATCCCCATCCTGATACCACATGAAATACCGACTGCCATCCTCTGCGGCGTAGGTCGCATAGGGCATCTGGTACGCATCCGACCAGCCCAGTTGCGTCCCAGCCTGACCCAGCCGCTGGTAAACGGTCTCTGCCGACGGATAGACCGGCGTGCCGGAGAGCAGTTTGCCAGCCGCGTCGATTTTCCAAGCCACCGGCTTGCTGGAGTAGCCCAGCAGAATCTTAGAAACGTCCTCCACACCGGTGTTGGCGTTGGTAATCGCCAGTAAAGACGCATACACTTGGTCCATGGGGGCCGGAGCGGCGGTCTTATGGTATTCCGTCCCCACGTAGGAGCTCAGGTCCCGAGCGTCATAGTCATAGGCCATCAAGATCACCTTGTCGGCCAGTTGTCCGATGGCACGGTAATCGTAGCCGTCGTAGTAGCTGCCGGTAGTCAAAGCCGGGGAAACGCAGACATATAAGCTCTTGCCAAGGGAATGCACTTTACCGGAAAGCGCAGTGAGAAACGCAGTGTAATCCGCCTTTTGGGTGCTGCGCAGACCCTCAAAATCAATGGTCACGCCGTTGTAGGGATTCTTTCCAATGGCATTGTAGGAAACCGTCAGTTCATTGACGATTTGCGTCACTGCCGCTTCCCTTCCGCTGGTGGAGGAAATCAATTCCTTCACGCCGCCCGCCGCATCCATGAATACGGTGAGGTTCAGGGGTGTACCGTTGCTCTCCAGATAGCTTATCACATCCTGATAGCCACTGGGTATGGCGTACTCGTTGCTGCTTGCGCTGGTGGTGGACAGCAGGGCCGATGTCCCGTCCCAAGTCATCCGGCTCCATCCGGCGCTGACTGCCTCCATCCCGCTCGTCAGCCCTATCTGGCTGTAAGAAGAGATGGCGTAGAATCCATGGACAAAGTCCGTCTTCTGGTGCAGCTTTTCATAGATGCGTACCAGCATGGCGGCTGCCTGCGCCCGAGTGGCGGAGGCTGAGGGTGCAAACGTGGTGGCGCTGGTGCCGGTGGTCATGCCTATCTGATAGGCCACGGCCACATACCCCTTTCCCGCCGTTACATCCGTGAATGGCAGGGCCGCCTGCTTTTCCTCGTTGGCGGCGGCCCCCTTCAGCCCCAGCGCACGCACCAGCATCTCGGACATCTCCGCCCGGGTGATGGCGTCGTCCGGACGGAAGTTCTTTCCCCCGTCTACCGCATCGTGAGCCGCCGCAGTCTCCGCCGCGGAATACCAGCTGTGGGAAGCGGGTACGTCTGCAAAGGACGGGGTTGCAGGAGTCTCCGTCCCCCACCCCATCATTCGCGCCAGTACAGCTGCAAACTGCCCCCGGGTCATGGAGTCGGAGTACCCGAAGGTACTGGCACTGTAACCGCTCATCAGGCCGTAATCCACGGCCTTTTGCACAGCACCCGTCAGAGAGCTTCCAGATGGAATGTCGGTAAAGGAGACGACTGCCGCCGCTGGGACAGTTAGGGATGCCGCCAACGCTGCAGCCAGAACCCCCGCGCATAATTTTTTCATTGCTTTCGCCTTTCTTCTGTAAAAATAACTGATAAATTCGGCCGCTTTCAGCACCTCAGCATCAAAAGCCGGTCGAAGACTTTTTTAGTATAACACCGTTAAAATCTCAATTCAAGACTTTAGGGCCGAGTGACGCCGATGATCTGGATGGGGCGAATCATGCGGTATTCATAACTGGAAAGAGGCCGGTTATCTGCATCGTAGCTGTGGGCAGCCACCAGAATGTTCTCCGGTCTAAACGGCGGCCAAGCCGCAACCACTACCGGCGTGTGCTGGTAGACGTCCCCTTTAAAAGAGAGCTGGATTACGTCGCCGGGGCGAATCTCCTGCAGGGTACACTCCCGTCCAACCGGCCCCACGGAGGGCTGGGAACGGACGAGAAAATTGAAGAAATACTCCACTCCCGTCCAAGACGGGGATTTTTGATTCGCATCAATGTAATACCAGCCAAAGGTCGGCAGGAAGTTCATGATGCCGGACCCGGCGAAGACACACTGGGACGCGAAATTGGTGCAGTCGCCGCCCAAGTTCTCATAGTCGTAAAAATCCGGATTTCGACCAAAGGCCCACCGATGGGCATACTGCACAGCCGCCCGGCGGTCATAATCCTGCAAAAATTTCATAATAGGCCCCCCTTCCCTCTCTTCAGAGTATGCCAAAAGGGGCGGACGTGTGAGCATAAGGACCGGGATGGCGATGCTTTCTTTCGAAGAAAGAGCGATAATAGAAACCACCCTCTACTTGCATTTTGCAGTAGAGGGTGGTTTGCGGCGTAATTATACAAATTCGCGCAAATACTTGCTTCGGCTCGGATGCCGAAGTCTGCGCAGCGCTCTTGCCTCTATTTGACGAATCCGCTCTCTGGTAACACCAATATAGTTGCCAATCTCTTCTAGTGTATGGGGTTCATATCCATTTAATCCGAACCTCATATTGAGGACCATTTGCTCTCGTGGTTGCAAATAGGAGAGTTGCTTGTTAATTTCCTGACGCATCATAGTTTCTATTACTTCTTCTTCCGGAGAAGCGATAGTGGAGTCTTCGATAAAGTCTCCTAACATAGTAGACTCATCACCACCAACAGGGGTTTCCAGTGAAACTGTTGGTGCAGAATTTTGCATCAACTGCTCCACTTTCTCAATGGAAAGACCCGTGGCTTCAGATAAATCTTTTTCAGTAACCGTTTCTTTCTGCTGATAAACTTCCTGTGCAGCTTTATTGATTTTCCGAAGGTCTTCGTTGAAATGCACGGGCAGTCGTACCGTCTTGTCCTGATCGGCTATGCTTCTTGTAATCGCCTGTCGAATCCACCATGTTGCATAAGTAGAGAAACGAAACCCCAGAGTATAGTCATAACGCTCCACAGCTTTCATCAGACCCAGATTCCCCTCCTGTATGAGATCCAGAAAGGTCATTGACTGCGTATACGATGTATGTTTCTTTGCCAAGCTGACGACGAGGCGCAGATTTGAACAGATCAGCTTTTCTTTTGCGTTTTGATCTCCATTGGATGAACGAATCGCAAGCTGGCGTTCTTCTTCCTGGTCAAGCAAAGGTGACGCACTCGCTTGCTTCAAATAATGCTGCACAGCACTCGTAGCGGCAGTGTCCGTTTGGTTTATAGGTACAGAGTAATCGTCGGGCATTTGAACCTCCTACCTTTTCAAGTATATCAGGCTATTTCTCGTATGTATTCTACACCGTCCAGTGCATAGAGATTATCAAGGATATCGTTATGATTCAGTTTTTGAGTAAGACCAATGGAGAAGATCAAAGTTCCTAGCTCCTGATTCAGCGTTTTTACATTCCCTCTTTGCATATCAAACAGTTCAAAATGTTGCTCTTGCGTATATTCAGACAGTCTGCGCAGAGAAAATGAGGAATTGTATTCCAAATAAATATCCATGGTCTTGGCGTGCTGCTTGATGTAGATATCTACTTTTTTCAAACTTACAAGAGCAAATAATGAGAAACCAAAACCAATCACGGCTCCCATATAGAATCCAACTCCAATCGCCAGCCCCAGCCCTGCCGCCAACCAAAGTCCCGCCGCTGTAGTAAGGCCGCGCACCTCATCATTCCGGGTTACAATGATTGTTCCAGCACCCAGAAAGCCAATTCCGCTGACTACCTGCGCAGCAAGACGCGTAGGGTCGGTTTCGGGGTAAATAGTTGATATATATTGATTTGTCAGCATGATTATGGTTGAACCGATACAAACCAGTACATAGGTCATAAAACCGGCGGGACGATTTCGCAAACCACGCTCTGTGCCAAGGATACCTCCCACGAGCAAGGCGAGAACGATTCGCAGCGTTATAGAAAGGCCGTTGATCTCACGGAATAACACGCAATTGAACTCAGGCCATTCAAAAATATTCAAATACTGATTTCCCCCTAAAGTTAAATCTCCATGCTATTTTCAGAGACTGGAAACGGTAAATTGCAGAAATTCCGCTTCCTTTGTCTAACTAACTGATAAGTGGTTGATCCTGCAAAAATACTGATAGAATGCAGTTGCAATTTCTTCTTTTTCGGTTTCTGCGAACAGGCTCGTAATTTGAAGCAGAACCTGCTGCATAATGCTATTTGAAAAGTATTTAAACGGAATGTTTCCCCAGCGCGGAAATACCCCGTCATTTTCAAAATAGTCCCAATAGGGTAAAGCAAACTTTAAAGGCAATAGAATCCTGTATGTTTCATGCACGTTTACAAATCCGTCGTGGCAATACTCCCCTAAGAAGTCCTCGGCAACCATAAAGGCGCCCAATATGAGCCTGTCTTTTTCCTGCCCACCTTTGGGAATTCCCGTCAGCAGACACCCGGAATTTGGTTTTAGTCTGTTTGGAATTCGTGGCTCTCCTTTGGAATGTCCACTTAAATAACAGCCGGTTGAGATCACTCCACTTTCAAAGATTTCATTAAAGTCATCAATCGAGACATGAAAAGCCGCTTGAGAGTTTGGTAGAATTTTTATATTTTTCAATTGCCTGCGCCGTTCCTGCTCCTCACATTCCGCTTTCCAGTTTGCTTCCTCTGCCTGAAGCTGCTGATTATATTTGGCAGTGATCTTTTTTTGCTTTTCAGCGTCCTTCAAGGTCAGATAACGGACAAACGCTTCTGGGTAGAAGAAACGCTTTTCTCCCTTTGAAAAGAGAATAGAAATGATAGTGCCATCGCTGGAAAGGCCGGTCACTATCCCTTTCCCAAAAGAAATATGCTTTACCGCTTGCCCAACCAATTGCATTTTTTCCCCTCCATTCAGAATAATTATAAAAAGGAAAGCCTGCACCGCTCAAACTAAAAAGCAAGTAAGAGCAGCGCAGACTTTTAACAGCCAATATCGTTACAAAAGAATCATCTGCAATTACTCAGCTGCCTGCTCTACTGTGGAAGCGCCGATACGTTTTGCATCCTTGATCCGCAGAATGATCTCATCCTTGTCGATTTTCAAGTCTATTTTCTCATTGTTGAGTTCAGGAATATCCCCCACGGTTAAAACGCTGCCTACGGGCATTCCATCCACATCAATTGTAATTGTGTCGATCATGTCCTCCGGTAAAGATGTGTATGGGATTTCGGAAACCATCCTTTCCAGAGACGCTGTTACCTTTTCCATGTTTTTTAAGATGATATGGATGACGCTACTAACGAGCTGATTGGGTGCTAATGCCTGAAAACGGAAGTGGAGGATCTCGTTGTTCAGATTATCAATTGATTTTTCTCGAATCTGCACCGGGATTACCTTCCCGTCCAGTTCAAGTTTGAGCTTGCTTCCTTCCCGTTTGTGGCGTACCAGCTGCCGTGCAGTGGATTCATCGATCTGAAGGGAGATGGACTCCTTCAAGGGACCGCCAAAAACACTGCCGGGAATATGACCATTCCGTCTCAGGTGTTTTGCCTTTACAGAGAAATCTCTCTTCTCTACAGTGATTGTGTTCATCGTATGTTCCTCCTGTCAGATTGATTTATGCTTAATTTGCAAAATGGGCTGCAAATTTCTGCCGTTGGATATAAAAAGAAAAGAAGGGCTTTTCATATAGCACCAAACGGTGTAATACTAAAAGCCCTTCTTCAAAAGACGGTTCTTTTTATGAAGTTAAATTCAGTATACCACAAACATAAAGCAAAGTCAAATTTTAAAAAATAAACCAAAAGTGTTTGTCCGAGACTAACGGAATAATCCCCATAAGAAAGCCAACCCACAAACCAAAAAGTTTGTGGGTTGGCTGTTTTTTAGATATTAACCAATTTTGCCGTTACAATCTCGTCGGCCGTCAGACAACGCGAAAAACGGCTTATGCCTTGTGGTCGCAGCCCAGAACGTTCACGATCTTGTGGGAGACCATCTCTTTGATGGCCTGACGGGCGGGTTTGAGATACTCACGGGGATCGAAGTGGGCAGGAAACTCCGCAAAGTGCTCACGGATGCAGGCCGTCATGGCAAGGCGCAGATCGGAGTCGATGTTGATCTTGCAGACAGACAGCTCGGCGGCATGGCGCAGTTCCTCCTCGGGTACGCCGATAGCGTTGGGCATCTTACCGCCGTGCTCGTTGATGATCTTCACGAAATTTTGAGGCACGGAAGAGGAACCATGGAGCACGATGGGGAACCCGGGCAGACGCTTGGAGACATCTTCCAGCACGTCAAAGCGCAGGGGGGGCGGCACCAGAAGACCGTCCGCATTGCGGGTGCACTGCTCGGGCTTGAATTTGTAAGCGCCATGAGAAGTGCCAATGGCGATGGCCAAAGAGTCGCAGCCGGTCTTGGAGACAAACTCCTCAACTTCTTCGGGGCGGGTGTAGGAGGAATCCTCAGCACTGACCTTCACGTCGTCTTCTACGCCGGCCAAGGTGCCAAGCTCCGCCTCGACCACCACACCGTGGTCATGCGCATACTCAACGACCTTCTTGGTGATTTCCACGTTCTCGGCAAAGGGCTTGCCGGAAGCGTCAATCATGACGGAGGTAAAGCCGCCGTCAATGCAGCTCTTGCAAGTCTCAAAATCGGGGCCGTGGTCCAGATGGAGCACAATGGGAACGTTGGGGCACTCAATGACTGCGGCCTCAACCAGCTTCAAAAGATAGGTGTGGTTTGCATAGGCCCGGGCGCCCTTGGACACCTGAAGGATCAGAGGAGCGCTGAGATCGCGGGCGGCTTCGGTGATACCCTGAACAATCTCCATATTGTTGACATTAAACGCGCCGATGGCGTAGCCGCCATCATAGGCTTTCTTGAACATTTCGGTTGATGTGACCAGTGGCATATCAATCATCTCCTGTTAAAATTATCAGTTTTCCTCACCGATCGGCGCTGCTTGAACGCCTGAATTATCGCTCTGGCAAAGAAATCCGTTACAGTGGCAATAAAAACGGAGGAAAACGATTTTCTTTTATGATAATATCACAAAAAAATTAAATTGCAAGTATTTACAATCACATTTTATCATGGTAAGATATTTTTGCTGATGTGCACAAAATCAAGCCCGGTTTTTCCGGGATACAAATCAGGAGGAACAATCCATGAGTGAACTGAAAGGCGCCTGCATTCTGGGCCAGTCCGGCGGCCCCACTTCCGTTATTAACGCCAGCGCGTATGGCGTGATCGCCACCGCGTTGAAATCTTCCAGCATTACCGCTGTCTACGGCGCGGAGCACGGAATCAAGGGCGTTTTGAACGACCGTCTGTTCGACATGAGCAAGGAGGACCCCAAGGAGCTGGAGCTTCTGAAGTACACCCCCTCCTCCGCTCTCGGTTCCTGCCGTTATAAGATCGCGGACCCCGATGTGGACGACACCGATTATAAGCGGATTCTGGAGATTTTCAAGAAGTATGACGTGCGTTATTTCTTCTATAACGGCGGCAACGACTCTATGGATACCTGCAATAAAATCTCCAAGTATATGCAGAAGGTCGGCTACGAGTGCCGCGTGATGGGTGTGCCCAAGACCATCGACAACGACCTGTTCGGCACGGATCACTGCCCCGGCTTCGCCTCCGCCGCCAAGTATATTGCAACCAGCTGCATGGAGGTCTATCAGGACGCCCGGGTGTACGACACCGGCATGGTGTGCGTAATTGAAATTATGGGCCGCCACGCGGGCTGGCTGGCCGGTGCCGCGGGTCTTGCCACCGCTTACGGCGCTGGCCCCGACCTGATCTACCTCCCTGAGACTGACTTTAACATGGAAGAATTTTTGGAGGACGTGGATCGCACCTATAAGGAGAAGGGCAACTGCATGGTGGCCGTGTCTGAGGGCATCCACTACGCGGACGGCACCTTCGTCTCCGAGGCAAAGACCTCTTCCACCGACGGCTTCGGTCACGCCCAGTTGGGCGGCCTTGCCGCTATGCTGGCGGAGACGGTGAAGCAAAAGACCGGGGCCAAGGTCCGGGGCATCGAACTGAGCCTGCTCCAGCGCTGCGGCGCGCATCTGGCCTCTGAAACCGACATTGAGGAGTCCTTTATGGCCGGTAAAGCCGCCGTGGAGAATGCGGTCAACGGCATCACCGACAAGATGGTGGGCTTTACCCGGACCGAGCGGGACGGCCACTACGTCTGCAAGACGGAACTGCTGAACCTGACCGACGTTGCCAATACGGAGAAGAAGGTTCCCCGGGAGTGGATCAATCAGCGTGGCAACGGCGTGGAGAAAGCCTTCGTTGACTACGTGCTACCGCTGGTTCAGGGCGAACCGAAGCTGCCGAAGCAGGATTCCCTGCCCCGGTTCGCAAAGCTCAAGAAGGTTCTGGCAAAATAAACTCCGGTAAAAAACAGCAAGCATGCGCGGGTAAAATTTCCCGCGCATGCTTTTTTTGATTTACCGATTACTGGTTCTTCTGATAGATGGCCCACAGTCCGTCCATCAACAGATACTTGTCGTAGACGATCTTGTTCCGGCAGTATTTCACGATCACCGGTGCGCTGCCGCCGGTGGCCACCACATTGACGGTCTTTCCGGGAAATTCCTCCCGGATGCGGTCCAAAACGCCGTCCAGCATCCCGGCAGTACCGTAGATGATGCCGGAGCGCATACAGTCCTCTGTATTCTTGCCAATCAGCGTTTTGGGGTGCTGAAGGGAGATGGCGGGCAGCTGCGCGGCTCTGCGGCTCAGTGCCTCCAGAGAGACGTTCACCCCCGGCAGCAACAGTCCTCCCTCATAGGTGCGGTCGTGGGAAATCACTCCTATGGTGGTGGCGGTCCCCATGTCGATGGTGACAATGGGTGCCGTAAATTTTTCCAGTGCGGCTACCGCATCTGCCACGATATCGGCTCCCATCTGCGTCTGAAAGTCCATGCGGATGTTGAGCCCGGTTTTCACGCCGGGGCCAACCACCATGGGGGGCTTTCCCAAGAGCCGACCCACCGCCTTTTCCAGCATAAAATTCAGCGGCGGAACCACACTGCACACGATAGCCCCGCTGACGTCCTTGAGATCGTAGTGATACAGCGCAAATACGTTCATCAGATCAATGCTGAACTGGTCCGCGGTTCTGCGGCTATCCGTATCCAGCGTAGCCAAAAACTTCAGCTCTCTGTCCAGACCAAACAATCCCACGGATGTGGTGGAATTTCCAATATCAATTGCCAAAAGCATAGCGCGGCCCCCTCCTGTCTGATGGTTCTATGGTATCACGTCCCGCCCCGGCTTGCAAGGGAAACTGCATGATGGGATGCAGACTTTAGTGCCGTTTTAACAGACAGAAATCCGGCGGATGCCCAAAAGGCCTCCGCCGGATCATCAGATTACAGAATGATACAGATCAGTCCCCCGCTGCCCTCATTGATAATGCGGGTCAAAGTCTCCTGCAGCTTCTTTCGGGCATCGTCCGGCATCCGCTGGAGCTTGTTTTGCAAGTCCTCGCTGACCAGCTCATGGAAGCTGCGGCCGAAGATGTTGGACTGCCAGATTTTGCTGGTATCCCCCTCAAACTCTTGCAGCAGGTAGTTCACCATGTCCTCGGACTGCTTCTCGTTGCCCACGATGGGGCTGACGGCAGTTTCGATGTCGGCGCGAATCATATGGATACTGGGAGCGCTGGCCTTTAGGCGAACGCCGTACCGGCCTCCCTGCTTCATGATTTCCGGTTCCTCCAATTGCAGCTCGTCGATGCCGGGAACCACAATGCCATAGCCCGTCTCCCGCACGTCATGCAGCGCTCCGGCCACCTTGTCATACTCCGCTTTCACCGTGGCAAGGCGGGTCAAAAGGCTCATCAGATCCCCGTCGTCTCCAACCGTAAAGCCGGACTGCTCGGAAAGCGTCTGATAGAACAGCTCTCTGGGCAGGCGCAATTCCGCTGTGGCCACACCTGTTCCAAGGTCAATACCGGTGAGTTTGGCGGCGCTGATGCTCTCCCGCTGGCCCAGCGCGGTGATTACGCTGTCGATCTCCCGGATGTGGTGCAGCGCCGCCGTTCCCTCTCGAACCGCGCCGTACAGCCCCGCCTTGATGGGATGATCCGCCGGAAGCGCATCCACCCATGCGGGCAGGAACAGGTCCAATTCCTGCATGGGAAACTCGTACAGTACAGCCTTGAGGATATCCGCCACTGCCGCCTCGTCCAGTTCCAAGCAGTTCACCGCGATGCAGTTGACGCTGTATCGAGAGGCAACATCCTTTGCCACTGCCTGCGCCCGTTCGGATTTGGGTGCGTCAGAGTTCAGCAGGACAATGAAGGGCTTTCCCAGCTCCTGCAATTCCCGGATAACTCGCTCCTCCGCCTCCAGATAGTCCTCTCGGGGAATGTCCGCGATGGACCCATCCGTGGTGACGACGATCCCGATGGTGGAGTGTTCTGCGATAACCTTGCGGGTGCCAATCTCCGCCGCCTCCGTCATGGGAATTTCATGGTCATACCATGGGGTAGTCACCATTCGAGGCTGGTCGTCTTCCGTGGAACCGATGGCCCCTCGGACCATGTACCCCACACAGTCGATCAGCCGCACGGAGAACGCCGCCCCATCAGGCAGCTGAACCTGAACGGCCTCCTCCGGCACAAATTTTGGCTCCGCCGTCATGATGGTCCGTCCAGAGCCGCTTTGGGGCAGCTCGTCTCTGGCCCGTTCCCGGCGGTAGACGTTTTCGATGTTGGGGATCACCTGCGTCTCCATAAACCGTTTGATAAAGGTGGATTTTCCCGTGCGTACCGGGCCTACCACGCCGATGTAAATATCACCGGCGGTCCGGGTGGCAATATTTTGATAGATGGTCGTATTCATAGCATCCCCCGTCCTTCTTGCAATCCTGTTCCCACTCTATGTCCGATTCCTGCCAAGTATGACAGGCTGGGTCTTCGGAAAATCAGCATTGTAAAATACCGCCTATTCCAGCTGGGCCTAGGGTCGGAAAGATTTGCGGGACCTTCTGATCCCCATTTTTTTGTAGACAGTACACAAAGGGGTACAGCTCTTCCAGAAAAAAATTAACGATATGCAATATTTACAGGATTAATTTATCATGGTAAACTGATAGTGCATTAAATCAGAGGGCAATGCCCTCAGTTTTGGAGGATTTAAGATGAATAGAAGAAAGATTTTGGCTCTGCTCAGCGCGGCGGCTGTCGTGGGCTCTTTGGCCGCCTGCGGGACCTCCGCTCCCTCGTCCAGCGCGGCTTCCGGGTCCACGTCTTCGACCGCCGCAGCATCCGCGTCCGGCAGCGCGGAACGCACCACCTTCACCGTGGGTTTTGACGCGGAATATCCCCCCTATGGATACAAGGCCGACGACGGCAGCTATGTAGGCTTTGATCTGGACTTGGCACAGGAGGTCTGCGACCGCAACGGCTGGGAGCTGGTCCGCCAGCCCATCGACTGGAACTCCAAGGACATGGAGCTGGACGCAGGCAACATCGACTGCATTTGGAACGGCTTCACAATGACCGGCCGGGAGGACAGCTATACTTGGGTAGGACCCTACGTTAACAACTCGATCGTGTTCGTGGTAAACGCCGACAGCGGTATTACCGATGCGTCGGAGCTTGCGGGCCGCCCCGTGATCACCCAGTCCGGTTCCTCTGCCCTCACTGCCCTGACCGATGACCCCGGCGACGGCAGCAACGATGAAAATCTGACTTTGGCGGCTTCCTTTTCGGCGCTGGATGAGGTTCCCGACTACAACACCGCGTTCATGAATCTGGAGTCCGGGGTGGACGACGCCATTGCGGTAGACATCGGCGTTGCTAATTACCAGTTGAAAACTCGAGGCAGCGACAAGTTTGTGATGCTGGAAAAGCCTCTTTCTACGGAGCAATACGGCATCGGCTTCAAAAAGGGCAACACGGAGCTGGCGGATCAGGTGAAGGCCACGCTGGACGAGATGTGGGCTGACGGCACCTTTACAAAGATCGCCACCGCCGCCGCCAAGAATTACGACGCGCCGGAACTGGCGGGTATGATCTGCTACGGCGAGTAAGCGCTTACATACTTGGGCGGCGGGCTTCCCCGCCGCCCTTTTCATCGATTGAAAAGGAGAATTGGGAATGGATTTAGGCAGTGTGCTTCAACAGCTGCTGGTGGGCCTGTGGGCCGCCGTGCAGTTGTTTGCGTTGACGCTGGTATTTTCCCTGCCGCTGGGTCTTCTGGTGGCGCTGGGACGGATGTCTTCTTGGGCGCCTCTGCGCCATCTGGGAACAGAACAGGAACTCGCCGGAAAAGCAAACGGCAAACTCGTGCTTGCGCTGAGAAATTTTCGGCCCGTGCAGTTAATCGTCAAACTCTTTATCTCCATCCTTCGGGGCACACCGCTGATGCTTCAGATGATGGTGGTGTATTTTGGGCCGTATTACGTATTCCACGTCAGCCTTTCCGGATACTCCCGGCTGCTGGCAGCGGTGATCGCGTTCTCTGTTAACTACGCCGCCTACTTCGCTGAGATTTACCGCTCCGGCATCCAGTCTATTCCGCAGGGGCAGTATGAAGCGGCGCAGGTACTGGGGTACAGCCGGAGCCAAACCTTTTTTAAGATCATCCTGCCGCAGATGGTAAAGCGGGTCCTCCCCTCCGTCACCAACGAAGTGATCACACTGGTGAAGGACACGTCCCTTGCATTTGTCATTGCCTATCAGGAGCTGTTTACCATTGCAAAGCAGATTTCCGCCGCCAAAACCACCGTGATGCCTCTGTTCGTGGCGGGAGTGTTTTACTTCCTTTTCAACAGCGTGGTGGCTTGGATCATGGAACGCATCGAAAAGCGCATGAATTATTATGACTGAGGAGGCGTCGGAAATGAAAGTTATGGAACTAAACAACGTCCGCAAATCTTTTGCCGGCGCACCAGAGGTTTTGAAAGACATTTCCATCGAAGTGGACAAGGGCGAGGTTGTGGCCATCATCGGCCCCTCCGGCTCCGGAAAGTCCACTCTGCTGCGCTGCGCCACTTTGTTGACGGAGATGGATGGCGGTGAGCTGTCTTACTCCGGGGAAAGAGCCGCATGGAACGATGAAAACGGCAAAACAGTCTACGCCAAGGATTTAAAGAAAATTCGCAGCTATTTTGGTCTGGTCTTCCAGAATTTTAATCTCTTTCCCCATTACACCGTCCTGAAAAATCTGATAGACGCACCCATCAGCGTGGCGGGCCGAAACAAGACGGAGGCGGAGGCCGCGGCGCGGGACCTGTTGATGAAGATGGGCCTTTCCGACAAGGCGAACTGCTACCCCTGCCAGCTCTCCGGTGGGCAGCAGCAGCGGGTTGCCATCGCCCGTGCGCTGGCCATGAAACCGGAAATTCTGTTTTTCGACGAACCCACCTCCGCGCTGGACCCGGAGCTGACCGGCGAGATTCTAAAGGTCATCCGGCAGCTGGCCGAAGAAAAAATGACCATGGTAATTGTGACCCATGAGATGGCGTTTGCCCGGGATGTGGCAGACCGTGTGATCTTCATGGATGGCGGCGTCATCGTGGAGCAAGGCGACCCTAAAAGTGTCATTGGCGATCCAAAGGAGGAGCGTACAAAGCAGTTCCTATCCCGGTTTTCTAACTAACGCCTCGTCTCCACACGCAGGAGCGCATGTCGTTTGACCATAAGAACAAGGAGCGTTCCGGCGATGCCGGAACGCTCCTTGTTTTTTGACTGTGTTACGCCCGCTTTCGGGGAATCAGCAGCAGCTTATCCTCCGACGCGCCATCCTCCCCTTCCAGTTCATTTGCAGCGAGGATGGTGGAAATGGTGGTGTTATACCGCTTTGCCAGATCCCACAGCGTCTCCTGCTTTCCCTTGCACCGCAGCACAAGAGACGGTGCGCCGGTGAGATCCTTGGGTGTGTCGCTGTTGACCTTTGCGCCGCAGACGCACACCCGCTTTTTCCGGGAAACGGCCTCTGCCCGGAATTCCACCGGGAAGCGAACCTCGATACCCCGGTCGCCCAGACTTCCCTGCGCTTCCTCTGCGCAGAAGGCATGGGCGGAAACGCGGCACTCCTCCGGCAGTTCCAACTGGCAGCTCACGTCGATGCTCCGCTCCGCCACCAGTGCTGCGCCGCCTTCATCCAGATACAGCGCACGAATAGCGACTGCAGTGCGCAGCGTGATGCTGCCGCCCTCTCGATTGACGGATACCGCACCGGGAATGGCGGAAAGAGAAAGGATGGAATCCGCCACTACGCCGATCTCCAGCACCTCCCGCACTGTTTGACGGCGGGTCAGTGTCTCCGCAAAATCGCAGAATTGCAGAGGTTGGGCGTCGAAATTCAGATCATAGGCCGTGCTGTACAGATCGCACAGCAGCGTCACGTCCTGTTCCTGACGCAGCAGCGCCGCGGCATGAAGATAGAGTGTCACGGCAATCTTCCGGTTGTCGTGATCTCCGTCTACCTGGATGTCGGTTCCGGTAAGTTGGAGCCGAACCGTGGCAACGGAGCCTTCGGCGGCCCCATCCACCTCCATAATCTGAGAAAATGGAAGCTCACCGGAGGAAGAGCAGCACTTTCCCTCCGGGGAACGGTACAGTAGGGCCACCGTGAAAAGGCCCTTCAAAATCAGCTTACTGCCCACGATTTTTGTCTCTGTCACGGAGCTGGATACCCGGCTGGACAGGATTTCGGCAGCGCCGTCTTTGCCCGGAGACAGGTCCAACTCATCGGAAAATGTAAAGTCCTTCTCAATAATATGTGTCAGGGCGGTGGTATGCTGGACCTCCTGCCGCTTTTCGATGCACAGCGGCGCCTCCGCCTCTGCGTCCGTACAAAACTCTGTTGCCGCGCGGCGGTAGCCGGTAAGACGAGTCACCAGCTTGCAATGGGTAAAGACCTTGCGGGGGTTTAGTGCCCGCGTCTCCAGAAATTCCGGCTCTGTCTCCGCCAAAAGTGCCACGCAATCCGGCATGGCCTTAGCGTCCGACTCGGCGGAAAAGGGCATGGCAAAATCCAGCGTGCGGACACCGCTCTCCCCATCCGGAGTATAGAGCACCGTAACCCGCACAGTGCCGGAGACTTCTGCCTTGCCTTCCCGCAGCTCTCGGCTGTGGAGATAAACCTTACCCTCCGTGTCGATGATGCGGGCGATGTCGGGACAGTAATCCGGCACAATCGTCTCTGCCGTCTCCTCCTGCGTCAGCGTCAGCTCGCCGCCCACATCCTAGGCGTCGAAGCGGGCTTTTTTCAATTCCAGTTCCACTCAGACCATCCTTTCCCGGCCATTGTGATTCTGGCGTATCCTATGCCGGGAAACGGGCGGTTATTCCTTGATCCCAAACAACCGGCGCAGCAGACCGCACAGCGCTTTGGGCGACTTCCAAACGACGATTTTCATAAAAAATGCACCCCTTTTTTCATATTAGCATCGTATCAGCGCCGCAAGCAGGCGCTTCCGCAGGCGATCAAAAGGAAGGCGACGAGAAACAGCAGACATCCCGTCGGAAAGATCACCGCGATCAAAATTCCCACGCCCAGCGCCACCGCGCATACGCCCAGCCAGCCTCCACCGCCGCGGCCACACCACATCTCCGCCGCACCCCCTCTCATAGTTCAGTATATACGCAGAAGGGAAAAAGCGTGCGGGCCACAGGGAAAAAAATAGCGAAGAAATTTCGGGACAGGGCGGTAAATATATAAAGTGCGGATACCATCAAGCGGTATCCGCACTTTTTGTTTTTATGAGACTTACTTTTTTGCTTCTTCCCACTCTTTCAGGGGCTTTAATTCCTCGTAAAGCCGGAGATAGCTGTCGTGGCGGCTGCGTTGGAGCACTCCGTCTTTCAGTGCCGCCAGCACTGCACAGCCCTTTTCCTTCGTGTGGCTGCATCCCACAAACCGGCAGCTGTACAAATACGGCTCAAAGTCCGGGAATGTCTCCGGCAGGCGACGCTTTAACTCCAGATTCAGTTCCTCCGAGTCAAAGGAGGCAAAGCCGGGAGAATCCACCACGTCCGCGCCGCAATCCAGATGGTAAAGTTCAATATGGCGGGTGGTGTGCCGCCCGCGGCCCAGAGCCTCGCTGATCTCGCCCACCTGCAGGTGAAATTCCGAATCCAGCGCATTTAGAATGCTGGATTTTCCTACGCCAGAGTTCCCTGTAAAGGCAGATAGCTTGCCACAAATCAGAGGCTTCAGTTCCGAAAGGCCCTCCCCAGTTTCCGCGCTGACGCGGATGGTGGGAAACCCGGCGGCGCGATAAATATGATAGAGGTCCTCCGCGCTGTTCAGATCGCACTTATTCAGCACCACCACCACACCACAGTCTTTCAGTGCCGCGATGGCGGAGAGCCGGTCTATGAGATATGGATCGGTTTTGGGAATGGCCTCCGACGCAATGATGACGATCTGATCGACATTTGCCACGGCGGGACGGAGAAAGGCATTTTTCCGGGGCTTTACAGCCTCCACATAGCCTTCGCCATTTCCCAGCTCCCGAACCTCCACCCAGTCCCCCACCAGAGGAGAAATCCCCTCTTTGCGAAACTTTCCTCTGGCGCGACACTGGAGGAGTTCGCCATCGCCCTCCACATAGTAAAATCCGCTGAGCGCCTTTTTAATACGGCCCTCACGCATTGAAGTCCACCTGCCGCGTCTCAAAGAGCACACCGTCGTAATAAACCTGCACCGATCCGATACCAGTGCCGGACACATCCACGGTGGCGGACCCATCACTGCAATTCACATTGCCCTCATAGTTGGAGACGCCATTTACCAGAACCACCATATGAACCGTCTCTCGTCCGTCCTGCGGCAGAGAAAAGGTTGCGGGTTTGGTAACCACCGCGCCGTTGCCAGGGCTTTGCGTATCGGCAGGCCCCTTGCTGACAGAGAGGGTGATTGTATCGCCCACATAGGCCTTTGAATTCGCAGGAATGTCCTGATCTATCACAGTTCCGGCGGCCTCGCCGCTTTCCACGTCTTTCTGCGTCACCTTGAGGCCCATCGCTGTTGCCTGCTCCTTTGCCTTGTCGATAGGCAGAGAGAGGAATGAAATCACAGTAACCGGAGTTTTATTTGGACCGGTGCTGATGATCAGCGTCACGGTATCGCCCTTTTTCAGTGGGGCATTCACCTCCGGCTCCGTGCGGATTACACAGTTCGTCGTCACATCGTCGTTGCTTTCATCCTTGGTTTCAACCTTTAGGTCCAAATCACGGATTAAATTTTTCAGAGCAATCTTGGCCTCCTGCGCTGTTTTTCCGGTCAAGTCCGGCATGTTGTCCGTCTTCACTCCGGCACTCACGGTAACGTTGATGATCAGGTTGCTCTTTTTTGGCATATTCTCCGGCGGATCCTGCTCAAGAATGGTGCCAACGGCGGAATTGTCATATACAGACTTCGTCTCCGTAATCTCAAAAATCCCGGCTACTTCGGGCAGCTTCCGTGCCTCGTCCACGGTATAGCCAACAACCCTGGGAACGGTATAAGTCTCCCCCGCTTCCATAGAGCTGAATACCGCTCTGGCAAGGAAGAAGATTGCCACCAGCGCGACCACCACGACCCCGACGATCATAGCTGTGCGCTTTCCAGAAGAGATTTGCTGGGCCGGTTTCCGGGGGTTCTCCCGGTCGTAGTCCCGGTCGTAATTTCGGTCATAGCCCCGGTCATAATCCCGCGAGGATTCCCTCTGCAGCTCTCGAGACGAATGGTGCTGGGCGGTGGCCGCTGCCACCGCACCGGTGTGGATCAGGCGGGTTGGTTCGTCCGTTTCCTCCGGATGCAGATCCTTGGGGTCAATATCCAGCTCTACGCCCGGATTTTTGCGAAAGGCATCCAAATCAGCGATCATGGCCTCGGCAGAATCGTACCGCCGGTCCCGGTCGGGGGCCATGGCCTTCATGCAGATCAGCTCCAACGGTTCTGGAATGTTGGGATCAATCTCCCGGGGAGCCAGCGGAATAGAGCTGAGATGCTGGATCGCTACGGAGACAGCGGAATCCCCCTCAAAGGGCAGGCGATTGGTCAGCATCTCATAGAGAACCACGCCAGCGGAGTAGATATCGGAACGGGCGTCGGTACGGTCGCCCCGGGCCTGCTCCGGCGAAATATAGTGGACGGAACCAAGGGCCTCCTGCGTTAGCGTCTGGGCGGAGTTTTCCAGACACGCGATGCCGAAATCAGCTACCTTCACGCTGCCGTCCCGCAGAACCATAATGTTCTGGGGCTTGATGTCCCGGTGGACGATACCACGGCTGTGGGCATGAGAAAGGCCCCGCATGATCTGTGTGGTGAAGTGCAGCGACTCTCTCCAATCCAGTCTGCCCCGCTTCTCCATGTACTGCTTGAGAGTGATACCGTCGATCAGCTCCATGACGATGTACTCCACATCGTCGCTCTGAGACACGTCGTACACGGAGACGATGTTGGGGTGGGACAGCATGGCAACTGCCTTGGACTCCGCGTGGAACCGACGGCGGAACTCCTCGTTCTGCGCCAGATCACTCTTCAGAATCTTCACCGCCACCAGTCGGTTCAGACGATGGCATTTGGCTTTATAGACGACGGCCATGCCTCCCGTGCCGATCCGCTCTAAAATCTCATAGCGGTTGTCCAGCATTTTTCCAATATAGGGATCTACCATGTCACATCGCCTCCTTCTCGTTCGTCCTGCGCATCAAAACCGCAGTCACGTTGTCTTTGGCCCCCCGGCTCTTTGAAATTTCCAGCAACCTTGCAAGGCAGACATCTCCCGTTTGGGCGCGATTCACCTCGTCCAGCATCTCCTGATCGGTCACGGTGTCCACCAGTCCGTCGCTGCACAGCAGGAGAAATTCTCCCGGCTCCAGCGGGCATATGTAACCGTCGCATTCGATCTGTGCGTCCGGCCCCAGCGCCCGGGTAATGAGATTGCGGTTGGGATGGCGGCGGGCTTCCTCAGCGGTGATGTCGCCCCGCTCCACCATGCTCTCTACCAGAGAGTGGTCCCGTGTCACGCGGGTGATGGCCGACCGCGTGATGTGATAGGCTCGGCTGTCGCCCACATTGCTGACCACCGCGCCCTCCGCGCAACTGATGGCGGAGACCAGCGTTGTGCCCATGTTGGCGTATTCCTCGCTCTGCTGCGCCGCCTCCCGGACGGCCCGGTTGGCAAGGCTCACTGCAAAGGACGATGCCTCCCGCAGCTGCTGCGGCGTCATGTCCGGTACGAGGATCTTTTCAAGCTCCCCTACATAGGTATTTACCGCGATGTGGCTGGCCTGACTGCCGCCGGCGGTGCCGCCCATGCCGTCGCAGACCACACAAACGGTGTGGCCGCTATCTGTCCGCTCACGTACGGCGTAAGCGTCCTGATTGTCTCTGCGGACCAGACCTATATCCGTGATGCCCCAGACCTGCATGTCGATCACTCCCCTTTCTGTTCTTCCATGGCCTTCCGGCGGAGCTGTCCGCAGGAAGCGTCGATATCCCCACCAAGACTCCGCCGTACCGTGGCGGTGAGTCCGTGGGTTTCCAGCCGTTTTTGAAACGCAGCCGTCCGCTTGGACGGCTTGAACGGGCTTTCCACCACATCGTTCAGCGGGATGAGGTTCACATGGCCCGGCATCCCGCGAACCTTCTCGGCGATGAGATCTGCCTGCCAATCGTGATCGTTCACCCCGTCGATCATGGCGTATTCAAAAGAGATGCGCCGTCCGGTCCGCTCAAAATATCGGCGGCATGCGGCAAACAGGTCCTCTACAGGATACGCCCGGTTCACCGGCATGATTTTGGAGCGAGTCTCCCCGTCCGGCGCGTGAAGGGATACGGACAGCGTCAGCTGCAAACCCAGCTCCGCCAAGCGCTCAATCCCGGGGATTACGCCGCAGGTGGACAGGCTGATGTGGCGCATCCCGATATTCAGTCCATCAGGGTGATTCACCAGCTCCAAGAACTTCAGCACGTTGTCCAGATTGTCCATCGGTTCTCCAATCCCCATCAGCACGATGTTGGAAATGGGGAGTCCCGAATCTTTCTGGGTGAAGATCACCTGATCTAAAAGCTCTCCGGGCGTCAAGTCCCGAACCTTTCCAGCAATAGTGGACGCGCAGAATGCGCATCCCATCCGGCACCCCACCTGAGAGGAAATGCATACGGTGTTTCCGTGGTGATACTGCATCAAAACGGATTCGATGCAGTTTCCGTCAGCCAGTTCCCAGAGGTATTTGATCGTACCGTCCAGCTTTGAGACTTGTTTACGCACCGCCTTTGGCGGCGTGAAGGCACAGGTACCCGCCAGCTTTTCCCGGAGGGCCTTGGACAGGTTCGTCATTTCGTCAAAGGAGCCAACGCCCTTGTGGAGCCATGTAAACACCTGTTTTCCGCGAAAAGCGGGCTCTCCCATAGCTTTCAAGGTCTTGGTCAGTTCCTCCGGCGTTTGTGATTTCAAATCGGTCATACAAAGATCCTCTTAATTCCGCCGCAGACGGCAGATATAAAAGCCGTCGGTTCCGTGGCGGTGGGGCCAGAGCGTCAACTCTCCCGGCTGCTCGCCCATCGGCGCGGGCAGCGTGAAGGTTTCCCGGGAAAATTCCGGATGCCCGGAGAGGAAACCATCCACAACCTGACCATTTTCCTCCGGCAGGATGGTGCAGGTGGAGTAAATCAGCGTGCCGCCGGGCTTTACATACCGCGCGGCGTTTTCCAAAATGGTGGATTGCGCCACGGTAAGTGTAAACAGATCATCGGGAGATTTATACCGAATATCCGGTTTTTTTCGGATAATTCCAAGACCTGAGCAGGGAGCGTCCACCAGCACCACATCGGCGCTTTCCGCCCACTCGGGGCGGAAAACCGTCCCGTCAGCGGCAAAGTCCCAGATGGATTTCAGGCCCAGCCGCGCGGCCCCTGCCTCGATACGACTCAGCTTATTTTCGTGGAGATCGCAGGCAAGAACTTCGCCTCGGTCTTCCATAGCGATGGCCGCGCCAAAGGACTTTCCGCCGGGAGCGGCGCACACGTCGATGACACGCTGGCCCTTTTTAGGCGCGGAAATCAGGCTCACCAGCTTGGCGGCAGGGTCCTGCACAAAGAATTTCCCGGTCTGAAACGCCTCCAGCGCCGTCAGATCGCCGGAGCCGGACAACTCCAGACAATCCGGAACCCAAGGGTGCGGGGCCGCGGTTACGCCTGCGGCGGTCAGTTCTGCCGCCAAATCTTCCGCAGTAGTCTTCAGCGTGTTGACCTGCACGGTCAGCGGCACGATGCCATTATCAGCAGCGAGGAATGCCTCTGCCTCCTCTCGGCCCAGCAGGGTCAAAAGCCGCTTTACCAGCCACTTGGGATGGCTGTACCGCACGGAGAGATACTGGGCCTCGTCCCGGCGTGGGATGGGAGGTAAGGTATCTTTATTCAGAGAAACTTTTCGCAAAACAGCGTTGACCAGCCCTGCGGCTTGTCCCCGCTTATTCCGCTTTGCCAGTTCCACGGACTCATTTACCGCAGCTCGATCCGGAACCTTGTCCAAAAACAGGATTTGATACGCACCCAGCCGAAGGATATCCGCCAGCGGCGGCTGCAAATGGCCCACCTTTTGAGTGCAGTAGGCCCCCAGATAGAAGTCCAACAATGCCCGATTCTGCAAAACGCCGTACACCATGCGCGTAGCAAGGCCCGCCTCCGCGCCGGAAAGACCGTCCCGCTGAAGCTGGGCCTTCAGGCTGGCATCTGCCCAAGCAGAGGCCGTCCGTCCAGCACTCAGCACCCGCAGGGCGGTGTCCCGGGCGCTCATCGTCCGCCTCCCCGGCGGTTTCCGTTGTCGCCCCGAGAGGCGAAGATCGTCACAAACCGCAAAAGCTGCAAAAGGCTGGTCAGCAGCGCGGCCACATAAGTCAGCGCCGCCGCACGAAGGACCTTTTTCGCGCCCCGCAGCTCGTCATCCTCCAAAAGCCCCTGCCCCTCAATTGTCTCAATCGCCCGAGCGGAGGCATTAAATTCCACCGGCAGCGTTACCAACTGAAAAAAAGTAGTAACGCCAAACAAGATGATTCCAACCAGAAACAGCATCTGGCTGTACAGAAACAGACCGATAATCAGGAGAATAAAGGAGAATTTAGAACCCAGATTGGTGATTGGGATAATTGCGCTGCGCAGCCGCACGGGACCGTACCCTTGGGCGTACTGCACCGCGTGTCCCGCCTCGTGACAGGCCACGCCCACCGCCGCCACCGTGGGCGCACCGTATACATCCTCGGAGAGATAGATGGTGTTGTCCCGGGGGTCATAGTGGTCGGTGAGACGGCCCCGGGTGGGGCGGATCGCCACGTTGGAGACACCGTGGGCCCGCAGAACCGCCTCGGCGGCCTGAGCGCCGGTCATGCGGCGGCGGTTATTCACGGCGCTGTACCGGCTGAAGCTGCCGGAAACCTGCATCTGTGCATACAAAGACAGGATGAATACCGGAATCAGCAGAACCCAGTACAGATTGTTCGCGAAAAAGTAAGCGTAGTCGTAGTGCATCGAATCCCTCGTTTCAAAGTTGGATGGGGTGGCCCCGCAGATAATCCGCGGCAGACATCCGCTTGCCGCCGACGGCCTGTATTTCCGTCAAGGAAAGAACCTTGCCATCTCCGCAGGCAACAGCAATTCCCCGCTTGTCAGCGGTAAGAACGGTGCCGGGCTTGGCTGCGGTTTGCTCTCCCGTCTCTACCGAACGGAAAACCTTCATCGCCTCTCCGCTCACTGCGTCGGTAGACGCGGCCGGCCATGGAATCAGGCCCCGAATCTGGCAGTTGATGGCGTGAGCGCTGCGGGTCCAGTCAATGGGAGACAGCTCTCGGGACAGCATCGGCGCGTAGGTAAACGCGCTCTCGTCCTGCGGTGTCCGGGTGGCAAAGCCGTTTTCCAAGGCCGTCACCGTCTCGGACAGCGTCACCGCGCCCAGCTCGGCAAGGCGGGCGGTAAGCGTCTGCGCGTCCTCGTCCGGTCCGATGGGTGTGCGCGCTTGCGCGATCACATCCCCTGCATCCAACGCGGCGGCCATATACATGATGGAAACGCCGGTTTCCGCCTCTCCATTGAGAATCGCCCAATTGATGGGAGCTGCACCCCGGTACTTCGGCAAAAGGGACGAATGGACGTTGATGGAGCCGTACTTCGGGTAGTTCAGCAGCTCTTCCGGCAGAATCTTACCGTAGGCCGCCACCACGATTAGCTCCGGATCCAGCTGACGAACGATGCTCATAGCCTCCCCGTCCCGCGCTTTCTGAGGCTGAAAAACGGGCAGATTTTTTGTCAAAGCATATTCCTTTACAGGTGTTGGAATCAGCTTCATCCCTCGATTTTTTGGCTTGTCCGGCTGAGTGAGAACGCCACACAGTTCGTGTCCATCCTCCACCAGACGTTTCAGGGACGCCACGGCAAACTCCGGGGTCCCCATAAACAAAATGCGCATGGACATTACTCCTTCGTCTCTTCGCCTTCTTCGGAGGATTCCTCCGCCTCGGCTTCCATATAGTCCTCCAGTTCCTGATCGGAAAGGAAATGGTCCACATGCTCAGAGAAGAGATGTCCATCCAGGTGCTCAATTTCGTGGCAAAATGCCCGGGCCGTCAGACCCTCGCCCTCCGCCTCAAACCAATTGCCGTCCCGATCCTGTGCCCGGACACGCACCACGTTGGGACGGGAGACAATGCCCCACTTTCCCGGCAGGCTCAAGCAGCCCTCAATTCCGGTCTGCTCTCCGCTCTGGGCGATGATCTCCGGATTGATAAGCTCCAGATACTCCTCCGTCCCCTCGTCCAGCACCAAACACACCCGGCGCAGCACGCCCACCTGCGGCGCGGCGAGTCCTGCGCCGCTAGCGTCGGTCAGGGTTTCCGCCATATCGTCCAGCAGTTCCCTGAGGTGCCTATTAAACTCCGTCACGGGACGGCACTTTTTCAGCAGGCACTCCTCGCCTACCTCCACGATTTTTCTTAAAGCCATTTGTGTTGACCTCCCAATTGAAAATTGCGATCAATCCATCGCGTTGCAGTCCGCGAACAGGTTCAGCCCGCGGTTTTCCCGCCGCCTGCCGAACTGGCGCAGCAGCCATGCCACCCGGTCCCGGGTGGGTTTGTCGTTTTTGCCGGAGAGAAAGACTCGGTATCGAAAGCGGTTGTTCACCTTCAGCACTGGCGCGGGGGCAGGACCGAGAATTTCCGGTTCTGAAGCGCACATCGTCTCGTCCGCCATCAGCTCCCGCAGCTCGTCTCGCAAGGCCATTGCCGCCCGGAGCACCGTTCCCTCGTCCCCACCAGAGACGGTAAGAGTAATCAAGTCGGCAAAGGGCGGGTAGCGCCGCAAGCGGCGCATAATAATTTCGCCTTCGTAAAACCGCTCATAATCCTGCTGCGCTGCGCTTTGAATGACCTCGTTCCCGGGGGTGTAGGTCTGAATAACCGCCCGCCCCCGCTTCTCACCTCTTCCGGCCCGCCCCACCACTTGCGTCAGCAGGCTGAAAGTCCGTTCGGCAGCGCGGTAGTTGTCCAGATACAGAGACGAATCCGCGCTGAGCACACCAACCAGCGTCACATTTTCAAAATCCAATCCCTTTGCCACCATTTGGGTACCCAAAAGAATGGGGATTTTCTCTTTTTCAAATTGATTCAGCAGCTTTTCGTGATCTCCTCCGGTGGTGTCTGCATCCATTCGCAAAATGCCCACGCC
>JABNAD010000437.1_pt1 | contig 25217 bp, 17 predicted proteins | sample 7240381 | NCBI WGS metagenome assembly JABNAD01 (sample SAMN11332834, study PRJNA596920) | anaerobic digester metagenome | biome: digested sludge; isolation source: digested sewage sludge-derived enrichment culture grown on H2/CO2 | place: Germany: Goettingen
CCCTTAGAGGGTTTATTTACGATAATTGTTTTTCATGCTAGAATTTTAGTAAAAAATGGGTAATTTTGTCTTTATTAGTACAAAAATAAAAGTTTTAGTGTAAAATATGCAAAAAAATACAAGTGTTTATAAACGTATCAGAAAGCTTGCTGCAATTTTTTGCTCATTTATATTTTTTGAAATATGGTTTTGGCTATGATGTGATATTAAGTGAAGTAAGTGAGGGTATTATGAAAAATATAGATGGGTTAACCAAGATGTATGCAGAGTTTTCAAGACAAGGTAGGACGAAACCGCTGAACTCCAGCGGTTCGTCGCGTATACAGGGGTTACGTATAATCTTATGTGCCCTTCAAGGAAAATAAATCCCATTATCATACAAAAAAGTTAGGTCAAAAAAACTAAGGCGATTGTTTTACTATGAAATTTTTATGATCCATACCTATGATATTATACAAGTTGGGCGGGATAGTCAGAAGCCTGAGGAGAGGAATTGGGTAAGCTTAATATTCCGTAGCAGAATCTAATCTAGAAATCTGATTTTCTATTTAGAGGAGAAAAAATCTTGGTTAAATGTTTTTCATTTTCATTTTATGTGGCAATTTGGATGAGTCTAAAATTCTGATACGAAGCGCATGTAATTTAATCAAGGAATAGTCTCGAATTAGGCAGCGAGTGAGGTTAGAAGAAGTAATAGACAATTGAGGAGATAGAAATGTTTTCATTTTTAGAGATTTTAAAGCAGACAATGGATTTGGGTGCATCTGATATTTTTATTGTTGCAGGCAAACCCCTGTCCTATAAAAAAGGGAAAATGATTTATCAATTAAATGAAGAAAAGGTCATGCCTGATTATTCCAAGCATTTGGTGGAAGAAGCGTATAAACTTGCTCAGCGTGAATTAACGCGTCTGACAACGGATGGGGATGATGATTTTGCACTGTCTGTTCCAAACTTAGCAAGGCTAAGAATAAGCTGCTATAAGCAAAGAGGATCCCTTGCAGCGGTTATACGCATCGTGGCTTATGGCATACCCAAGTATCAATCAATAGGAATTCCTGAACAAGTTTTGGACTTGGCGAATCAGAAAAAAGGCTTAGTTCTTGTAACGGGTTCTGCAGGGAATGGAAAATCAACAACCTTGGCCTGTATCTTGCAAAGAATTAACGAGACAAAAAGTAACCATATTATCACCCTTGAAGATCCTATTGAATTTTTGTACCGCAATGAAAAATCCATTGTTAGTCAGCGGGAAATTGGCCTGGACACCGCAAACTTTGTAACGGCTTTGCGTTCCAGCCTACGTCAATCACCCGATGTGATTTTGCTTGGAGAAATACCAGATTTTGAAACCATACAGATTGCAATGGCAGCTGCGGAAACAGGTCATCTTATTCTTTCTACACTACATACGGTTGGAGCAGTGAATACCATAGATAGAATTATTGATATTTTTCCACCCAGCCAACAGCAACAGGCTCGTATCCAGTTGTCAATGGTTTTAAAAACCGTTGTTTCTCAGCAGCTTATCCCTGCTATAGATGATACGCTGATTCCTGTTTTTGAAATAATGCATATGAATAATGCAGTGCGAAATATGATTCGGGATTCTAAAGTTCATCAAATTGAATCAGTAATTGGGATGTCAGGGGAAGAAGGCATGATTTCCATGGACAACAGCTTGTACGAATTGGTTTTAAACGGTAAGATATTGGCAGAAACAGCATTACAATATGCCCTTCATCCAGAGCTTTTAGAAAAACGAATTCGTATGAATTTAAAGAGATAAGCCCTTGTCCAATAAATAAACTGGGGATTATCAATATAACTTGGTGTATATAGAAATTTTTGTATCATGTGGCTGTTACAAAGATTTCTATTGCGGACACATTTAGAATTAGCTTTGTTTTGGCCCATTTGATATATTGTTTTTTATATGTCATTAAGCTATTTATAAATAAGGAAAGATGTATAAAGAAAAGGAATGCCATGAGCATATAAATGAAACGAAACAATCCAATTAAAATTTTTAATTACAATACAGCAATTCTGTATGGAATTTCAAGTTTTAAGTGATAAGAAAAAGGGGGAGGCCTGTGGGCGAAGAATTTAGAGTAACATTATTAGGTGAGTTTACCATTGAATATGGAAATAGCATTATTTCCGACCAATCGAACCGATCAAAGAAAGTGTGGACACTGATGGAATATATTATTGTTCACAGAAAGCGATTTATACCTCAAGATGAATTGATAGAGTTGCTATGGTCTGACAGCAATTCTCGAGATCCCATTAATACATTAAAGGTGCTGATGCATCGTGTAAGAGCTGCTTTAGATGAACTGGATTTCGATAATAGTCGTCGCATGATATTGTATCGGAATGGAGCTTATGGCTGGAATCAAGATTATAAATGCATTACAGATGCCGATGAATTTCAAAGATTGATTTATGAAAGCGAACTGGAAACAGATGATACTTCACGAAAAATTTCCTTTTTATTGCAGGCAGAAAGTCTTTATAAAGGCTCATTTCTGGAAAAAAAGTCTTCAGAAGCATGGGTTATACCAATTGCAACCTTTTATCGTTCATTATATAATCGTGTTGTGGCTGATTTGGCTAAATTACTTTTTGAGCATAAAAAATATGAACAGCTTTCTGCAATTTGTGAAAAGGCCATTCTTTTAGAACCCCATGAAGAGCAATTATATATTTATTATATACAAGTTTTGATTTGTACAGGACATTTAGAAAAAGCCTTAGACTTATATCATCATGTAACGGACTTGTTTATGAAGGAGTTGGGAATAACTCCATCGGAAGAGTTTTTGGCATTATATAAAGATGTGGTTAGAACGATTAAAACCCCTGAAATGAACTTGGAAGTAATAAAAAACAAGCTGGACGAAAGCAAGGATGAAATTGGAAGTGTGTATTGTGAGTATGAATTTTTTAAGCTAGTATATCATTTGGAGTCTAAAAACATTGTAAGAACAGGAGCAACATCCAATTTGTGTTTAATCTCTGTGGTAGACAAAAATGCTATTAGTATTCCCACCAGCAGAGTTCTAAATCGTGCAATGGATGCACTAAGAACGACAATTCAATATAACATACGGGGTGGGGACGCATTTGCTAGATACAGTGTGAATCAATACTTGATTTTGCTGTCAAATACAACTGAAGAAACAGCAAATATGGTGGCCCAACGATTGTTGAAAGCCTTTAGAACGGAATTTCCTAATATAAATATCGTTCTGAAATATTCCATTGAACAAATCACACCAAGCTCAGATCGTTTTAGATAAGTGAAACGAGCCATTTTAAGTGGCATCATATAATGGGATTGTGAGCATTATGCTAGTTGAAAAATGAAGGTATGAAAAAGCCTCTTGTGAAATATTCATAGGGGCTTTTGTTTTTTATAGATCTCTGAACTGGAAAAAAGTAATTACAATATCTGAAGTATTTAAGACGGCATAAATTTCACAAAACATTATACATAGTAAGCGTTTCACGGCGAGTTGGAGTAGATTTGACAGGATAAGTATAAAAAATACCTATCTATACAACTATTTTTTGCATAAAAATTAATGGAAAATGTTCGTAAATTTATACATAGTGTATAAAGGCTGGGAATGAAATTTTATAGGTCGAAATCCGGTATATATTGTTTTTGCAAAAAAAATATGGTAAATTAAATTAAAAATTGTAGGATATGGTATTTTTTTGGAGTAAATTCATTGATTAATACTTTATTTTATGTTAAATTAAGACTATACAATTTTTAACAGGTATTTACTCGACTAACGTTAAGTAGCCTTTTGTATTTGATACCCATTAAGTTATTTATAAACATGATTTTAAGCTTATTTTATCGTACTTTTTATATTGAAAGTGATTTTATGTAATTACATTTTGTGGAAATAGAAGTTGGTGACAAAGGGTATTGGTACAAGGGAGGGATAGCATCGAGAGTAATTTAATTTTTTAAAAGACTGTCCCAAATTTGCCATGTAAAACATTCCACCGTTTTTTCAAAAAATCATTTGTAAATAGCGTGCGGTTTTGTTTTGGCAGGGAATGCCTGCATGAGCAAAAGGGGGGAAATGTCCGTTTTAAAATAATATTCTTAAGGGATAGAGATTATTATTTTTGAAATTAACGGGAAAGTAGATAGTGCAAAAAAGAGGGGAAAAAGAGGTGTTAGAATGAAAGTATTTTCAAAAAGCATTGCAAGAAAAATGATTTTGGCCACAATTGTACCTTTAGTTATTCTATTTTTTATTTTAATTATAGTGGTATCCGGTCATGTAAAAAAAAGTATTAACCAACAGTCAAATGAGGTAATTAAAACAACCTCCAATAGTGCATCATGGCAGATTAATCAGTATTTGGCAAAATATTTGTCTTTAGTTGAGACAGGTTCAAAAGATTCTATGTTTCGGGACCTTATGGTAAAGACTACACCTGAAACAAATATAAAGGAATTTCCAGAATTTCAAAGTGTTTTTAATGAATTAAAAGAAATGGCAAAAATTGATTCCACAAATATACAATCAGCTTGGATGGCAGATCTTGATTCCAGCCAGCTTATCATGTCAGATGGGTTTGTATCTCAACTGGGTGGAGATTGGGAGATTACCCAACGACCATGGTATATAAAGATGATGGAAAAAAATGGGTTAGCCATTTCTGAGCCTTATGTTGATGCCAGCACAAAAAAATTGGTGGTAACTATAGCAATTCCAGTCTACAACAATGGAAAGGCGGTAGGTGCATTTGGTATTGATATGGCTTTGGATCAGGTTTCTGTAATTTTGAGTAGTTTAAAATTAGGAGATACTGGTTATTTCTGCTTCGTTACAGAAACCAACACCATAATTTATCATCCCAATGGTGACTATGTAATGAAAAATATCGATGACCTTCCTGTTACGGATGATGTGAAATCTTTCGTTAAAACTCCGTCTACCAATGTTGTTCAATATCAAATAGATGGAAAGACACTTTGCGGGTTTACTTCTACCGTAGGTGATACTGGTTGGAGAGTTGTTTCAACAATACCTCAGGACGAGGTTGACATTCCTTACATAGAAATGCGAACAATTTTGTATAGTATCATTGCGGCTATTATGCTTATTCTTTGTGCTGTGATCTATATTACTGCAAAGAAAATGATAAATCCTTTGCGTAAATTAGTGGCTGCTTCTGATAAAATTGCAGCGGGTGACCTTGATGTGGAAATAGATATTAACACTCATGATGAAACGGCGTTCTTAGCTGAGTCATTTGATAAAACGGTGGTTCGGTTAAAGGGCTACATCGCGTACATAGATGAGATTTCTGAATTGCTTAGACAGCTTGGTACTGGTAATTTTAATCTTGAGTTTAAGCAAAGCTATGAGGGTGAATTTGCAGTCATTAAAGATGCTTTGGTTTCTACGACAGAAATGATTCGGGAAACGCTGATTCAAATCAATTTGGCTGCAGAACAGGTTGCTTCAGGTTCTGATCAGGTATCTAGTGGTGCTCAAGCACTTTCTCAAGGGGCCACAGAACAGGCAAGCTCTATTGAAGAATTATCTGCAACTATGAATGATATATCTAACCAGATTGTACAGACTGCGGAGAATGCAACAAAAGCAAAAGCCATTGCTTTAGAAGCATCTAACGCCACTACATTTGGGCAAGAGCAGATGAAACATATGGTTGAAGCCATGGAAGATATCAGTCGCACTTCCAATGAAATTGGAAAAATCATTAAGAACATTGATGATATTGCATTCCAAACAAATATCCTTGCTTTGAATGCTGCGGTTGAGGCTGCTCGAGCAGGAAACGCAGGAAAAGGCTTTGCAGTGGTTGCTGATGAAGTTCGTAATCTCGCTAGTAAATCTGCTGAAAGTGCAAAGAATACTGCTAACTTAATTGAAGGTTCTTTAAAAGCAATTGAAAAAGGAACAAAGATTGTAAATGGCACAGCGAAATCTCTGGAGGATATTGTTCAGGGATCTGAACAGTCAACAAGGATTATCCAATTTATAGCTGATGCTAGCAATGAGCAGGCTCAGGCAATCAATCAGGTTAATCTAGGTGTAGAGCAAATTTCCGCAGTTGTACAAACCAATAGTGCGACAGCTGAGGAAGAAGCAGCGGCAAGTGAAGAATTGTCTGCACAGGCACAGTTGTTAAAAGAGCTTATGTCAAGATTTACATTAGATGAAAATGGCGCTGGAAAGAGCAGCTATTCAGACTATACTAATACAAATAGCGTAGAAGACTTTGAATTCAATGGCGATAATGATGATGAATTCAAATATTAATTAGCTTAGCTCAATAGCCAATTTACTGCTTCTAAGTAAAACGGCGTAGTTGTATTCAAGCCTAGAGTGCCTAATTTGCTACTTTATTAGGGTAAATGATAATTTTTAGCCTCCCCAAACCATAACTGGATGAAATGGTTTTTGGGGGGGCTTTTTAGTGGATTACGTTCAGGAAAAATTGAGAGGAAAGGGCATTTATTCCAATATTTGTGACATCATCACAGACAATAAAATTATTCAATGCTACAATGGTATCAATAAAGGATATTTTATGAAACAAAAGGAGATGTTACCATGAGCGTATTAAAAATAACGAGACAAAATTTTGAAAAAGAAGTATTACAATCGGAAAAACCAGTTCTGTTGGATTTCTGGGCAGGTTGGTGTGGGCCATGTAAAATGATAGGGCCAATTGTGGAGCAGGTGGCAGAAGACACCTTAAATACAGCGCGAGTAGGTAAGATCAATGTTGATGAAGAGCAAGAGCTTGCCCAAACATTTCAAGTAATGAGTATTCCAACCTTGGTTGTAATTAAAAATGGAAAGATTGAAAAGAAAGCAGTGGGAGTACAGTCAAAGCAAGCCCTTCTATCTATGCTACAATAAAACAATCAAAGGCAGAACGTTTTTACTTCTGCCTTTTTTCATATATTGATAAGGGTTGATAAGATTAAAAATGCTTATATGAAATGGGTGTGGTAAAGGATGAGATTTGTAAAAAAGCTGAATGCAATGACGAGTCGTTTGTCTGTTCAAATAGTATTGTTGATCTTAATTATTATTGCTATGATGGAGTTTATTTCTGTTTCTGTCTTGGTGGCAAATTTACTAAAGAATCTAAATATAAATACAAATCATGACGTTGTAAAGCTGTTCTTGATAAAGATTGCAGCCATCAACGTGAGTATGCTCTTCCTTTTTGTAATAATTGTATTACTGGTATCAAGGGTATTTAAAAAAATTAATAGCTATGCATTTTATAGTTGTACAACAGGGCTGCCAAATAAAAATTATATGATGAATAATTTATTGAAAGAGATTGCTGCAAATGGTGCTTTTGCAGCGCTGATCAGCTTGGATATGGATGACTTTAAGGCGGTAAATGACACGTTGGGGCATCTAGCTGGGGATGAATTATTAAAGCAGGCAGGTGAGCGATTTGAACAGGTTCTTGGTGAAGGAGATTGTGTGTGCCATATTGGTGGAGATGAATTTCTCTTTTTTGTCAAGTCTGTCAGGAACAAGCAAGAAACAGAGGTGTATGCAAAAGAAATTATGCATCAATTCTCCCAGCCGTTTTTTATTCAAAACCATAAAGTGGATTACGTTACAGGGAGCTTAGGTATTGCTTTGATGCCAAAGGATGGAATGGATTTTCAAACACTATTTAATTGCAGTGATGACGCCATGTATATGGCAAAGAGACTTGGAAAAAGCAATTTTGTTTTTTATGAAAAAAATATGAATTTTCATTTATATGAGGATACAATTAGAAAAAAGGAAATTAAGCACGGTATCAGGCAAAAAGAGTTTAAAGTTTTTTATCAACCTAAATTTTCGTCAAATGGCTTATTCGTCGGTGGGGAAGCCCTGGCCAGATGGGTAAAAGAAGACGGCACAATTTTACCGCCCTCTGCATTTATTGAATTTGCAGAGAAAAATGGACTGATTGTGGCAATCACTGATTTAATTGTTGATGAGGTTTGCAGAGATAGTCTTTCTTGGATACAAGAGAAAAAAGAGTTTACCATTTCCATTAATATCACCTCTGATCACATAACCAATAAGGATTTGATTGAAAATTTAATTGAAAAAATCAGTAATTATGGGGTGCCTACAAGCTATATAGAATTTGAAATTACAGAATCCATGGTAATTGAAGATTTCCAGAAAGCAGTAGACAATATTACACGCTTAAAATCTTTTGGAATTAAAGTAAGCATGGACGATTTTGGAACTGGTTATTCGTCGTTGAATTATTTAAAAAGGTTGCCTATCGATATTTTGAAAATCGATAAATCTTTTGTTGATACAATCAGTCGGGATGAAAAAGACAGAGTGCTTTTAGAAAATATTATTAACATAGCCCACGGGTTTCATCTGCAAGTGATTGCAGAGGGGATTGAAACCGCCGAGCAACTGGCTATATTAAAGGATATGGGCTGCGACATGTATCAAGGCTATTATTTTGGAAAGCCTATGAACAAAATGGATTTTGAGGGCATGTTTTTATAGTGTTAAGACTGCTGGGAAGATTTTTTATTATTATGGGTAGCAAAAAATTAAATTTGTATGCAAGAGTGTGTATTTGTATTACAATATTCATTATAAAAGTTTCACAAAGATGATTGCTGATAAAAATGGTTTCAGTTGAAAGGAGTAAATAGATTGAGTTTAATATCTGTAGATTCAGAAAAATGTATCAAATGTGGTTTGTGCGTGAAGGAGTGTCCCGGTTATGTATTGCAGCTTGGAAAAAGTGGACCTGAAGAGGTTTTGCCAGAGGCTTGCATGGTTTGTGGGCATTGCGTTGCAGTCTGTCCTAAAGAAGCAATAGACCATATTAAAACACCCTTATCGAAACAGACAAGCATAAGAAATTATACCCAATTAACGCCAGAGCAAGGAGAACTTTTTCTTCGTTCCAGACGTTCTATCCGTAATTATAAGGAAACTGGGGTGGAAAGAGAAAAACTGAAAGCCCTAGTGAATGTTGCCCATTATGCGCAAAGTGGTCATAACCTCCAAGGTGTATCTTATGTTGTAATAGAGGATAAAGGGATACTTCAGCAGGCTGTTGCTATTGTAATTGCAGCATTCGAAAAGTACCATGTGCTTGAGCATATGACTAAATTATATCACGAAGAAGGAATCGACCCTATTTTAAGGGGTGCACCCTGCCTTGTTCTTACTACTGCTGATGCGGGTTTTGAAAGAGCAAGAGAAAATTCTATTATAGCACTCACTTATTTAGAGCTATATGCACCAACCCTGGGTTTGGGCTCTTGTTGGGCTGGAATGCTTGAGAGAATTGCCATGAAGGAATGCTCGCCTCTTTTGGAGTTGTTTCAAATTCCTGAAAATAAGAAAATCACTGGAGCTGTTATGGTGGGATATCCGAAATACACATACCCAAGATTGGTTGATAGAAACCCACTGGATGTTACTTTTATAAATCCAAATAAATAAAATAGTAGCAATTTCAAAATATTGTAAATCCCCTTGAATAAGGGATATATAGGGGGATATTCTAATTTATTTATAAAATATAAATTGCAAAGTCATATATGGCCTTGCAATTTTTTATTGTTGGTTTTCACTGGGAATAGCAAAAAATACCTCTGCAATGGTTGTATACATCATTGTAGAGGCTTGTTGTCTTAGCAGGCACTAGTTAAATTATTTTTTTGTATTTCCCAGAATATGATCTTTAAATTTTTCAACAGCAGGCGGCAAATATCTATTTACAACATATGCAAGATAAACCATTCGCTTCGAATAAGCGGTATCCAAATCCAATTTTATTACGTTATAATTTTGGATTGTCGGGTTGTCAGTAATAATTGCGATTCCTTGGTTTGCTTGAACCAGACCCGCCATGGAGTTAACATCTTCAAATTGGCATAGAATATTAGGCATAATCTGCGCTTTTGAAAACAAGTCATCAATAATGCGCCTCATACCGCTTTCCTTTGTATAGCAGATCAAAGGATAAGGGCAGATATCTTGAATGGTCACTTTCTTTTTCCCCGCCAAGGTGTGATTTTCGGGAACGATGACAACCAATCCCTGTTCAAAAACAGGAATGAATTCGACGTCACTTTCGTTTTCAATCATAGAGCAGAATACCAAATCATATTTTTCTCTTTTCAAATTGTAAATCAATGTTTTTGTATTTCCTTCATAGCAGGAAAAAGATATATTCTTATTCTGTGGATCATCCAAAAAACCTGCAATAATTTCAGGCACAAAATTCGCCCCCACAGAGGTCATGTATGCAAGGCCTACATGGCCTCCTCCCACTGTAATGAGTCTTTCAATTTGATTCTTACCTAATTCTAACTGAGTCAAAGCGTTTTCCACATAAAACATATAGATTCTTCCATACTTTGTTAAAACCACGTTCCGTCCCTGCTTTTCAAAAAGATTTGCCCCCAATTCCTTTTCCATAGCAGCGATAGAATGGCTTAATGTTGGCTGGGAAATATTTAATCTTTCCGAAGCCTTTGTATAATGCTCCAATTCAGCCAAAGTTTTAAAATAGTATAATTGATTTAAATTCATTACTTTCCTCCTTTTTTCTTTATCAACCTCTTCGCAATCATTATAGCAAAAATATAGAAAGAATCTATATTTTTTTCTTTTTTCGTCACAATTAATAAAAAAAAATAATGCATTTTACTTTTTGGTAATTTTGTAATGTTTACATTTGCTAATTCTACCATAAAATGGATAATATTTTCAATATTTATTATGGCATCAAAATTAATAAATTACTTTTGGAAAAGAAATTTTAATGTATCTGAATCTTTTTGATCAAAAAAATTGAAAGTAGGAGCATAAAAATTTTTTTCATTATAAATAGTTTTCTTTTTTAAAATCAATAAATTTCATTGACAATAAAAAATAAGCATGCTAAAATCATTTCATAGATTATATGACTGACGGAACAGTGGGTTCAACCACGTGAAGTATAATCACTAATAAGCCGACCGTCTGGGCAGAAAAAGCCCGGATTGTCGGCTTTTTCTAATTCGAAAAATTGAACTAGAAAGAGGTGATTATGTGCAAAAAGGTAAAATTCACTCCATTGAGTCCATGGGATTAGTGGACGGTCCCGGTATAAGAAGCGTTTTGTTTCTCCAGGGTTGTGGGTTGCGGTGCAAGTATTGCCATAACCCGGATACTTGGCAGCTACATGTAGGAAATGAAATAGACGTGGACGAGGTCATGAAAAAACTAAGGCGCTTTCAGCCCTATTATGGCGAAACAGGTGGCGTGACTTGTTCCGGAGGTGAGCCGCTTTTGCAGATTGAATTTGTTACGGAATTATTTAGAGCATGTAAAAAAGAAAATATATCCACTTGCCTGGATACAGCAGGATATGGATTTGGAAATTATCAGGAGCTTTTGGAAGTAACGGATTTAGTATTATTTGATGTAAAGCATTATTTGGCAGAAGAATATACAGCCTTAACAGGTGGAGATTTTTCCGTTCCCACAGAGTTTTTAAATGCTGTGGAAAAAAGCGAAACCCCACTATGGATACGTCATGTGGTTGTGCCTAATGTTACTGACAGCGAGGTGCATATCAAAGGGCTTGGAAGGTACATTAAAGCAATTCCTAATGTAAAAAGGGTAGAGCTTTTGCCTTATCACACGCTAGGCGTGGAAAAATATAGCGTAATGAGGATGGATTATCCGCTAAAGGATACACCGCCCATGTGTAAAGAAAAGACGGAACAACTTCAGAAGTTGATTTTAGATAGCATTTCATAGAGACAAAGAGAGGATTGAAAACATGAATACATTGGCATGGCAGGGATTTGAAACAGGTAGATGGACCAAGGAAATTGATGTTCGTAATTTTATTCAGAAAAACTATTCCCTTTATGATGGCGACGATTCCTTTTTAGAGGGGGTTACCGATAGAACAAAAAAACTTTGGGATAAGTGCCACGAATTGATTGTGGAAGAGATGAAAACCGGTATTTTGGATGTGGAAACAAATATTATTTCGGGCATTGATAACTTTGCTCCTGGTTATATTGACAAGGAAAATGAGTTGATTTTGGGCTTACAGACGGATGCTCCTTTAAAAAGAATTGTAAATTTATATGGTGGCTTAAAAATGGCCACAAGCGCGCTGGATCAGTACGGATACCAATTAAATGAGGAAGTAGAAAAGAATTTCCATGCCTACAGAAAATCTCATAACGAAGGTGTTTTTGATGCTTATCCCGAAAGAACGAAGGTGGCAAGACATGTTGGATTATTGACCGGTTTGCCTGATGCTTACGGTCGTGGCCGCGTGATTGGGGATTATAGACGTGTTTCCTTGTATGGAGTAGATTTCCTAATGGAGGAAAAAGAAAGGGAATTGGCTGAGTTTGATGGCGCAATGACCGATGAACGTATTCGTACAAGAGAAGAATTGAGTATGCAGATAAATGCTTTAAAAGAGATGAAATCAATGGCTATGAAATATGGCGTTGACATCAGCCAACCTGCGAAAAATGCTATGGAAGCCGTACAATTTTTGTATATGGCATACCTTGCAGGTGTAAAAGAAAACAACGGTGCGGCAATTTCTTTAGGACGCACTTCCACATTTTTAGATATCTATATTGAAAGAGATCTGAAAAATGGTGTTCTTTCGGAAAACGAGGCACAGGAGTTAATTGACCAATTTATTATCAAATTAAGATTGGTGCGTCATTTGAGAACACCGGAGTATAATGAATTATTTGGTGGTGACCCTACTTGGATAACAGAGGCAATTGGTGGTATTAGTTTAAACGGTGCTCCTTTGGTTACAAAAAACTCTTTCCGCTACCTACATACCTTAACCAACTTGGGAACTGCTCCTGAACCAAATATGACTGTCCTTTGGAGCAGAGATTTGCCACATGCTTTCAAAGAATATTGTGCAAAAATGAGTATTGAAACCGATTCCATTCAATACGAAAATGATGATGTAATGCGACCTTTATACGGGGATGATTACGCTATTTCCTGCTGCGTTTCCGCCATGCGTGTGGGCAAGCAGATGCAGTTTTTTGGTGCAAGAGCAAACATTGCAAAATCTCTTCTTTTAGCAGTAAACGGCGGCGTTGATGAATTGCAAAAAATACCTGTTGTGCCTAACATTGCCCCTATCCAGGGAGATGTTTTGGATTATGAAGAGGTTCTTGAACGCTATAAAAAGGTAATGGACTATGTTGCCGAGCTATATGTTGATAGCATAAACATCATCCACTATATGCACGATAAATATGCTTATGAAGCAAGCCAGATGGCATTGCATGATAGGGATGTGGATCGACTCACAGCCTTTGGCATTGCAGGAATTTCCGTTGCGGCAGATTCCCTTTCTGCCATAAAATATGCGAAGGTAACCCCCATTCGTGACGAACGTGGTGTCACAGTGGACTTTCAGGTGGAGGGAGATTTCCCTAAATACGGCAATGATGATGATAGAGTAGATGATATTGCAGTGGAAATAGCAACCCATTTTTCCAACGCCTTGAAAAAGCACCCTATTTATCGCAATGCGAAACATACCTTGTCTGCATTGACCATCACCAGTAATGTTATGTATGGCAAAAGGACAGGAAGTACACCTGATGGCAGAAAACATGGAGAACCCCTTGCACCGGGCGCTAACCCTATGCACGGTAGAGATGAGAACGGCGCCCTAGCATCCTTAAACTCTGTAGCAAAAATTCCTTATAGAAACGTATGCCAGGATGGGGTTTCCAATACATTTTCAGTGGTTCCTGATGCACTGGGCAAAGAAGAAGGCCAGCGGATTGAGAACCTGATCCATATTTTAGACGGCTATTTTATTCAAGGTGCTCATCATTTGAATGTAAATGTAATGAACCGTGATATTTTAATTGACGCCATGGAGAATCCCGAAAAATACCCGACCCTTACTATTCGAGTTTCTGGATATGCGGTAAACTTTAATCGATTAAGTAGGGATCAACAGTTAGAGGTAATCAAAAGAACTTTCCACGAAACGATGTAACATAACTATAGGTCAAAGTGATTATATTTCAAAGGCTTCAGTGTTTTAGAGACATTTAAAAAAAGCAGCAATTCAAATCGTTAGGACAAAGATTAGACAGGGCTGAAAATAGTAAAGAAGCAAAAAAAACAGGTAAGTTCTGAGGTGAAAACCTTGAAACTTCCTGTTTTTTTATCCAGATCATTAGATAAGTCTATTCTCTTTGTTCCCTAATACTCATGTTAACGTGCATCCCAAAAGGGGGGGGTTGGGATATTCTGATGGTGAAATATGGGGAATTCGTCTTCTAATCAAAGGAAAAGCTTTGCAATATTTGCAAATAAAATGCAAGTAGTAATGCCAATTCCGGTAGGGATGAGTACGGCAATCGCCGTCCATTTCCAACTGTTTGTTTCTTTTTTTATTGTAAGCAATGTAGTAGAGCAGGGCCAATGCATCAGGGAAAATAACATGGTGCTGACTGCTGTAATCCATGTCCAACCGTGGCTGACGAATAATTCTTTTAGTTGAGTAAGGCTATCCAGTTCAAGAAGGCTTCCTTGAGACATATAAGCCATGATTATAATGGGAATGACAATTTCGTTTGCAGGGAAACCCAATATGAATGCCAGCAGAATTACGCCATCCAGTCCCATCAGTTGGGCAAAAGGATTCAAGAACGAGGCACAATGGTTTAGCACGCTTATATTATTTATGCTTATGTTTGCCATGAGCCATATCACCAAGCCAGCAGGAGCTGCCACAATAATTGCTCTGCCCAGAACAAACAGGGTTCTGTCAAAAATGGAGCGAATAATTACTTTGCCAATTTGGGGTCTTCGATAAGGAGGCATCTCTAAAGTAAAGGAGGAGGGGACGCCTTTTAAGATTGTATTGGAAAGTAATTTTGTTACAACGAAGGTCATTAAAATTCCCAACAAAATAAATGCTGTTAGTAAGATGGAGGAAGCAATAGATGGGAAAAGTCCTCCCGCTGTACCCACAAAGAACATTGTAATCATTGCAATTAATGTTGGAAATGCGCCACCCTTCAAAAGGAAAGGTGATTTAATAAACGAATGTGCAAATTGCATTCTAACGTGTTATTTTTCGCTGTATATGAAAATATGCAGGTTTTCTCCATCCCATATAATTTTGTGTATGAGCAGTTTGATGAATGTGCGTTTTTCCTGAATTGTTAATCCAGAAAAGTTTCCTTTTAGATTTGAGAGGTTAGAAACCAGTAAATCTTTTTTTTGTTCTTGATCTTCAGTTGCTAATATTTCTTGCTGTATTTGATATTGCTTTTGTTCCAGTTCAATTAAATCCTGCTCCAAATGCTGCATTTTACTATTTATTTTTTCCAGAAGGATTGTGCTTGGCTTGTTTTCAGAAATTGAATTTACTAAATTATCCATTTCTTCATTACATTTTTTTATATTAGCCTGAATTCGTTCTAAGGGGTATTCCGTTTCTTCTTTTTGAATATCACGCTTTAGGTTTTCTAACAGCTTAAAGACACTTGGGTATTCATTAAAGTATTCCATGAGATGACGGCAGACTGCATCATCTGTTTCCTGTCCATTTAAATTTTGACAATCACAGAGATTTTTTCCACCACAAAGCTTGCTATGGCAAATATAGTCAAATAATGCCGAGTTTCCTTTTTTGCCTGAGCGGTGCTTTGCAAACATACGACCACCACAGTTATCACAATAAATGAGACCTGAGAGCAGAGAATAGTCATTATGTATTTTTGAAGGGTTTTTTCCGGTAGGGATATTTTCCTCTAGAATAGCTTGGATAGCGACCCATTTTTTTCCTTCTATCCGTCCTTTATGCCTTCCAATGGAAATAATCCACTTATCGACGGATTGTCTTGGCGCATGCTTTTTCTTATAATCCCTTTTATTATATGAAATAAGCCCATATATATTGGAGCAGTCTTTTTCTTCAAAACAAACATCGGCATTTTTTTTAACAAAATAATTACGGGCATCTTGATCTGCCATGCAGTAAACTGGGTTTTGTAATATATCCTTAATACCAAGGAGGGAATAGAATTTTCCACTCCGTGACTTCATGTTTTGACTGATTAAATATTTACTTACACCAGATATACTTTTGTATTCTAAATATTTCTCAAAAATACAGTCTACCGTTAAGAGTTCTGGGGGGTTATCTTTTAATTTACAGGATGTTTTTATCTTACCATCAATAATAATTTCTTGAATTTTTTCAGAAGTATAACCAGTGGGTGTGGTGCCACCCAACCAACGACCGGTACGAGCCAACATCACCATATTATCACGCACTCGCTCTGCGATGGTTTCTCGTTCTAATTGAGCAAAAACTGAGGCGATATACATCATTGCCTTTCCCATAGGCTTGGACGTGTCAAATTCTTCTTTGATACAAATAAAAGAGATGCTGCGCTGGTTCAATTCTTCAATGAGTGTGGAAAAATCACTTACATTACGGCTAATACGGTCTAGGCGATAGCAAACAACGTAGTCAGGTTTTTTTAATTTAATATCACGAAGCATTTGCTGGAATTTTGGCCTTTCCGTGTTTTTGGCGGAAAAACCCTCATCTTCATAAATGGAAAAATCGTTAACTGTAGCATCTGGGAATTTTGTAAAGACATATTGCTTACACATTTCAATCTGGTTGTCGATGCTTTCGCCTTTTCCTGTGTAAACAGATTTTCGACTGTATATAAAAAATTTCATTCCAGTCACCGCCTTTTTGTGTTATAGAGATTTGACATATTTAAAAATTATTTATTAGTGGCTTAATTTTAGCATGTAGCCCCTTTGGGATATGCATAGTCAGAGTTGAAATCTCATTGCAAAGTATTGGTTTTATAAGTTTTACTGAAATTCAAATCAAATTCTTTTCAATTGGAGTTTTTTTTTGCTAAGATATTTATATACAGTTAGAAGGGAAGACAGTAATAAAAAATTGCTGGTTTTTAAGCAGCATAATTATCTTTGTAAATTAGTTTATTACTTTGTATTTTGTAATTTGGTAATATTTTTAAGATTGTGACACATGACACTATTTCAAGACGGTGGTTTTGAGGTAAAATAGAAAGGAGCTATAACAATAAGATGAAAATTGTCGAAAGATTTATTTACGTTAGTGGCATTTGGCTATTGAAAAGACAAGTTTTAAAAAAGGAGAGATATTAAAAACTAAAATAAAGTATCACAGATGTAAAAATTGCAAAGACAGTAAGAAGATAGTGTGTGGACATTGCATGAAAAATTCAGAATCCAGATTTGTGGAAAAAAGCATGAATTTATTGCCTGCACAGTTAGAAGAGAGGAGATTTTAATATGAAACAATGGTTTGAAAATTTAATAATTTCTAGTAAATTGAGAACAGGATTTTTGTTTACTTCCTTTCTTGGCGTAATCATTGGCATCGTTGGTATCATCAGTATGGTGGGTATGATTCAAGGCCAGCAGAAAACATATAATGAAACTACAATGGGAGTGGTACATTCTTTAGAGGCGGAAAGTTCTTTCAAAGACCTGAGAAGATCAATTGTTTATCTATATGTTTATTATGATACAGAGAAAGAAAAACGTTGCCAGCAAATTTCAAGTGACTTGGAAAACACTCAAGTGCAATTAGATTCTTATATGGGAACCATTTCTAATAGTCAGGACCAACAAAACTATGATGCTACGCAGGGAGCCTTTGAAGTCTACAAGGAAGTGACAGAAGAAATTTTGGGAGCGGCACAGGCTGGTGAAACAAAGGAAAACTTGCTAATTTTAATTGAAAAAGCGGCATCTGCTTCCCAAAATGCATCTGATGCGTTTGAATCCTTATCCCAGTACAACGATACCATGGCGAAAGATAGGCTTGCTAAAAATAAAGCAACGGCATGGGTGGAACTGTTGGTTGTGCTTGCTGTAATGATTGTATCTTTTATTATTTCACTTTTCTTGAGCAAGTACATAGCCGATAGCATAGGAAAACCCATGCAGAAGTTTGCTGCGATTGCTAGTATGGTTGCAGTAGGTGATTTAGGTGTGAAAAAAGTCGTAGGGGAAGACGGGATAAAGTGGGCAGCACGGAAAGATGAGGTTGGTGAGTTTGCCAGAGCATTTGACCAGTTAGTCCTCAGCACAGACGAACAAGCGCAGAAAACAAGGATGATTGCCAATGGTGACCTAACTACTATAATTACCATTCGCTCGGAAGCCGATATTATGGGTAAAGCGCTGACAGACTTGGTTGAAAAGCTTCATGGACTCATTTCCTCCGTATCAACCACCGCAGAACAAGTGGGCATTGGTGCGGGACAGGTTTCTGACGGTGCCCAGGCATTAGCCTCCGGTTCCACGGAGCAGGCAGCAACCATTGAGGAGTTGACAGCTTCAGCAATCAGTGTTTCTGAACAGGCAATCCTGAATTCTTCCAGTGTGGAAAAAGCAGGAGAATATGTGCAGCAGTCAGCCCAAGGGGTATCATCTAGTAATGAGCATATGATCAGATTAAATAATGCCATGCAGGAAATTGGCCAGTCCTCACAGGAGATTTCTAAAATCTCCAAGCTTGTGGAAGATATTGCTTTCCAGACCAATATTTTGGCACTAAATGCCGCTGTGGAGGCCGCTCGTGCGGGAAATGCAGGCAAAGGTTTTGCAGTGGTGGCAGATGAAGTGCGTAATCTTGCGGCCAAATCTGCGGATGCTGCAAAGCAAACCTCTCACTTGATTGAGAAATCAGTGTTAATCGTAACAGAAGGAGAACAGCTCGCAGATGAAACACTCAGGCTTTTAGCTACCGTTGAAGAGAAAGCGAATATGGTGGTAAAATCAATAAAAGAAATTGAAGATGCATCAACGGAGCAGACATTAGCCATCGAGCAAATTAATCAGGGATTATCTCAAGTTTCGGCAGTGGTACAAACCAATGCTGCAACTGCGGAAGAAAGTTCTGCATCCAGTGAAGAGCTTGCCGCTCAGGCACAAGTGTTGCAACAGGAGATTGGTAAGTTCAAGTTACGCAACAATACGGAAAGTTTCAAGATGTATGGACGAGACAGAAGTGGTATGAAAGAGCAAAGGTTGGGTGACGATTCCTATTTCTACGAAACAGGCCATTATGAAAAATACTGATTGATCAGTAGAGAAAAGTGAAAATAGGATATAATTTGTGGTGAGTGTAGCTTACCGTTAAATGATAATGTTTTTTTGTTGAATAAAAGAAGATTATTCCAAAATTATTGCTTTTAGGCAGACTTGATGAATAGTAAAGTTTGCACAATAGTGTAAATACTAATAAAAAAAGAAAAAGGTCGGCTCCATGCATATATGCAAAGAGTCGTCCTTTTATATGCAACCCCCAAATCGAAAGCATTTAGAGGCGCTCAGAATGATGCTTTGTAAACTTTTATGTCTAAAAATTTTTAATCATTAGAATTTAGGTTATCTATAATTTTATCCAAAACTTCAAGCTTGTTTTTTTTAGATAGACCAGATTGTTTTAGCTTTCTTTCGATTATTTCAGCATGAAATGAGCTTATTTTATGGGAAAGGGGTTGCTTATCAATGGGTTCCACTTTGTGAACCATGATATTTTTTATTTTATTTTTTCTCAAACATACCCACTCCCTAAAAAATAGTTTTTCATTATAAAGAATATGAAGGGATAAACTTGACCGATACCCAGTAGTTGTGTGGATTTCATGTTTTTAGCGAACAAAAAAGGAGATTTATTCTAAAAGGAAGAACAAAGTCTTCACTCAAATTAAAAACCTTCATTGTTGTTGTTAAATAAATAATTATTTGCCCAACCATAAAAATCTGTCGCACTTACTTTAACATCATAAGTACCTGGGGCAAAAAAGGTGGATTGATCTATAGTTAATTTATTATCTAAGTTTTAATATGGAGTTAGTTGAGCGTAACTTGATTGTAATACTACCATAATCAATTTAGACAAGAGCTTTATGTATTTAAACCACTCTGGAATAGCCAGAATTAGCGTATTAGTTAAGTTTATTAAGATTAATACCTTGTTGTTTAAGAGAACAAAATTCACTCATGATTATGCTGTTTGGTGTATATAATGATAGGAAATATGGCGGGAAGTGCCGAAAAAAGATTGGGGATGAAATGATGATTAACAAAGAGCCTAATCAAGTTCAGAGTCTGGTGGAATACTTACATATCCCGTGGGCGATAGATATTAGTGACGATGGTAGAATATACTTTACAGAACGTGATGGAAACCTGCGCGTTATTACTTATGGTAATTTAAATCCGGTGCCGATTCATACGTTTGGTTTGCCCTTTATCAGTACGGGGGAGGGCGGTCTTTTGGGGTTAGCTTTGGACCGAGATTTTCTCTCAAACGGGTATATTTATATAATGTATACATATGGAGAGAAAGGAAAGCTTTACAATCGAGTGGTGCGAATGCGTGTAGTGGGCGAAATGGCTTTCAAAGAAGGAATACTTTTGGATAGAATTCCTGGGGGCCGCTTTCATAATGGTGGCAGAATAAAAATTGGGCCCGATGGCTATCTGTATATAGCTACCGGTGATGGGGGTATTCATGATCTTTCCCAAGATGTGAATAGTCTGGCCGGAAAAATTCTGCGAATTGGAACAGACGGAAGCATTCCACCTGATAATCCTTTTCAAGGATCACCTGTTTATGCAATGGGGCTAAGAAACCCTGAGGGACTGGCTTGGAATGACAAAAACATGTTATACGTGACAGATCATGGGGATACGAATCATGATGAAATTAATTTGATACTGCCAGGTGGAAACTATGGTTCGCCTTTGGTTATTGGAAGTGAAAAATTGGAAAGCGATGATTTCATTGAGCCTATCTTAGAAAGCGGAGATACCACCTGGGCCCCGGGTGGGGCAGCCTTTATTAACAGTGGTCCAAGAAAGGGTCAACTATTGGTATCCATGTTGCGTGGAAATGGACTTTTGGCAATTACCTTTGATGAGACGGGAACACAGGTGGTTGATGTGGAGCCATTATTACTGGATACCTATGGACGATTAAGGGAAGTACATCAGGCAAGTGACGGTTCCATCTACATTACTACAAGCAATAAGGATGGCAGAGGAAATATACATTTTGGGGATGATAAGATACTCAAAATAGCTCCTTCCATTCTAATTTAGTGTTTTTAGTTAGTAAAACTCCACCGTTTTACTAACTAAAAAGCACCTGACGAATATTATTGGTATTTGTCGGGTGCTTTTGTTTATATGGTTAAAATATATGTAGCAAGAAGTGCAGGGTGGCATTCATATTGAAGAACAGAAGCCAGTGTCATTTAACAGCTGGCTATCATTTTTGGTATTGCTCATTACACAAGCCAATGAAAGCCAATGAATGTACAAAAAGATGAAAATAAACTCAGTTTGAAAGTTTTACTGTGCCATGAATTCTGGGAAGATAGAAATACTTCTTTGCAATATCCCTTGCATATAGGCAATGAGAATGCCGTAGTTTGTGAATGGAATACCGCTTTCTGCTGAGAATTTTTGCCGATATTTCATCTCTCTATCGTTTAGCATGCAACCCCCACAATGAACGACCAATTGATAACACCTAAGGTCTTGAGGATATTCAGTGCCAGATGTAAATTCGAATATCAGGTTTTTATTGGTGTAACTTTTTATCCATTGGGGAAGCTTAACCGTTCCGATATCGTCACACTGACGATGGTGGGTACATCCTTCCGATATAAGGATTTTATCCCCATCTTTGAGCAAGTCTAAAGTTTTTGCTCCATCTACAGCAGTCTTTAAAACGCCTTTATAGCGTGCCATCAGGATGGAAAAAGAGGTGAGAAAAACATCCTCAGGTGTTTCGGCATTAATCTTATGAAATACTTGACTGTCAGTGATAACAAGTTTGGATTTTCTGCCTAAACTTTGAAGCGTTTCTGCAAATTCAGTTTCCTTTACCACAATGGAAACGGCATTTGCTTCTAAAATATCACGAATGGTTTGCTGCTGTGGCAAAATCAATCTGCCTTTTGGTGCCGCTTTATCTATAGGCACAACCAGTATTGCATAGTCATAAGGATTTAAAATATCACCAACAAGACGAAGCTTGAACTCATCTGATGGGATTAGCTTAGACAATTTTTCTTTTAAGGAATGTATCTGTTCTCCTGTTTTTGCACTTACAAAAATGCTATGTTCCTCTGATTTTTCATAATGATACAAATCACATTTGTTATACACAAGGAGATAAGGAATCTCTTTTAGCTGGAATAATTGAATGAGTGTTTCGTCTTCCAGAGATTTTCCTTCTCTCACGTCCATCACAAGTACAGCGATATCCGTTTTATTAAGTACTTGTCTTGCCTTTTTTATACGGAGCTCACCAAGGGCGCCTTCATCATCAATTCCCGGTGTGTCAATAAGCATTACAGGGCCAAGGGGAAGCAGCTCCATTGCCTTATAAACCGGGTCAGTGGTTGTTCCTTTTGTATCAGAAACGATTGCTAAGCTTTGGTTGGTAATGGCATTCAAAATACTGGATTTTCCTGCGTTTCTTTTGCCAAAAAAAGCGATATGGATTCTATTTGCTGCCGGTGTTTCATTTAATCCCATTTGAACCTCCTAAAACCTAAAATCACGGCTACCATTGCCGATTTTTTCAAGATTCTCAATAACAATTTTTCTGACTTTTTCGTTTGGAACTTGTTTAATTTCGTCAACAATCAATTGATTTCCTAGAGTATTTGTTGCGGTGGAAGCATAGTCTTCCAAATATTCCTTTAAAGTCATTAAAGCATTGGGATGACAGCAATTCTGTATTTGTCCACTTTTCAAAAGCTGCATGAATCGGTCACCGGTTCTGCCTTCTCTGTAGCAAGCCGTGCAAAAACTTGGAATATAGCCAAGTTCCATTAACCACTTTACAATTTCATCCAGCGTTCTATTGTCATTTGGCTGAAACTGAGAGGAATCTTCTTCTTCAGGCTCTGCCGTTGCATATCCTCCAACACTTGTTTTTGAACCACCACTTATCTGGGATACACCAAGATGGAGCACTCTTTCCCTGCATTCCTTGCTTTCACGAGTGGAAACAATCATTCCAGTATAAGGAACACTGATTCTAATGCAAGCCACAAGCTTTGCAAATGTATCTTCATCAATTCCGTTATCAAAAGTAGAAGGGTCAATATCATCTGCTGGACGAATTCTGGGAACGCTTATTGTATGAGGTCCAACACCAAATGTAGCTTCTAAATGCTCAGCATGCATAAGTAGGGCAGAAAACTCATAGCGATACAATTCTAGACCGAATAAAACACCAATGCCTACATCGTCAATGCCGCCTTCCATGGCTCTATCCATGGCTTCCGTATGATAAGCATAATCGTGTTTTGGGCCCGTTGGATGTAATTTTTCATAGCTGTTTTTGTGATAGGTTTCCTGAAATAAAATATAGGTGCCTATGCCTGCCTCATTTAGTTTTTTATAATTCTCAACAGAAGTTGCCGCAATATTTACATTTACACGGCGGATAGCACCATTTTTGTGTTTCACACTATAGATTGTTTTTATGGACTCCAATATATATTCAATGGGGTTGTTTATGGGGTCTTCGCCTGCCTCTAAGGCAAGTCTTTTGTGTCCCATATCCTGTAATGCAATGGTTTCCCGTCTAATCTCATCTTGAGTCATTTTTTTTCTGGCAATATGCTTGTTTTTAAGGTGATACGGGCAATAAACGCAGCCGTTTATACAATAATTGGATAAATATAGGGGGGCGAACATGACAATTCGATTACCATAAAAGTCTTTTTTAATCTGCTCAGCCAGTGCATAGATTTCTTGATTTTTCTCTTCTATTTGACAATCCAATAGTACAGCAGCCTCTCTATGGCTGAGGCCTTTTTTTAGGCGAGCTTTTTCAATGATTTTATCAATGAGCTCTACATTGTTTTTGTTTACTTCGGCATAGTTCAGTGTTTCCAACACTTCATCATGGCAGATGAATTCCTCTGCTTTGTTTGATTTTAGATTATACATTTTTTTATCCTTTCTTATTCGGGTCAGATAAACTTTCCCTTCAGTTTAATTTATTGCAAAGAAACACAGTCGCCACGGGACACCACAACTTGGTAGCCTATGCCTTCCATTCTCTTTTGCATACAAAATCTGCATTCGGCGGCTTCGTCACCGGTGCAAATTTTATTGTCATATAACATATATTTGTTCCTTACTGAAACAGGTGAAAGATTGGGCATTACAACATTGCCCCCTGCTAATATGCCAAGTTCTCTCCCCAGGGGATCAATGGTTCCCAAGGCTGTAGTAGAAGGAAGAAGAACTTCAGGTAAGAGTAACCGAATTAGCCCCAGCATAAACAGTGTTAATTCTAAGGAACCCTTTGCTTCATTGGCAAAAGGTGTTTGGTGGTGGGGAATAAAAGGGCCAATGCCCACCATATGAGGTTCTAAATCTTTTATAAAAAGCAAATCTTCTACAAGATTGTCCACTGTTTGAAAAGGAGAACCTACCATAAATCCTGCCCCAACCTGAAATCCAATTTGCTTCAAATCAAAAAGACATGATTTTCGACTGGCTAAGGTTAGGTTTGGGGGATGCAGCATACTATAATGTTGCGCACTGGCTGTTTCATGGCGCAAAAGATATCGTTCTGCTCCCGCATTGAAGAATGCTAGATAGCTTTCATGACTCCGTTCTCCAATGGATAGAGTAATGGCACAATCGGGATGCTGTTTTTTGATTGAAGCTATGATGCACACTAATTTTTCATCAGTATAATAACAATCCTCGCCACCTTGGAGGACGAAGGTTCTAAAGCCCAGTTCATATCCCGTTTGGCAACAGTTTAAAATATCTTCTTCTGTAAGCCTATATCTTTGCACTTTGGAATTGCTTTTTCTAATTCCACAATAATAGCAATCGTTTTTGCAGTAATTTGTAAATTCAATGAGCCCTCTCATGTAAATATCGTTACCATAATGGGTCATCCTTACCTGACGGGATTTTTCAAAAAGATATTCTGAGAGCGCTTGGGTTCTTCCTTCGATAAGAGCTTTGAATTCTGGGGCTGTAAGCTCTTTGTTTGAATATAATTTATCTATCAGTTCTTTCATTTTATTCCTCTTCTATTTTTGC
>JABNAD010000369.1_pt1 | contig 25198 bp, 27 predicted proteins | sample 7240381 | NCBI WGS metagenome assembly JABNAD01 (sample SAMN11332834, study PRJNA596920) | anaerobic digester metagenome | biome: digested sludge; isolation source: digested sewage sludge-derived enrichment culture grown on H2/CO2 | place: Germany: Goettingen
ATGTACAATCTTTCTCCTTACAACCATGCGCCCGATAGCGTTTAGCCTTTGTTGGTTGCATGTTGTTATTTTTCAATGACAAAACTGGGTAGTCTTTGCTTAATATCATTGTCTTTTAGGTTTCTTAAATTTAACATCAATAGTTAAAAATCCACTGCTTGGCTTGTCGTTACTGATCATCGGTTTCCATCTACTTATTGATTTTACCAATCTGATTGCTTCTTCATTTAACCGCTGATCTGGTGAATGAATCACGTGAACAACAGAAATATATCCATTACTATTTATGAAAATCAATAATTTAACTACGCCTTCAATATTTCTTTCATGAATGGTTAAGGGATAGACAAGATTTTCTCTGAAAAACTGCTTCATGTTTCGTTTTCCTCCAGGATAACTTGCTGGCCCATTTCGATAGTATAATTTCTCAAATTCATCGATTTCTATTGTCATCACACAATCAATGTTTACCTTGTCTTGCTCGCGTCTATTAAAATAAACCTTAAGGATATATTCAGATTCAATAGTTTTACCATTTGAATCGGTTGCAGGATTAAAAATCAATAAGTCTGCAAGTCGAAGAGCTTCTTCATCAATATCTCCTCCGATACCCCGAAGTATAGTTTTATTGCGTACAAAACCATTTGAATCGATCGAAAGTCGCAGAGTAACAATTCCTTCTATGCAAAGTTCTGACTTTGATGAGTTAAATATATTATTTTTAAAAAGAAACTTTTGAAGGGCAGCTTCGCCACCCGGATAAGAAACTGTATCATTGATTCTTCTTGGCAACGAATCCAGATTTTGTTTACAATGAACATTATGAACTTTCAATACCATTGATATACCTTTAACTGAATTAATTATAAAATCACCTTTTGAAGTTATCAATTCATCCTTTACAATAATTGTTCTGGCAACAGTGATCTTTACTTCATTAGAATGACCAACTAAGCATTCATTCGGCTCGATAAAGGAATTAAATAATATGAAAAATAGAGATATCAACCCCATCCATTGGATTCTTCTTAGCAAATTCATTTCCTTTTTCTTATATGATAATTTCGAGTTTATTACTTAGTCTATATTTTATATCGTGGTGAACTCGCAAAACAATCAATGTTGTTACAATTGCAACCAACGTTTTCGGGCTTTGCGTTCGGGCGGGATTCGGAGCACAAAACTGTCAACCAGCACTGCACTTGAATAGAAGCACAAAGCTCCAAGTTTGCACGTTACCCCGCCTGACGCAAAACCCGTGTTACCAGTAGTGCTTATTCTTTCAGCCATTCGTCTCGCCATTTTTCTAAATCTATTTGTCCGTCAATTTCATATGGGAAAAGCAAAGAATTTACCATATCAACAACCATTTGTTTTAAGTCATTCATTACATTTCCGCCTGTCATTGTAGATACAATTGTACCCCCCGTTCCAACACCATCAGGTTCCAAAACTAGTCTATGCCACAAAAACTTACTCGAAATGATTTCACTAAAATATTTTTTGGGTGGTAAATTATTGAAGTGTCCTTTTGGATAAAAAGTAGAAAGCTCAATTAAAACTTCTTCATAAAAATCTACCATGTCGTAATTACCTTGGTTCATAGTCGCAGTCACACCTGTGTCCCATTTTGTTTGTGCGATAGTTAACTGTGCATTATGAACAATGATTATTTTTTGCAGATAATCCTTCAAAAGGTCTGGATCATCGTTAGTCTTATAATTCAAGAAATCTTCATTGTCAATATAGTTTACAAGTACAGTTTCTGTCGAACCAGTAACGGTTTGTATTGAGGCTATTTCGTCTGCTTTTTCTTTTCTACTTTTTACTCTGTCGAGCCAATCGGTACGATACTTAATAATTTGATTAGCTTCAAGTTTTCTCCCGAAACCACCTTTAATCATTGTTTGGTCATGGCAGTCAAAACAAAGAACGGAGAGGTTTTCAATGTTATTATTAGAAGGATTTTCGTCTATATGGTGAATTTGAACTTGTTTTCCGCGTATGTTACAAACACAACAAGTCCTATCAGATAAAAAAAGAATTTCTGCTGCTATGTCGTCTGGTATTGGAACTCTAATATTCTTTGCCATTTCTTATCTGTGTGTCGTCTTTATCATTACTGGTAACGGTTTGCCGCTTTGCGAAGGCGGGGATTTTCAACACTAAAATTCATTAGATGCACAAAGCTTGAATTTAGCACTTCACTGTCATAGAAGCACGAAACCCCCGCTTTTGCAAAACGGCTGTTAGGCACAGTTATTATATTTTTTCTCTTATAAAACTTAGTCTTTGAGTGTCGCATTTGTCAGCTAAAAATAGTTTAAATGAATTCTTTGGCACTAAACTTTTTCCTTTATCAATACAGAAGTTTATTCTAAATTGCAGTAAGGGTAACAAGTAGTTCTTTGCTGAAACTATCCTTAACAATGTCATATTATTTGTTTTCCATTTATTTGATAGGTGAGAGTAGTCATTGGAATATGTTTCATCAGGGTTTTCAATACCATTAATAGTAAGTCTTTGTAAAATTTGAGACTTAATGTCTTGTGAATATCGGCTTACAGAGTCTTTATCTAATATTGTTTGTTTACCATTTTGAGTCAAGAAATCGTGTGCAGTTTTGATTATTGGACCACCGCCATATTTCCTTAAAATTGCAAAATTTAAAAACAGCTCAATTAAACAAGGGGCGTTATATTCTAGCCATTTACTGAAATTGAGTTTGTTTTTAAGATTATCCCGTGACTCGCTGCCATTTGAAAAATAAATCAACTCAATTCCGCCCGTTTCATCTATTAGATAATTCTCTATACAGTAAGAATCTAATACAATTAAATTTCCCGTAGACTTTCTATTTGTGTCAAGTATCAACTCTAAATCGCCATCAACAATATATAGTTTTCTCCTTCGGTCAGTCTTATCTTGACTGTCGAAGGCGTTTAACACATTAGTTTTACACCCTAAAGGTGTTACGTCATTAATCTTTATATCATTACTTAGTACTCTCTTGAAAAGAGTTCTGTAAAATTCTTTGTCTGCAACTTTGTCTTCTGTATATATGTCGATATCGTTTCTATACGAAAAGAACTTAGGCAAAGCCTTTAACGCTTTATATCCAAACTCTAACATAACTGGTATTAATTTAAGTCTGCTAAATCCTGGAATAATGAATCTGAATTATCTCCAATTATTGCAGGGGAATGTGTAGCTAGAATAAATTGAGTTCTTGGACTAGCAGTTAATATTGAGTCTACGAAGATTTCTTGCCAAGCTAAATGAAGAGAAACTTCTGGTTCATCGATAATGAAAATACCTGATTCGTTTTTGTATTTTTCTTCAAAATAAATCAAGTGTCCTAACATCGTTACAATTTGTTTTTCACCTGAGGATAATTCGTAAATATTGGCAATCTTATCATTTTTAAATTTTACTTTTAATTCTCCTTGTGGTTCAATCAAAAGTTCTTTCTTACTTTCACTAAAAAAGCTATTTATTATGTTCTTGGTTTTTTCGATAGGTTCATAAAGTTTGTCTAATTCTTTTTGATAAGCAAGATTATAGGTTATTAATTCGTTGATTCTCTTTAATTGAGGTTGATTATTAAACCATTTTTGAAATATATGAATGTTATCTATATCAATTTCATCTCCTTTTTTCTTTCCTTGAATTTCATTTAAATTTCTAAGTGTAGATTCTAATTGGTCAAAAAAGTTGTTTATATGTTCTGTAAATCCTGTAATTCTTAAATTCTCAAAAGCATCTATAGCTTCTTTTCTTTTACCTTTTAATTCACGAAAATCCTTAACAATATTTAATTCTTGGCTTTCAAGGAATTGGAAGGATTGCAATAAGATTTTGTTTTTAAAATCTTGGTTTATTTTAGGTTGTTCAGAAGCAATGATTCTTACGTAATCATATATTACTTCTTGAATTTCCATAAGGCTTATATTGAGAGGGTCATTTTGTGGGTAATGTCTATACCGTCTTCTAAATAAAAAGGATTGACGCATTTTGTCAATTTGTTGTCCTTCATAAACTCTTCTGTCAAGTCCTAAAAATAATGGAGTAGTCAAACTCTTGATAGCCTGTACAACTTCGTGTCGGTCAAAAGCTTCAATTATGAAACGCATTTTTTCGTTAGAATCGTCATTGTCAAGTTCATTTAGTTGCACTTGACTTATTCGATTGAATACTCCTTCTAATGGGTCTTCCTCATTAATTTTTAGAATCAACTTTACTTCATTGTTTTCACTGTTTTTAATCGCAGTAATTACAATTTGTCCTTTACTTGGTTCATTGCAAATTAACTCTACTTCGTCAAAGTCAATGCTATTAATGTAGTTGAAAGAAGGAGAAATTAGTCCAAGTATAAGTTTCAGTACTGAAGTTTTTCCCGTACCGTTTATACCAATTAAAAATGTCAATCGTTCGTGAAAGTCTATTTTGTAGTTTAAATAGCCGTGTACGTTCGTTGCTCTAAATTTTAAGAGTTTCATTTATTTTATTTTTTGTCGTGTCGTTATTTATAATTGTGCCTAACGGTCTAGTATAAGCGTAGTGCGGGATTAAAAGCACTTCACTTTCAGTTTGGCAGTATGTTTATTAATATTCAATTCGTTTAAAATTAGCACTTTAGCCCGCATTACGCTTATACATTGTTGGCAGCTGTATTTTCTTCTTTTTTCTTAATTGTCTTGTTCATAAATAATTTCATCGTGTAACCAAATCCAAGTCCGCCAATTGTCCAAATTACAAGTCCTAATAATAAAGTTTTCAAAGTTATTTCATGTCCGTCAAAGTATGGAAATCCGATTGACATAATCAAAAACATAAATGCTCCCCAACTTAATCCTGTTTTAATCCAACTCTTTTTGTCAAAAGGATTTGGAATATGTTCGAGGTCAATATTTTCATATCGTTTTGGTTGTTTTTCTAACCATTTTTCTCTTAGACTTTTTCTAAACCAACCCCAAATCGGAAAAGTAATTGCGAGAATTATAAAACTAAGTCCATTAGTCAGACAAGGAATGGTATTCCCGCAGTTTTTACAATAAAGTCCAAACCAATTTTTAAATGCGGTTCCGTTTTCTGTCGACCAAGTTCTTCCATCGTGAAGCGTTTCGCAATGTGGACAAGGAACAAGTGTTCTTTCAATCCTTGGCTTGTCAATTGTTTTATCTTCCAAACTAACCTTGGGAACTCTTTGTCCTAAAATCAATTCGTTTATTGCTAAACCCGGATTCAAAATCCAATGTAGCATCATCCAATTTTTCCAAGTATAAACTTTGTACTTTTCTTTATTAAATTCCATTGCGTTCTGTTTTTTCATATAGCTGCCAACTTGAAAATATCATAACAAACTTACCACTTTTTTTATCAATTTCTATCTAACAATTTATTTTTTTCCAATATCTATGGTTAAGCAGCAAATAATTCAAAATTATAAACAAAAATTAGAGTTAAGAACTCTTACAACAAAAGCATCAGCCCAAACTTCAAATGCTTAGCTGTTTGTGCCAAACTATTATCCGATAGACAGGTCAAAAAATAAAGAGAATCAGTAGTAAAATATTCCGTATAGCACTGATAGTTATACTAAATGGCAAGGCATGTACTAAAGAAAATTATACCAATTTTTCAACCAAAATCAGGTAGTTATAAAACCGTGCTTATGTTTTCCTAAAAACGACTTGATGTTTTCTCAAAAACGACTTGATGTTTTCCTGAAAACGACTTGATGTTTTCCTGAAAACGACTTGATGTTTTTCAAAAACGACTTGACGTTTTTCAAAAACGACTTGACGTTTTCCCAATGATGATTTATCCGTTTAACAACAAGATGAAAACCGAATCAATTAACAGTATTAAACCCTGGATAAATATAAAGGCCGGGGTACTCCGGCCTTAAAATCATTGCTGTTGAATAAAGGATATTCTATTCTTTCTGGTAGGATACGGTTGCCAGCATATCGCGCAGGTCAATTCCCGGGCGGAAAAGAATGCGGCTGCCTTTGATCATGGAACTGGTAAACTGTTCGGCGGTATCGGCGCCTTCGCTCGAAATAGAAATCTGGAAAGAACCGAAATCGCCCAGCCTAACAATGCGGCCGGCTTCCAGTTCTTTTACCAATTGCTGGATCAATGAATCGAGCACTGCGAGGGTGTCGGATGAATTCACAGTGCTTCTCGCGGAAATGTCTTTGCTCAACTGCTTCAGATTAATGTCGCCTGTTGATTTTGCATGAGCATAGAATTTACGTGGCGCGGTCATATCCCGTGGGTTGGGCCGCTCGGCTAATGCATACCTGATTGCCATAGATTAAACGTTTAAATGAATAATTTGGTGAACTATAAGTATTCAGTAAATCAAATATACAACATGAAATAAAGAATTATTTACAAATGTATATTCGCATATGTTTTTTTATCCTCCGCACCTGTTTTTTGAATATTCGCAACAAATTATTTTTACAGCATCAAAATTATTTATTCAAGATGCGTTGTTTCTACCCCGCACCCTCTGCCGCTACGACCTGAATACCGGCAAAAAGGCAACGGTGATCCACCACCTTTCGGCGGGGTTTTACCTGAACAATACCTTTTAGGGCGGGCTTAGTTATGGTCGAGGGTTACGGTGTAGGCGCCGGGTTTCAGGATATCGATGATAAAGCGGCACTCCATGCGGCTGAGTCCGGCCCTGATGGTATAGCTGAGCTCGCAGTGCAGGGGCAGGGTGCAGCGGCTTACCGAAAAGCGGCGGCCCAGTTGGGTAAGTTGTCCGGAGGCGTGTTCTATCTTCAGGTCGGAAGGTGCAAAATCGGTATTGGCCACCTGAATGGCAAAGACCACCCGGCTGTCGGCGGCGTCGGGCACGGCCTCTTCCGTTACCCTGTGCACCGGGATGCCGGTGCTTTGCCCCACCCGGTAGCTGAGGCCGGGGTCGGTGGCGCCGGCATACACATCGTCCTTCCAGTAGCCGGAGAGGGTGTGTTGCTTCCCGTGCTGCGTGTACTTAAAGGTCCCCTTGCCGTTTTTCTGCCCGTTTACCCAGCGCCCCTTAAAGACATTCCCGTTTTTAAAGGTATAGGTCCCTTTGCCGTGGGGCAGCCCGTTGAGAAAGGCGCCGGTATAGGTATCCTCGCCCGTGGCTTTGCCCTTGCCGCTGGCCAGGCCGTTCTCGCAGCCGCCGGTGTAGGCGCCGGCAAGCTTTTCGTGCAGCACCCGGCAGGTGTCGTTTTGCGCGTTCAGTCCGTACATCAGCAGCGGACTGAGAAGAAACAGTAACAGCTTTTTCATAGTATGTATCCTAACGGCCGGGAGACAGGTTGCCGGCAGTCAAAAGTAGCTGTTTTCCTAAACAAACCAAAGGGACGGGAACCGTTGAAGCGTTTGGTAGAATGTAAGGATGCTGTTTACCACAGAAGCACAATCCTGAGGGCAATTTATTCAAAAATTCAAAAATTCAAGTATTCAAAGATTCAAGAATTCAATTCCATTTTTACTGGCGTAGGATATAAAAATTATTCTGTGGTTTTCTGTGTTTCTGCGTTTTAGTGGCTATTAAATTCGTGCATTCATGGCAATTAATACGAGCATTCGTGCATTCGTGGCTTCTGATTCAATAATTCAAGGATTCAAAGATTCAAAGGTTCCAGGATTTAAAAAATATTCTGTGGTTTTCAGTGTTTCTGCGTTTTAGTGGCTATTAAATTCGTGCATTCATGGCAATTAATACAAGCATTCGTGCATTCGTGGCTCTATATTTTAACCTGAAATCAATGATCAATATTCCATAAGCCGCCCGGTTTTTCATATTATACGCAATTAGTTTTATTATATCTTTGTCAGACGTAAACCAACCTGATATGAAGACCAGGCTCCTCTCCCTGCTGACCATCCTGTTTCCGTTACTGCTGTCAGCCCAACCAGCAACGATCCCTTTTGCCGATGCGCTGCAAACCCTTCGCGGGCACCTTTCCCGCTATCCCGAAAAGGGGGTAAGCCCCGGGGATACTTACCTGCTGCTCCATGCCGATGGCAGGACCGTTACAGCTTCCGTCCGTTCCGGTATAGCCGGACAGGAAGAACCCGGCCGCGACCTGCTGGCCCGGGTGTTTGCGCTGGAACCTTCGGGCTATGTGGTGGTGGCCGCTTCTCCCCTGCTGCCCCGCATCATCGCCTATTCCTTTGCCTCCGGTTGCGGCAGGCCGGAAAGCGGCAATCCGCTGCTGGCACTGCTCAGGGCCGACCTGAAGTCCAGGCTTGACTATGCGGTTGAAAGCGGTCAGGCAGCGGTGCTTAGCGAACCTTTACCGCGGCGCGACCGTCCCGAGCAGTGGCCGGCAACCGGCGACGGCTGGCTGAAGACCAACTGGACGCAGAACGCGCCTTATAATAACCTCTGCCCCATGGACCCGGTAACCTTCTCGCGGAGCTATGCCGGCTGTCCGGCCGTGGCCATGGCCCAGATCCTGAACTTCCATAAAAAACTGAACAATACGCGTTTTGACGATGGCGACGACTATTACCACAGCTATGCCGGCCGTAACTACCAGATTGACGACGACCATGCGCAAAACGGTTTCCCCTCCTTTCCGCAGCTCAATATTTACCTCGACACCCTTCAGGCGCATTATGAGCGGGATGTCAGCCTGAGCAACACCGACAAGGCCGCCCTGGTGTTTGCCTGCGGGGTGGCCTGCACCCAGGTGTTTACTTCGGAAGCCTCGGGCACCTTCGGGGTGGATCAGGCGCTGGAGGCATACCTGCGCTTCGGTTTCTCCACGGTGGCCCTGCTTGACGAGAACGACGCGGACCTGTATGACCGACTGCGGCAGAATATGATGGACACCCTCCCCGCCCACCTGGCGGTGGTGGATGAAAGCTGGACCACCGGGCACAATGTGGTGGTGGATGGCTACAACTCGGATGATTACTACCACCTGAACTTCGGCTGGGGCGGCATGTACAACGGCTGGTACCTGCTTCCGGAGGAGATCCCTTACAACCTCACGGTAGTGGAGGGCGTGGTGCTCGACATCAGCAGGGACACCACCACCGTCAGCAGCCATCACCTTCAGGCGGGGCAGGCAAAGGTGTTTCCCAATCCCTCGGCGGGCAGGCTTACGATTGCCTTCCCCGCTGCACCGGGACAAATAAACAACGTTAAGATTTATAACGCGGCGGGCTGCCTGATTGAAAGCAGGGAAAATATCAGTAGCGGCACGTTTACGCCGGATCTGTCAGACCGGCCCGGCGGGCTTTACCTCTTCACCATTTGCAATCAGCAGGGACGGGTAACCAGCGGGAAGTTTGTGATCAGCAGGTAAGACGCCTGCACCTCCGGAAAATAATCACCGCAAACCGGGACTTTAGAATTCAGCTGTCTTAAAACAGTCGAAGGCGGGCATCCTGATCAGTCGGCTGCCGGCTGCTCAGCGGCATGGGCCTGGTTTTCGATACCGAACAGATCGTGAGGCTTTTGTCTGAAATTATCGTTGAAAATGAAGACGGATGCTACAATCCAGGCAATAAAACCCAGTACAATCATCCACTGGGCAAGGGAAGTTTTCTGTATGGGCTGCCTGTCTTTCACTTCACATACTTCTCCTGGACAGTATTGCGCCTTTTCCCTGTAAATCCATGAATAAAACTTACAACCCAGGCAAATGCCGAAGGCCGACTCGAAAAACAGAAATATAAGGCAGATAAGACAGATAATGCCGGTAATCGGGCTGAAAGCGTTCATAATTAACAGGTGCACCAACATGATAAGTCCCAGCGCCAGGCCGATCACCCAGGCAAACTTCTTCTGCTGCGCGCCCACATATTCGGGGGTCTGGTTAAAGACGACCAGCCGGCCAAGTATCAGCGTGGGGGCGTACTTCGGATTGATAAAAACCCTGATCAGGAAATCGGTAAGAAAGATGACAACGGCATATTTCAGCAGCAGGAAATCTCCTTTCATAATCACTGTAAGGATAGCGGTAAACATTAACACAAAGAGCAGGCCGGCGGCCGCCCGCACCTCGCGTTCGTTCAGCACGGGAATGCTGTATCCGTCCACATCTTCGCCGAATTTAATGATTTTGTCTGCCATGTTGAGATTGGGTTTCTGATTGATTAAACTGCCGGGCATTGTTAAGCGCGGACTCTTCAGGCTTTTGCCGGCCCGCGCCGGCTTCTTCAAACAAAGGTAAAATATTATTACCGGAAAGTAAAAATGTATTTCGTGAAAGGAAGGAAAGATAACAGCAGGTTACCGGCTTCAGAAGGTCACCATTTTATCGGCCCATACCACCAGGTTTACACAATCAACCATGGTGGAAATCGGGCAGGCTTCCGTAGCGTCCAGCTGCCTTGATTTCAGGCAGGTGCCGCAGGCCATGATTTCACCGCCCGCATCCGAAAAGGCCTTCAGCTGAACATCCACATTATACTTTTCGTGGGTCAGGCTTTCGCATTCCACCGCTTCCCCCATCAGAAACATCTTTACTTCATGTCCCTGTTTTTTCGCCGTTAAAGCGAAACGGAAGGCATTCCATGCTTTTTCAGATTCTTTGGTTTCAAGAATAATTCCGATTTTCATGTGTTGGTCAGCAGGATTTGGTTAAATCATCAAAACAATTTCTTTTTCATGCCCTGTTTGAACAGCACAACCTGCACCTTTTCGGCGGTCATCAGGCAACCGGTAGGTATTTTATCGAACCAGGGCAGGATGATATTTACAAACTGTTCAATTTTTGTAGTCTCATCCACCATTTCTATAATTACGGGCAATTTTTCAGTTATCTCCCAGAATTTGGCGGAGTGTATCACGCTGCTTGAGCCGTATCCCATAAACCCTTTGATCACCGTGGCGCCTGCCAGTCCGTAACGCCGGGCCGCAAACACCAGGGTTTCGCTCAGCAGGGTATGCCTGAATTTATCGGTATTGCTGATGTAGATCCTTAAACGAATGGCTTCGGAGTTGGTTTCCATGGTTATATGATTTTGGTAAGCGCGTGTCCGCCAAAGGTGGCCAGCAGGCCGAGAAATACGCTGAGACCGGCATACAGACTGAAATACAATATACTGCCGTCGCGCAGCAGGGCCAGGTTCTCATTCGAGAAGGTGGAAAAGGTGGTGAAGCCGCCGCAGAAGCCCACGGCCAGGAACAGCCGCAATTCGTTGCTTATGGGGGTACCCCTGTCGGAAAGGCCGTAGATCAACCCGATCAGAAAACACCCAATGATATTTACCCAGAAAGTGCCGAGCGGGAAAGAGGTAATCACCGAATTTTGTATCCCTCGCGACAGCAGGTAGCGGGCGATGCCGCCCAGGAAGCTGCCGGAGCCGATAAACAGGAGAATCTTCAACATAGGCCTTTAAATGATTGCAGGTTAAACAGGCAATCCGCGCAATGATCCTGACACCAGGAAATCGAAACCGGTTGCCAATGGTAAATCATCCAGGAGTTATCAGCTTGTTGAAGGCGGTTAAAGGCTAACCCCATAGCCTTTGGCAAAGATACAATAAAATAAGGGTCAAAGATTTCCAAAGATCAGTCCGGCAATGGTGGAAAGCACCACCACCAGCACCACATACACGATGGTTTTCTGCGTACCCATTACGCCCCGGATTACCAACATATTGGGCAGAGAGAGCGAAGGACCGGCAAGCAGCAAGGCCAGTGCGGGGCCTTTGCCCATACCCGACGCAATCAGTCCCTGAAGAATGGGCACTTCGGTGAGGGTGGCAAAGTACATAAAAGCGCCTACAATGCTCGCGAAGAAATTTGATGCAAGAGAATTTCCGCCCACCAGCCAGGCAATCCATGAGTTGGGAATCACCCCTGCAATGGCGACATCATCGTGGGTGGAGCCCAGCAGAAAACCGGCAATTACCACGCCTATGGCCAGCAGGGGAACAATCTGCTTTGTAAAATCCCAGGATGAAGTAATCCATTCCCGGTTTTCGCCATCTTCCGATTTATCGAGTAGAGCAATTGTACTTACCGAGGCTATACCCACCACCATAGATACCAACGGGTTGGCAAAAAGCAGGGCGCTCAGCGCTGTGACTGCCGCGCCAGTGAGTACCTGCCAGGCTTTGAGTTTAAGAATGTAAATCATGGAATAAACCAGTACCAGCCCGAAAGCCCCGGTGATGTGCCATTTATACGCCCAGAGATAATACCATGCACTGCTGGTATCACCGGCTGCCGGTTTGCCCCAGTTGGCAAACACGAGGATCAGCACAAGGGTAAAGAAGTGAAGGGCGGTATGCCATAGCGGGCGTGTCTCCGGTACATCCGGAAAATTCATTTGCTCCTCGCGTTTGGCCTTCTCTTCTTTCCGATAGAATAGTGCCATGGCTGAACCGACAATAACACTGAATGAAACAGCGCCGATCACCCGGGCCAGCCCCATTTCAAATCCCAGGATACGGGCGGTAAGAATGATGGCCAGGATATTTATTGCCGGTCCTGAATAGAGAAAAGCTACCGCCGGGCCCAGTCCGGCACCACGCTTGTGAATGCTGGAGAACAGCGGCAGGATGGTACAGGAGCATACGGCCAGGATGGTCCCCGAAACAGCGGCAACGGTATAGGCTACCCATTTCTTCGCTTTCGCTCCGAAATATTTAATTACCGACGCCTGGCTGACAAACACCGAAATCACCCCGGCAATCAGAAAGGCAGGTAACAGACAGAGGATCACATGCTCGCGGGCGTACCATTTTGAAAGGTCAAAGGTGGCATCAATGGCGGTATTGAAGACGGCGCTTTCGACGGGCAGGAAAAAAATGCCCAGGAAGATCACCGTCATCCATAGCAGTACTTTAAGTTCGGATCGGGTTTCCATTGTTATGAATTCTTGATTGCCTTATTAGCCGGATAAATTATGGCGGTTATAAAAATCAGAAAAAGAAGATGATGACAAAATAAATCCCGACCCCGATAAACAAAACGGCCACCACACGCCTGAACCAGCGTTCAAAAGTCTTGATGCGGTTGTAGGCCTGCGCAACATTCCCCACAGCATAGGCCAGCAGCCAGGCAAAAATGATAACGGGCAATCCGGTGGCAACCGCAAAAACAAGGGGTAAAAACAATCCTGAAGGACTTGCAACCGTCAGCGGCATCAGCATGCCGAAGTAGAGGACTCCGCTGTAAGGACAAAATGCCATGGCAAAGAGTACGCCTATCAGAAACATACTCAGGTAACTGCTTCCGGATTTCTTTTCCATTTTCTCGCTGATATTCAGTCCGGGGATGCTCAGCCTGATAACATCAAGCATAAACAACCCGATAAGGATCAGCGCAGGGCCAAGCAGTTTCTCGCCCCAGTTCTGGACAAAACGGGCGATTGAAAGCTGACTGGCGCCGAAATAGATGATGACACCCAGCAGCGAATAGGAAAAAGTACGGCCAAGGGTATATATGATCCCGTTGATAAATACCTTGTTGCGGTTTTCGAGGTTACGGCTGATAAAGCCGATGGCGGAGATATTGGTAGCCAGCGGGCAGGGACTGATGGCGGTCATCAGCCCCAGCAGCAGGGCGGTGACCACCCCGTATTCCGAGTTTTCGAGCCAGGTCTGAAGGAACTCCATAGCCGTGGTTATAACATCGGATCAATTGCATTTTTAACCGCATCGTGCAGCTTGCCGGGTGTAGTGCGGGCATAAAGAAATCCTTCACTGGTGATATCCCTGATTTCTTCGCCATGCACAACGATCAGGGATTGAGAGGCAATGTCAAACTGATCAGCAATCCGGGCGCCCGAAGCCTCTTCCATGTTCAGCGAAACAAAGGCAATCTTTCCATTGCCCAGCGCTTCCGGATAGTACTTCTCAAGTGCCGCTTTGGTTTCGGCTTCCACAGCCTCACAGGTTGCACACCGCCGTTCGTTATGGAAATAATAAACCATAATTTCACTTTCGGGCAATTCTGCCGCTGTAGCCGCTGTTTCACCGGGTTGGCGGGAAGTGCACGACGTCATTAAAATTCCTGCAATGGCAATGGCCATCAATACAATGTGCTTTCTCATGTCGGATGTTATTTGGTCAGAAATGTTTCAATTTCAGCTTCGGACGGCAGGCGGCCTTTCACCACCACCTGGCCGTTAACCACCAGGGCTGGCGTCTTCATCACATTGTAGGTCATGATCTCCATTATATCCTCTACCTTGGTGATATTGGCGTCCAGATTCAGTTTTCCGGCAACGTCGCGCACCCGTTTCTCCAGGATTTTACAATTGGGGCAGCCGGGGCCTAACACTTTAATTTCCATAGCTTTTTGCTTTGAGTTGTTTATATTAGTCGAACTGATCAGTCTTCAAAAAATTTTCCGAACATGGCCTTCGCGATCGCCCAGTTCTCCCGGTTAATACAATATTTAATGTAAGGCGGATTGATTTCACCCTGTATCAGGCCGGCTTTTTTCAGTTCATTCAGGTGTTCCGAAAGGGTGGAGCGGGCGATGTCGAGCAGCTCGTGCAAATCGCCGCTGTAGCAGCAGGTTTTGGTATGATTGGCAATATAATCAAGGATATAAACCCTTACCGGATGCGACAGCGCTTTCGCAAACCGGGCAATCTGCTGCTGATCTTCTGTGTAAATGGTCGTCTTTGTCATTTCATTTCGCATTTCGTCGAATGGCGAAACAAAAGTACAAAACAAATTGAAACATCAAAATTTGTTTATTTTTTAATTAGTCCGGAAGGATTCTCCGCAAGAAAGAATTCTGCTAAGCATAATTTACCGGCATGGTTATCCTCACTTTTGTGCCTGCGGGAACTATGGTGGTCTCGTAACGTTAGCTATTGTTTTCGCCGGGGAGTATGTTGGTTTCAGCTCCGCTCGGATATATGGTGGTCTCGACTCCGCTCGGATATATGGTGGTCTCGACTTCGCTCGCAGGTATGGTGGTCTCGACTCCGCTCGACCACCACAATTACTCTCAATTGTCGGGCACAGCCCCGGTGGTCGAGCGGAGCCCGGTGGTCGAGCGGAGCCGAGACCATCCGGGAACAGCAAAGCCGCGATCATTTCACGAGCCCGGTGGTCGAGCGGAGCCGAGACTATCCTGAACCACGAAGCCAAGACCATCCGGGAACAACAAAGCCGCGATCATTTCACGAGCCCGGTGGTCGAGCGGAGCCCGGTGGTCGAGCGGAGCCCGGTGGTCGAGCGGAGCCGAGACCATCCGGGTACAACATACACTCCTGTGGGGTCCTCTATAAAAACCTGGCAACAGACCAGACTCCGGAGGAGTCATATGTTTATAGAAACAAGGGATGAATGAAATGAACGGCCCCGGAGGGGCCGGATAAACGGCTCCTGATCCTGCCATTTTCCGCTTGCGTAAAACACAAGATTTTTTTTCGGATTAAATGGCAAAATCCGACCCGCCCGGGCGGGTTAAACAATTGTTTATAATTATCCTCTCTGCTATACAGGATTTACCGGCATGGTTATCCTGACTTTTGTGCCGGCGGGGCTCCCTCCGGTATCTGTAAGATCATCAATATCAAGCGAATACTTCCGGCGCGACAGGCGGTTCAGCGAGGCGATCCGCTGCTGAATGGTTTGTGTTGCAAAAGATATCCGGTATTTCTGCCTTTCACGCTCCAGTTCGGCAGCCTTGGCCCGGCCGATCCCATCGTCTGTGATCAGAAATTCAATAAATGACCCGCTCAGGCGGATTTCCACTTTCAGGTTCCCTTTTTCTTCCTTGAAGCGCAACCCGTGCTCAATGGCATTTTCCACAAAAGGCTGGACAAGCATGGGCGGAATCAGCAGGGCCGGGGTATCCAGCGCTTCATCCACAGACATTTCATAGCTGAACCTGTCCCTGTAACGGAGTATCTGCAGCCTGACGTAATTTTCAATATTCTCAATCTCCTGATTCAGAGATATATACTCTTTCATAGAGCCATACAGGATATTCCTCATAAGTTTTGACAGTTGGCTGAGGTAAGTACTGGCCTCGACCGTTGCATGCTCAAGGATCATCCCCTGTATATTGGATAGTGTGTTGAAAATAAAGTGGGGATTTAACTGCGCCCTGAACAGCTTTTGCATCAGCAGATTGCTTTGCTGCTGCTGCCTGATTCTGTATTGCCGGATCAGCAGGCTCACGATAATTATGGCAAGTAAGGTTATTGCCAGGAAGGTAAAGAGCAGCATCCGGGTACGTTCAAGTTTTGCTTCGTTAAGCTGGTGCTGCTGCGATAAAATCTGCAGTTGTTCTTCCTTGCGTTCGGTCTGATACCGGGTATTGAGCGAGATAATCGACTGCTGTTTCAGGATTGTCTCCATTAACTTTGATTTCCGGTTAAATTCTTCCAGCAATGCCAGCGCCTGTTCATGATTGCCGAGCTCCTTTTGTATCCTGCACATATAGTCCAGGGCCATAATCGATATTCTCAGACCTATTTGTTCGTTATATAAAGGATTGTTTTGTAACGGATTATACCAGTAATCCCTGCTGCCGGCATCGTCCAGGGCAACCTTTTTATGCTCATAAATCCAGTTTCCGCAATCCATCGCTTTTTCCAGATAAGGGAACGCTTCTTCAACCGCAGATTTTTCTGTAAGAATGGTGCCCATATCCAGACAATTCTGACCGACTTCCAGGATATCCCTTTCTCCTCTCTGACGGAATTGCTCAATGGAGTAAAGCACATATTTTTCTGCCGAATCGGGCAGGTTCATTTTCAGGTAACATTGAGCGATGTCGTCGTTGAAGTCGGCAACAAACGACGGCAGCTTTTTAAATATCCCGGGATTATCATTCAGTATACCGTTTCCTTTTCTGAAATAAAACAGGGCGCTGTCAATCTGATTAAGCCCCAGGTGCGCATAACCGGTCTGATAAATCAACACGATGTAATTGGGCAGTGGTATTTTGTTGCTTTGATGGTAAATCGCTGCGCACTGATGAAACAAAGGAAGGGCAAGGTCTCCCGAGCCACTGATCATCAGTGCCCAGCCTCCGCTGATGAAAAACCTGAATCTTGCCTCCGGATCTTTCACCCCTTCGAAAGCCGGGATTGCCTCCCGCGCAACCTTATTGGCAAGGTCCGGATTACCCGAGTAAAAGTAAATTAACCATACCTGTGTGATGGCTTCAAACCGGAGCTGCAGGTCGTCAGGTTTTCCGGCGAGTTCCAGGGCATCCAGCCCGTAAATCAGCGCATTCAAATAATCGCCCCTGAAATAAAAGGCGTTCGCGAGTGCAAGTTTCCCTTTGCACAGGCTGCGTTTGTCTTTTGCTTTTTCAGCTATCCGGTGGGCCTGGCGGGCATAATCCAGGCATTTTACAGAATCCGTAGTGGTATAAAATGCAGACAATTTCAATAATACATCCGCTTTCTGCACCCCTTTGAGCGCCGGCAGCACCAGTTCCAGACTATCGTAATTTGTTATTTCCGTCTTATAAAGCAACTGGGCCCCTGCGGTGAAACATATCAGGAGGCCCGGAATGAGTAATGTAAGTGATCTGATAATACTCCGCCATGGTTTTTTCATATTGTCCGCTTTGATCAATCTATGAAATTCCGCTGAAAATAAGGCTCAGTCATCCAGACTGTCGATCATACGCATGAGGTCGTCGCGCTTACGGGAGGCGACCGGTATTTTATGTCCGCCTGACAGCACGATGCTTCCTCCGTCGCACCGGTCGAACCGTTCGATGGCCGAAAGATTGATCAGGAAGGACTTGTGCAAACGGTAAAATCCTCCGGGCGAGAGCATCTCTTCAAAATCCTTGATGGATTTTGAGGTGAAGATTGATTTCCCGTCTCGCAGTTTCAACGTAGTGTAGCTTCCGTCTGATTCACAGTAAAGCAGATCGCCCTGGTTGATCAGGTAAATGCTTTCCAGGGTTTTCACCACAATTTTTTTGCCGGCGGATTCATGGGTAGCGAGGTTTGTTTCGAGCGCCCTGAGATTGAACTGCTGTTCGGCTATCATCTGTTTCGATGCCTTTTCAATGGCATTTACCAGGTCCTCCGGATCCACAGGCTTCAGCAGATAATCCACCGCGCTGTACTTGAATGCCTGCACCGCGAACTCTTCGTAAGCGGTAATAAAGATCAGCCTGAAACCGATATCATCCAGTTTTCTTAAAAGGTCAAAACCTGTGCCGTCGCCCATTTTTATATCAAGCAGCACAAGATCGGGATTGTGGTTACGGATGGCAGTATAACCCGTTTTAACTCCATCAGCCTCACCCACAAGTTTTATATCAGGGCAGAAATGGTCAATAAGGTTGGCGATGGATTTTCTCACAAACGCCTCATCATCGATGATGAGGACTCTGATTTTTGTATGGCCGGCTGCTGTAGTCATGATCGTGGGTCTGTGGTTTTCTGAATCAGATTGTGCGCCTGCTTAAAATGAATGAACCCGGTTAACTTCAGCAAAAACAGTAAATCACTGTATATAAGCAAAGTTAATGAAATTAATGCCGTTTTCAAAATCCTTTTTCCGGACCATAGCATACCATGGCCTTTAAAATTACCAGAAATCTGCCGGCATTAAACCGGAAGTTGTCTGCATCCAAACTCCCTCCCTCCGGGGGCAGAGAGGGAGCGGATGCTGAATTTTAATCGACCTTCACGATTTTACAGCTCATCACATTATTTCCGGCTTTTACCCTGCACAGATAAATGCCTTCCGGAAGACCGCCGGCCGGCCAGGTTTTCCGGTAAGTACCGGCGTTCAACTTTTCACTCACAAGGTTTGTTACCGCCTGTCCCAGCAGGTTATAAATGGTGACTTCCGCATAGCAACTTTCAGTAAGGGAGAATTCCACGGTAGTGCTGCCGGTGAAAGGATTGGGGTAGCTGGCAATTTCCGGCGCAGCTTTTCCGGGTTCATATTTTTTAATTCCAACTACAATTGAGCCATATTCATAAGGCCCCATGTCAACGATTTCTCCATTCACCCCGCCATTCCAGATACGCCAATTTCCCAGCAAATCTTCCGGGGGCAGATTAAGACCGGTAGTGTCAGGGATCCCGGCGTCAATGCACGGCGAACCTTCCCCCAGCCGGTAGTCCTGCGCCAACACATCAGCAAAAACCGGGTCGGCTTCCAGATTGTTTTCATATACCCCGGTTCCGATGCCATTGGGGCCGATACCGGACTGACCTCCCTCAATATTGTTGTATTTGATATCAACATTGCAATCGTTGGACGAAATATAGATCTGGCTGTTTGCTGGTGCTGTGTTTCCCCAAAAGACATTGTTGATCAGATCAGGATTTGACCCGTTAAAAATCTCCAGCGCGCCTCCTCTGAAATTGGAATGGTTATTTACAAAAGTATTATTGATCAGTCTTGGGTTTGCATCTGCGCCCGCCAGTATTGCTCCGCCACCGTCCAATACACTCTTCAGAGATCTGTTACCATAAAACAGGCAGTTTACAATATCCGGCGAAGAACCAAAAGTGCAACTGATAGCCCCCGACCAGTTGGCGCTGTTGTTGCTGAAAACAGAATTTCTGATCACGGGGCTGCTGGCCCAAAGGCCAATGGCACCGCCGCTGGCAACCCAGTATGCATCGTTCAACGCCCTGTTGTGATGAAACTGGCAGTTCTCAATGATCACATTGTCGTATGCACGGATAGCGAGGGCTCCTCCGCAATTGGTTGGTTCTGACCAGGGCACTGCCTCCGGTGCATGACCATATTCAAAAATGCAGTGGCTGAAAACGGAAGCCTCATTGGTTATGGCGGTACTGTCGAAAACAAAATGCCCCCAGCCCAGTTCAGGATTTACTGCGGTGAAAATAATGCTCCCGGTATTGCTGGTATCGCCGACGGCCTGAATTGCACCATCCACCTTAAAAGTAATTCGGTCGGAGAATTTAACCCAAACTCCCGGATCAATCACCAATGTCTGCCCATCCGGAATGGTGATGTCGCCGGTTACAATATAGGGGTGACCGTCCCTTGTCCAATGACCGGATACATTGCCCGGCTGAATCTGTGTTCCTTCAGGCTGGATGGCCACCATCCCGGCTTCGTTGATCTGCCAGAAGCTACCTGACCTGCCGTTGGAATTGATGGTGCCGGAGGCTTGTGTGGCTCTTATGGTGTTCGTTTGTATCTGCCTGTTCTCTATGTCTTTAAAGAAAGATGCAGCCACCGCCTGAACTGCGGCAGAACTGTTGGCTGATGCATCAAACAGGATGGTTTGAGCTGATGGCCCCCACCATCCGAGTGACGGATGAGCGACATCCTGGTAAGTCGTTGCGGTATCGCACACAAAGCCGAACAACAACTCCCCATTGATAGAGGCAGTGATCAGGGAATGATAAAAATTGACGCGATGGATGTTTTCCTCAAAATACCAGTCTTCACCTTCAATGTCTTCACCCAGGTCCCGGATGTCCATTTTCATTTTCACCTTTTCCGGGCTATAACCCCTGTATTCAAGCTGCAGGAGGAAATTCTGAAATCCTGAAACATTTTCGCTCAAAAATCTGGCAAAACAGGCGTCCGGATCCGGGTCGATGTCATCATAATCCCTTGAAGCGATATAGTATTTTTGATTTGAGTGGCCGTTGCGTTTAGGTTCCGGACCGGTGCCGTCGGCATCCCAGCCGGCAAAGCCTTCGTGGCTGGCAGCAAGCCCCTGGTAGGAAAGTTCCGGGCGGCCCTTTTCCAGTGAACCATTTACATTAAAATAAGAGCCGCTTCTTCCGTTGCCGGTGAAAGGCTGGGAAGTACCAAATGTTTCCAGTGTCATTTTCATTTCACTCAGGCCGGCATCTTCAAGAAAAGCGGCGGCCACTGCCTGTACTTCAGGGGAGCTGAATGCTGATGCATCAGCAGGTGTAAAATAGTTGCTGACACAAATAAACACATTACCGGTGGAAGGGCCGATGTGAAAAAGCATATAGTTAGCCAGGCCATGAATCAACGGCTCTCCGTCAAGGAACAGGGTAAGGTTTATGGGATAGAAATTCATATATTCCTCATTGCCACTAAAAGAGAACCAGTCAACGCCCTGCAGATCGGTCCCCTGAGATGCAAGTCCCATTCGGCATTTCACCTGCTGAGGTGTAAATCCATTATCGGTCAGCGCCTGGGCAAAGACGGGAAAATCAGCAGCAATACTGGTTACATGAACTCCATAAGCGCTTCCCGGGTCAACATAATCACGTGAAGCTGCATAATATGAAAAAGTTGAATGCCCGTCACCAAAAGGCTCAGGTCCGGAGCCATCGGCATCCCAGGATGCAGCGCCTTCGTTTTCGGAAATCAGGCCCTGGAAAATAATCTGGGCCTGTAATGAATGGAGAGCGATTGAGCATGTCATCAGAATCATCACGCTCAACTTCAGGGTAAATGTCTTTGATTTCATAGGTTGCTCTTTTTGCGTTTATTTGCTTAAAGTTACCCATGAATTTCCGCTGAAATGAATCCGTTTTACGAACGGGTTTATCGGATTTACAAACGCCGGAATCTGTTTTACCAACGTTCGGCACACTTAGATTAATAATTTCAGAAGCTATTTATCTTTTTGAATTACAGAGGTATATGTATTATAATTTTTAGTGATCCTATTTGTTGCACCAGTATATCATTTCAGGTTGTTTAAAATATTACCACTGCTTATCCGCCTTATTATTTTTCATAAAAAAAGAGGCAATCTGACGATTCCCTCTCTCAGATTCCTGATCAAACGCCGCTGTCAGTGCGCCGGCTAAGCCTGCGCCGGTCAGACAGGCATTAATGTAACATCCGCAAGCACGGTGGTTTTCCCTTTGAAAATGACCACGCCGGGCACAATAACTTCGACAAAGGGCAGGGGGTCAAGTGTGGAACTGAACTTAACATGCAAGCACCCCGCAAAGGTGAAACAATACCCTGGCGCCCACATTGCCGTCCCATCCATCTTCGCTTGCTGACACTTCGCACAGGTCGAAGCCAATGATTTCTTTACCTGCGGATTTCAATACATTCAACAGATGCATCAGCTCTTCGTATTCCAGCCCGCCGGGCACGGGAGTTCCGGTATTGGGGCAGAGCTTTGGGTCAAACCCGTCAATATCCACTGAAATATGGACTTTCTCAGGCAAGCTTTCCACAATCTCATGACAGAGCCTGTCCCAGTTTTCACCTTTATACATGCGCTTCCTGACTTCACGGTCGAAATAGACGCTGATCCGCTCAGCATCTGACCTCACATAATTGTTTTCCTGTTCGCAATAATCCCTGATGCCAACCTGGACCAGGCGTGAAACCTGCGGGACAGTTTCCATTACATTATAGAAAATGGAAGCATGCGAAAAGGTAAATCCTTCGTAGGCTTCGCGCAGATCCATATGGGCGTCGATGTGGAGGATGCCGAACTGTTCGTGCAGGTCTCCATGCAACTGAATATATCCCAGCGGAATGCTGTGGTCGCCGCCGGCAAGTCCCACCAGTTTCCCCTTCTTTATCCAGAAGGCAGCTCTTTCCTTTACCCATTCGTTCATCCTGGCGCAGGCTTCATTCACGCGCTCAAGCTTATCGGTAAGAATGGTATTCGACGGAATATCCTCCCCTTCTCCGAGGGCGGCAATAATATCCCCTGCCAGTTCCTTTGCCCGTCTTCCTGCCGCTATCAGCTCATCGGGGCAGTTGTCCATGTAAATACCCCGTTTCCACAACTCAGGGAAGTCGTGGTGATGCAGGTCTATCTGGGCTGAGGCGTCCCTGATAGCATCCGGTCCTTCACCGGTACCGGAGCCGAAGCTCACCGTAACCTCCCAGGGCACCGGAATAATGATGATATCCGATTGTTCAGCATCGAAAGGCAATCCGTACAAACCGCCTTCAGCCGCGGCGGGCGCATTCGGATCAAATGTATCAATGATTTCCTGCTTGGTCATATAAGTTGTTTTAGCTTCAACATAGTGGCAAAGTTAATCAATATCTCCGGAAGGGCTTGCCTGCAGTTAAACGCTATCCTGAATCTGCGCGATTGCATGTTATTCGTTAAACGATACGTTGCAATGCCCCTGCCGGTGCGGATGTTCCGGACGGTACCAGCATTTGCCTGACCCGGGCTTAAGCGTCTTTATTACAACTGACATGTTAGAAGAAAACCTGTCCGGCGGATCCTGGAACAGGCTGGCGCGGGCTTACGTTCTATGAGCAGAATTTACCTGATCAAGGCTTAATCATTTTTACACCTGACATGTTAGAAGAAAACCTGTCAGGTGGATCCTGGAACAGGCTGGCGACAACATTTCGCCCCCGCACACTAAAAACTATCTTTCATTTTTAAATTCTTTCATTCTTTCATCCTCTAATCCTCTCATCCACTAATCCTCTGATTCTCTCATCCTCCTTGTCTCTTCGTCAAAACCGCCAGCCAAGCCTGAAATCAAGAAAATCAGCCACATGCCGGTGGGCCAGCAGGCTGACGCCGGCTTCAAGGTGTTTGCCCAGCGGATGTGTGAGGCTGTATCGTTGATAAACCGGATCGGCGGCTTTGTAAGGATCATAAAAATAGACTCCGAAAGCCTGGCTGAAGACAAATCGTCCGAGCAGGAACCCGTGCCCCAGCATCAGTCCGGCCCGGCAGGGATCGGCCTCACTCAGCGGATTGCGGCGGATTTCTTCGCCATCGGAACCATCGTAAAGGAACAGGGTTCCGGCTCCAAGCCTGCTCAAGCGGCTTACCCTGTAATTGACCCAGGCCTCCATACCTAATACCGGATATTTCTTCAATTCTTCATGATTCAGTTGCCTGGCCGTCCCGAAAAGGTAAACGTTTCTTTGTACCCGCTGCATGTCTGTCTGCTTCCAATCGGATACTTCACGTTGCGGAAAGCGTGGAGGTTGTCTGAAAAAATCCAGTCCGAGCGCAATTGTCGGCCAGTTGATGCCCTTGTTGGGTTCCCGCAGTCCTCCGTTGGAAATATGGTTGTACAGGATACCGAAGTTCAGCAATGTTCCCTGTGAAATCCGGTAATCGAGCACGGCGCCTAGCAACAGCGGGAAAGCGACATGGGTGCTGTAAGAGAAATTATAAGGGTTTGTAACCGGGTTGTAGGGATGCGAAAGCCACGCAAATCCGGCACCCGCCCTGATGGAGAAAGAAAACCGTTTACCGGCTCCGAAAACCGGCTCAATAAATGCAGTAGCCGAAACACCGCGGCCAAGTATCTCAGGTTTGTCGAAATCCCAGAACCCGAGGATCACGCCGGACTTAGGGTAACAGTTGCAGGCATCCCGGGCCTGCCCGGTTGCCGAGTGCCGGCCCAGGGTAAGTTCAAGACCCAGCGGATAGGCGTTGCCGATATCTTTGATGGCCCTGCTGTGGATGATCATGGAGCCATAATGAACCCGGGCGCCTGCATAGAAAAACTTTTCCGCGGCAAGCGTATCAGCCCCCGGCACTGACTGGCAGTATGCAGCAATCCCGTGAAATGAAAAAAGCAAGGCAATTGTAAAAAATAGTCTTCCGGGCATCATTCGTTACATGATGTTTTTTCAAAGTTACAAATCTTCCGGGCAACACCGATTTTAGCTAATTTCGCGACGCTAAAAAAAAACAGGCAATGAGAACCATACTGCTGCTGATTGCATCCAATATTTTTATGACATTCGCCTGGTACGGCCACCTGAAATTCAAGGAAGCCGCCCTGTGGAAAGTAATCCTGGTAAGCTGGGGCATTGCATTGTTCGAATATATGCTGATGGTTCCCGCCAACCGCTACGGACATGGCACCTTCTCGGTCGCCCAGCTGAAAACAATTCAGGAGGTAATTACCCTGATCGTTTTCGGTGTATTTTCAGTGCTGTTCCTGAAGGAGCCTATGAAATGGAATTACCTGGTGGGCTTCGGGTTTATCGTGATGGCGGTGTTCTTTATCTTTAAAGAATGGTGATTCAAAGATTCAAAGATTCAAAGATTCAAGAATTCAAAGATTCAAAGATTCAAAGGTTCCAGGATTCAAAAAAGTATTCTGTAGTTTTCAGTGTTTCCGTGCTTTAATGGCAGATTAATTCGTGCATTCGAACATTCTTACATTCGTGCATTCGTGGCATATCAGATTCAAAGATTCAAAGATTAGCTCCCTCCGCCGATAGCGGGGAACTCCCTTCGGTCGATTCAAGGATTCAGAAAATTTTCTGTGAATTTTTGTGTTTCCGTGCTTTAATGGCAGATTAATTCGTGCATTCGAACATTCTTACATTC
>JABNAD010000438.1_pt1 | contig 25168 bp, 25 predicted proteins | sample 7240381 | NCBI WGS metagenome assembly JABNAD01 (sample SAMN11332834, study PRJNA596920) | anaerobic digester metagenome | biome: digested sludge; isolation source: digested sewage sludge-derived enrichment culture grown on H2/CO2 | place: Germany: Goettingen
ATCCTGAAGTGGCACCCTCAGTAGGAGTATGTCCGGGTACAATTACTATCAGTGCAATTAGTCCTATTATTCCCACCATTACTATTAATGGAATCATTTTTTTATCCATATTTTATCACCCATAAATTACACGTAAACACATAACAAGTTAAATATTCATAATATCAAAAATTTCTTCCAATCCAAGAATGTATACTTGAGAGAATCCTTCATTATATCCATAATATTCATTTTTCACAACCCCCTCGATTAAACACGATCAAATTATAACTTTCATTCCAATGGTACAGTTTATAGAGATAATTTACGATTTCAGTCCGGCATGTAGAATAAAGCCACTGCTCTGGCATAATACATGTAAGAGTATGGCATTAAAGTCAGTAACAGCGAAACAGATACTAAAATAGGGTTCAAAAAGTCAAATAAGTAACCTATAATGTTCTCTATGATAAAAAGGATTAAAAATAGAATTCCTGTTGCCAGGTACCATTTTATAAGATTGCCCCAACCTATACATCCTATTTCATCAAGTATTTCATGCAATCTGAAGGCTGCACTGAATTCACCTTCATAGGCCATATTCGCTACTGCCATTAAGAATATTGGAGTTATTACGAACACAAATAATAGAACTAAGAGTGATAGCTCCGTGAAGATATCATAGGAAATCCCAAGGAAATTCACTATTCCTGGAAAAATTTCTGATGTTACCAGATATAAGGGATTTATTCCCAAAGTTCCCCAAATTGGCGTGAAAATTGTTAAATCTATCCCAATGAGAGAGATTAGAAGAAACAGTATAACCACAGGAGGAACGATTAAATAAGCGATGAAAGTGGTAAACACTTTAAAACCATCATAAAACATTGAAATCCATTTATTAAACTTTGGAAGTTCATTATGACCATCCAGAGATGATCTTACGATTCTAAATAGGTAACCATTTACTAAAAGTCCAATTAAGAATCCCACAACAACTAAAAAGGGTATTAAATCTTTGTTTGTCACACCTAACGATTGGAAAACAAACAATACATCGCTGATCACTAGGATAATTCCTAATGTCAGAATTTTCTTCCAATCCGAAAGGGGATACCTCAAAGAATCTTTTATTATAGCAGTAACATCCATGATTTTACAACTCCAGTCTTTAAATCACTGCTAAAGATTATAAGTTTCAACTATCAAGTATTAATGTCATATTCCAATTTATAGAAGTAATATTTAATGATTTTGATTTAAATCAAATTTTTAGGAAAAATAATGTGTTAAAATCTATAAAAAAGATTTAAACTTTTAAATATAACTTAAAATAAGTAAGAAATCTTTAAAACCCCCAGAAGATAAAGAACTAGTATCAGAACAGGTTGATGCGCCAGATAGATCAGGAGTGAATGCCTGCCCAGCAAACCCGTCACCCTGACAGGACAGGTTCTGGAGAGATCCGGCAGATGGAAGTTCCGCCTGTAGTCCCTGTAAAGAACTTCTCCAGCGAAGGTTCCAAGTAGAACCACTCCAAACCATGGGAGAAGCGGGAAGTAGTCCACTGTGTGGATGGTTGAGGGTACGAATCCAAGCCACATGAGCCCTGTGAAGTTGAAGTAGAGGGTCTGGAGGTAGATCCCAACTGCTAAAAAGCTTAACCCAAACACCAGATTCGTGTATTTACGCTTCAGGAATGGGTAGGAGAGGATGATTGCCACCCCTATGAAGTGCAGAACCCCGAAGATGATGAAATCAGGCCTTATGAATATCCAGGTCATTATGGTTATCCCAATGCCCCAGGCAAATATTTTAAGCCCGCGCTTCAGGTACTTCATGAAGAAGTCCCTGTCACTGCTGTAGAGGTTCAACTTCTCTGCACGGGAATGGCTGAGCTTCAGGGAAACACCCACAAGGAATATGAATACTGCGGCGGTTATTCTTGCGAAGTACCATAAAAAGCCGGAGCTCACGTTTAGATCTATCACGTTGAAGTAAGTTAGGTCAAAGAGGAAATGGTAAGTTATCATCATGACGATTGCAATTCCCCTTACCGAATCCACCTCCCAGAACCTCTGGTTTAAATCCATGGTAACAACCACATGAACCTTATTAATTCGTAGATTTGATTAATCAGGTTTTATTTCTCATTTTATAGAGTATTAATGATATAAATCCTATTAATATTACTATAAGGACTCCTTCTTCAAGATAAGATATTTGCTGTGCTGCATCCTGGTAAAAGTTTCCAAACTGCCATCCTATGAATCCTAGGATTAGGGTGCGTACAATTGTTCCAAAGAAGGTTATTGAAAGGTATCTTTTAATTTCATATCTTATAACTCCGCAGAATGCATTTATGATCACACTTGGAACTAGTGGTAATGCCCTTAAGAGGAAGAGTATGAGCTCATCTGAACGGCTGTCCTCAAATCTCTTCTCAAGCCCTTCCACGTTGCTCCAGGAAACTCCAAAGTATTTACCCCAGCGTTCTATCACGGGTTTTCCTGCGTAGTAGGTTATGTAGTACAGGAAGAGCGACCCTATGGTGACTCCCACTGCTGCAGGCAGTATAATATTTAAAAAAAGTGTTCCGAAGGCTCCTAATGAAATTGCAGAACCTTTCATTATGATAAAGCTTGATCCCATCACAACCAGGGTTGATGGTATAGGTGCAACGATCTCCTCGAGTATGCTTCCAATGAGGATACCCCATGCACCGTACAGAGCCATTATCTGTTCAAGGGATACTACAAGGCCTTCAAACATGTTAAACTATTTCACGGGAGTTACTATTTAATCTTTGCATATTATGATAAAGCCCACAGTATAAATGTGGTTGGAAAAGTACTGTGCATAGATTCCATGGATTGTACCACCACACCTATTAATTCCTAAAAAGTGAATATCTATGTACAAATAGCAATATTTAAGTGGCAAAGAACCTTATTAAAGCATGAGTAAATTAGTATGAGAGGTGCATTCAATGTCTGAAACCATTCTCTTGAAACAAAGCGAAATAAAAGAACTCATAACCATGAAGGAAGTTATTGAATCTGTTGAAACAGCCTATGCAGAACACGCCCGCCACAGGGTTCAGATGCCTGCAAAGAAGTATCTTTTCTTCAAGGAGCAGAAGGGAGATCTCAGGATAATGCCTTGCTTCATGAGGGGCATGAATGAGGCAGGTGTGAAGTGTGTGAACGTGCACCCTGAAAACCCGGTTAAACATGGTTTACCAACTGTTATGGGAGTTATTGAACTTGTTGACCCTGAAACAGGATTTCCAGTTGGGGTGATGGACGGAACATGGATAACCAACATGAGAACCGGGGCTGCAGCAGGTGTTGCAACCCGTTATATGGCAAGAAAGGATTCAAAAACCCTTGGAATCATAGGGGCGGGTAACCAGGCATACACACAGCTCATGGCCATAAACCAGACCATGGATATTGAAAGTGTCAAGGTGTTCTGCAGAACCTGCACATCAAGGGATAACTTTGCAAAAAAAGCATCAGAATCATTTGGAGTTGAGGTTAAAGCTGTTCAGACTGCAAGGGAAGCAGTTGAAGGCATGGACGTACTTGTTACCACAACCCCCTCAACAAATCCAGTTGTGAAGGAGGAGTGGGTGTCTCCTGGAACCCATATAAATGCAATGGGTGCAGATGCACCTGGAAAACAGGAACTTGAAAGTGGAATGTTGACAAAAGCCGGGATTATTATAGACTGCTGGGAACAGGCAAGGCACAGCGGTGAGATAAACGTTCCTGTGGCCGAAGGAGTCCTGAGCAGGAAGGACATAAGGGGTAAAATTGGGGACGTCGTTGTGGGTAGGATAGAGGGAAGGGAGTCAGATGATGAAGTCACAGTCTTCGATTCAACAGGGCTTGCAGTTCAGGACGTTGTAACGGCATGGAAAGTCTATGAAAAGGCCAAAACACTGAAATTAGGAGAAAGAATCAATTTCCTTGAATGAACTATGCATTAAATTTATTAAGGTTGAATAAACAACTTATAAATGGTGATTTGATGTATCAAGAAAAGAATCCGGGCAAAATATACCGTACAGATATCTTAAATAAGATGGGCCATGTTTTTGAACGCTTCAGATTCCTAATTCGATCCAGATCCCTGAGTCAGAAGGATATGGAAACCATTGATTACCATCTCACTGAGATAATAAAGGTCCTTAACAACTGTAATTAGCTGAAAAGCTTTTTACATATTTTATTTATAGTTCAAGTTTTACAGGTTAAGTTAAACATTTTTAATGATTTAAAATTTTTATATTACTGATTATAAAATTGATAGAAAATAAAAGCTGGTTTTGAGGATAAAAAAAGCTTTTTAAACTTGTTTACAACAGTTTTTATAATACATCATGCCAAAAAATTGAGATCCGTGGTTCATTTGATTGAAGTGATTCTATTTGCAGCAACATCCTTTGTAGTTGGATTATCTGGAGCCATTGTACCTGGACCCATGCTAACTGTTACAATATCAGATTCCATGAAAAAAGGATTTAAAGCCGGGCCAATGGTGGTTTCGGGCCACATAATAGCTGAAATAATTTTGATAGTCCTTATATTTGCAGGGCTCGGATGGTTGATAGGATCCCCTGCTGCATCGTTCATAATAGGAACCCTTGGTGGGATCATGCTTATTCTAATGGGTTACAACATCACAAGGTCCTCACAGCCAGTATCAGATGTTTCAGACGATGCAGAAGTGAAAAGGTACGGGCCTGTGATCAAGGGTTTTATGACCAGTGTTTCAAACCCCTACTTCTTCATATGGTGGGCAACAGTGGGCTGTGCATTCATGTTCAAGGGCCTGGAACTTGCAGGTGCAGTTGGAGTCTTAGGATTCATAATTGGCCACTGGGCTTCAGATCTTGGATGGTTCAGCACAGTGTCCTTTCTAACAAGCAGGGGATCAGGGATAATGAATGAAAAACACTACAAAATAATAATGACAATTTGTGGAGCTTTTCTAATAGTTTTAGGAGTTTATTTCATTCTGAGTGCCCAGAAAATCATTTAAAAAAAGTAAAAAAATAATCATGAGAATTCGGTACTAATTCCATTGACCAGTTTACCAATCCTTGTTTCATGCTGGTGCAGTTGCATCCAACACTGAGGTCAAGTATACGGTTGCAGTGTAGGTGTCAGGACTTGTCCCGTATGGTACACTCATGTAAAGATTTAAACTGAGCTTATGATCCCCATCAGCATTTTTAGGGCTTTGATCTCCTGCTTTAACGTAGCCACTGCTGAAATTTGTTTTTTCGTTACCTGCCCCAGGTACTGCGAATTTTAAATTTGAAAGTTCCAGTGAATTTGATGTTTTTGCACCCACGAAGTTTCCACTGGCTCTGACCCAAAGTTGAGTATTGCTGTTGGAGTAGCTTTGAACGTAAAGGTTTCCTATGGCTGTTTCTGTGTTATCAGGTGATACATCCTGAGCTTGTATCTGTGAAGCCCCTGAAGTGCCGTACCCAGTTGAAATTGCATTGGTCTCAGGCACCCTTATGGTTACTGTTTGCGTTGAAACTGGTGAACTAACTGCAAAGGATGGAAATACCCCTAAAATCATGATTAAAGCCATTAAAACTGTTACCAGAATTTTTTTCAGGTCTAACATTTTCATCACAGCTTCCCACTTTTGTTCCCTCATTTCATGTTATTACACTTATTGTCACAAACGCATAAAGTTTTGAGATGATTTTTGTGCGGATCATCACAAAAAATGCGTTTGAAAAATGGCTAAAATCTTTTAAAAACTTAAAAAGAGGAGTAATTACATTATTTATAAAAAAATAAAATTTTAAATCTATTTATATTAATTTTTAAATTATTTAAATTATTTAAATCTGATTTAAAGTGTTTTTATAGGTTTAATTATTATTCATACTTATGTTGAGTTTTTGATGAAAAGTTCGATGAGTCTCCAGATCTGTACCACAACTTTAATGTATGAAACCACCAACATTAATCCAGTTGATACTATGAAAGCCGTTGTCTTCGATAACTCAGGAACACTTATTAAAAGGTACAAAGCCATCAAGAACCTTAAAACTGGCGTTATATGCCACGATGTGAGTTCAATTGATGTTGTGGACTACGATCATGAGAGGGTCCTGGTTGTGCTCCAGACCGATCCCCTGAAATGTATAGTTAAGGCCCGACCGGACCAGACCATTTACAGTTTCCTTAAAAAGAATGATGTTAAGTTCGATGTGAGTTACTCGTCCATGGACGTTGCAAATGATGACCTTCTTGAGGCCATAAAAAATGATAAAGGGCGCGTGAAGGACATAGTGGACACCTTGGATGCTGTTGTTGAAAGGAAGTACAACGTTCAGATATGCAGTGGATCAGGATTTATAGTGAACCTTGAAAGGGGGGAAGTTGAGTTTACAATAACTGCTGGTGGAAAACTCTTCAGCGAAGTTCCTGAGGTTGTTCATGAGCTGAAAAACAGGGGTACAGATATCTTCGTTGCATCGGGAGACAGGACAGGATCCCTTGAGGAACTTGCAAGGTTCATTGACATTCCAAAGGAAAATGTATTCGGTACAGCCAGCTCCAGAAGGAAGAAGGAGATTGTGAAGGAACTAAAAGAGAAGTACAAGGTTATGATGGTTGGAAACAGCGCTAACGACATTCTTGCACTTGAAGAAGCAGATGTTGGAGTGCTGACTGTGCAGCAGGGTGAAGAAACACCCCAGAAGGTTTTTGATGCTGCAGACGTGGTTGTGGAGAACATCAGAGACATACTGGAAATTAATTTCTGACTTCTTTACTTCATTGCCTCATTTAAGCTTTAAAATTGATTTTTAATGAATTTTTATTCGTTTTTGAAGATTTTATATACGATCTTTCCAGTTTAATTTTCTACTGTAGAACTTATGGTTTCAGGCCCTGGTCAAACCTTTTTTGTGAAACCATGATCTAAAAGCCAATATTTCTACTGTAGAAAAAATTTGATGGTTAAAATCATCTATTACAGCTCAAAAAGTTGAATTAAAAATAGGTAGAATCCCAGTTATTACTCAATTTATGGTTTTTAAAATAATTATAAAAACATAAATAGCTACTAATAGAGCCATAAATCTCAAAAAAAGTTTTTAATTATGATTAAATTGGATCTAAACTTTTTATCTTATAAGTACAAGATAAAATACTTTTTATTACATCTCAAAAAAAATAATGGAAGATTCAAAACTATTTAAGGCAGTTTTACCAGTTCATAATCTGCAGTTCCAAGTCCTACCTCTTCACCGTACCTGATCTGCACCCTTCCATCCACTTCATCCCAGACTCCCTGGAACTTGTCCCCACCGTGCTGATGATTCTTGTGCAGATGGGAGTTTTCAAAGCCAGTCTCTTGATTTATAAGGTCGTAACTTGCAGCATCAAGTGCAACAGGATCCCATGAGGCCAGTATTCCTATATCAGGTACTATTGGTCTGTCGCTCCAAGGAAGACAGTCACAGTCTGGTGTTACGTTCATGAGGAAGTTCATGTAGCCAACCTTACCCTCCTTGTTTTTAACGGATCCCAATGCATATTCCACCATCCTCTCCATGAAGGTTTCCATTTTATCCAATGGGAGGTCTATCGCAGATTCAGGACAGTTGTCAACACAGTTGTTGCATCCTATGCATCCATCGTAGTCTATAACAGCCCTCTGATCTTCAAGAACCATTGCATCAACTGGACAAAGCTCGATGCATGTTCCACAGCCAGTGCACAGCTCATTGATCATGGGTTTGGCACATTCATGCTGTTCTACTTTTCCAGGGGCTGCAGCACATCCCATAGCAAGATTTTTAATGGCACCTCCGAATCCGCTCATTCCATGACCCTTGAAGTGGGACATTACCATCATACTGTCTGAGCCTTCAATGTCTCCAGCAATTTTAACCCTCTGAAAGTGTTTAAGTCCCACTTCCACGTGCCTCCAGTTATCTCCCCTTAATCCATCTGCAATTATTAGGGGTGCTCCTGCAACAGCGAAGTCGAATCCATGAAGTACCGCTGTTTTTATGTGCCCAACAGAGTCATGTCTGCTTCCATAGTAAAGGGTGTTGGTGTCGGTTAAGAATGGTTTGGCACCAGTTTCAGCTATTTTATCAACGATCTGCCTTACAAAAACCGGGTTGATGTATGAATCGTTACCCTCCTCACCGAAGTGCAGTTTAACCCCTGTTAGATCATCCTTTTGGAGCATTTCTCCAAATCCTGCAGCTTCGAAGAGTCTTCTGATCTTATTCACCTTGTTGTCTTCCGGAGTCCTTGACCTGAAATCTGTGAAGTAAACCTTGCTTTCCATTTCTTTTATCCCCTTGTTCCCAATAATACCATTATTAATAAAAAAATTAGCCTTTAAAACTGTTTAAAAGAACTTCTCTACTTTTTAATACCTTTTCATAGTTGTTGAGTTCCAGTATTACATTGTCAATACCGTTGAGTGCTTTTAAATCCAGTGTTCCCTCTCCAAGGGTAAGGTGCTGATCCCTCTCCCCATCGTTGTCACTTAAATGGTAGTAAAAAATTTTATCCAGCTCCAGAAACTTTTCAGGGTCACCAAATGTGTTGGCATGACCTATGTCAACTGTTGCATGGCATCCACATTTGTCCAGGAAGTACTGGTGTTCCTCTGGGCTGTTACAGAAGTAAGCATACCTTGCAGGCATGTTCTCCACAGAAAATATGACACCCCTATCATCTGCATATCTGGAAGCCTCTTTAAGAGTTTCAATTGCTATCTGCATTCCCATATTCCGTACCCTATCTTCAAGACGGTGAATTAAGCCAGGATGTGTTGTTATGGCAACTGCATCAATTTCCACAGCCATATCCACTGTTTCTTTGATCTGACGCAATGTTTCCTCCCTAATTCCTCTGTTCAGGCTTGCAGGGTTCATATCTATGGTTGGAGCGTGCAAAAACACTTCTACATCGTAGGACTTGAATATCTGAAAGTCATCCCTGTAAAGATTCAGGGCGTTTCTGGGCCAGGTCCACGGTCCTTCACACAGAATTTCCATTATGTTGAATCCATCCTTCTCTGCTCGCTGAAGCCATTCTTCAAATGATTTTACAAAAAGTGCCAGTGTTGAGAATCCAATTTTAATGTTATCAAACCCCTTAAAATTTATCTCAGGAAAAGTGTATTACTCTTTAAGGTGGTATATTTTCTTATGGTATTTAGCATTTTCAATTTTTTTTATCCTGCTACAATGTTTATATAGTGTGAGAAAAATGATAGTTACTCACAGATCTCATGTAGTCTAGTAAGATCTAATTATAAAATAAATATCAACTTATAAATTTTCTTTATAGTCGTTTTCATAGAGAGTTAGATTGAAGTGTGATAGAATGGATAAAAAAGTTGTTATGGGAATTTTCCTTGGAGCAGTTACCTTCGTTATTGTGACCTTTTTAGCATGGGAGGTTCTACTCTGGATGGGATACTCTGCAGGCACCAAAATGCCGGGGCAAAACTTCCAAAAGGTTATTGCAATTTTCTTTGGGGCTTTAGGAGCTTCTTTTGCCTACACATTAATTAATGGACATAAAAATCCCCCTAAACCTGAGGATAAGATGGATGTTGTTGAGACTATTAAGGATTTCAGTAAGAAAATGTGAAAATATTTAATCTATAAATTTTTAAGGACATGGGACTTTAATTTACGTTTTATTTTAAAAATTGGATCTGCAAAAGGATCTTGCTTTAATTGAATGATTTTTAGAGTTTTAAGCTTTCTTTTAGTAAATCCCTTTTATTAACTGGTACTTTTTGATACTCACTTGGAAGTGATCCCACTACAAAACTTTATATAGAACAAAAATGTTAGGTTTACCTAATTAGGGTCGCCTAAGATTTTGAGAATGGCAGGTTGATCTTCAGTTGCATGAAATAATTTTTAGAAACTATTGAATTTTAAATTGGAAACAAGTTCATGAATTGATAAGTGAACATGGACTTCCTTGAGGTTTCCACCCAACCATTTATATACTACCTAAGACCACCTTAAATGTATCAAATTTTGATATATCTAAAATTTAACTATAGGGGTGAATGCTTGCAAGGGGTTTTAAATCCCTTAAAGGGGGAATTGAGTGAGTTCTGAAGACAATGAGAAAGTTCCAAATTGTGATGATTTGAAGGAACTTTTGAACTACGATAAAAAAATTTTGAAGGGAATAATGAGGGGTTTTAGTAAAATATTCATACTATGGATAATCAACAAGGAGAGGCAGCATGGCTACGAAATAATGACCAAAATAAACGCTTTTTCTCACTCAAAAACTGGAAAAGTGAGCGGACCAAGCACAATATACCCCGTGCTCCATGAACTTGAAGGTAAAGGACTCATAACAGGTACATGGGAATCTCAGGGAAAGAGAAAAATAAAATATTATGAGATCACTGAAGATGGTAAAGCCACCCTTCTTAGAATGAAAAAAATCTTTAAATGTCATTTAACACCTTATAAAGAAGAATTTTTAGGTGATATGTTCATTAAGAAGGAAGAGGAGGAAGTTTAATTATGAAATACTCTATAGAAACCTTTGATCTTACCAAGAGATACAAGGACTTTTTAGCAGTTGATTCCTTGAATTTGAAGGTTAAGGACAAGAGCATATTCGGATTTTTAGGCCCGAATGGTGCTGGAAAAACAACCACCATAAAGATGCTCAACTGTTTGATACAACCAACATCTGGAACCGCCCAGGTGTCTGGATACGATGTTGTTAAAAATCCAAATGAAGTAAGGCAGAAGATAGGTATGGTTCCCCAGCTTGTTAGTCTCTACGGTGATTTAACAGTCCGGGAAAATGTGGAACTGTGTGCAGATTACTATGGAATTGATGAGGACATCAAGGAAGACAGGATAGTGAATTTGATGGAACTTGTGGACATCAAGTACGCTGAGAAGAAACTGGTGAAACAGCTCTCTGGAGGTCAGAAGCAGAAGGTTTCAGTTGTTGCAAGTCTTATCCACCAGCCAGAAATACTCTTCCTGGACGAACCAACCATTGGACTTGACCCAACAACCAAAAGAGTTCTCTGGGACCTTATAGAGGAACTTAACGACAAGGGCCATACCATAATACTGTGCTCCCACGACATGTACGAGGTTGAGATGCTCTGCGACAACGTGGGTATCATAAACGCAGGTAAACTGGCTGCATTCGACACCCCACAGGGACTTAAAGACACCATCATGACCAAGAAGGATTCAGAAAGTGATGCCAGCATCAGTCAGATCATGAAGGAACTTGAAAGGGAAAGCTCTGTCAACGAAGTTGATTCATTCGGAAAACTCAAAGAAGCTGTATCAGTATATGAAAAAGACAACACAAGAGAGATCAGTGTTATGATGAGCAACCTCAATCCTGAGATGATCCATGCCCTTGAACAACTTCCATACGTCTTTGAAATACATAAAGACCATTCTGAAAGAATAACCATGTCCATAAGTAAGACTGAAGATAGTGTAACAGAATTGATCACAGTTATCATAGAAAATGGTGGTAAAATAAGTTCCATTCACACTAAGGACCCTTCTCTGGAAGATGTCTTCATGACTGTTACTGCTAAAAAGAAAGTGGAAGGTGAGTAATTTGGAAACTAAAAAAATAATGTGGATGCTCAAGAAAGACATCCTTGTCCTTTGGAGACACAAACCGCGTTTAATATCATTATTTGTATTCCCAATACTCATGATAGCTCTTTTCGGCTATGGAATGGGTGGAGAAATTGAAAACATTCCAGTGGTTGTTGTTACAGAAAGTAGCGGCACAGTAACTGATGCTACGCTGAATGCAATTAAAGGCGTGGATCTCTACGATATCAAGGGGATAATAACGGATCCAAACAAGGGAAAGCAGATGGTTGAAAATGGGGAGGTGAAAGCCGCCATAATTCTGCCGAGTGACTATGAGAATATGACAAGCCAACAGCCCAAGACTGTGATTGTCTACGTTGATTCGTCTGACCAGATGGCAACTCAAGCACTTGTACCTGCAACCCAGGCACTTTTCACTCAGATCTCAAACCAGATCGGTATGGAGAAGATCGAGTCTGCAGTTGGTAGTTCACAGGTACAGGTCCAGTCGACAGGAGTTAGTACGGCAAGTTCAGGTTTGAGCATTCAGAACATGATGAACTCAATTAACTTTGAGATAAACAAGCTCTATGGTGACATAAAATACATAGATTTCCTTGTACCCGCTATACTGGCCATGACAGTTATGTTCTCAGCAATGATGGGTATGGGAGAATCCATAGCAGGCGAACGTGAGAGAGGAGAATTAGCCCGACTCTTCATGACCCCTACAAGTGTCGCAAGTGTTATTGGAGGTAAAATAATATCCAAACTCACAATAGAAACATTTAGAGCACTGATACTGATAATAGCGGCAATTGTTCTCTTCAGTGTCACCATAAACGGAAGCATATTACTTACATTGCTGATACTGGTTCTGTCAGTTCTGTGCTTCGTTGGATTTGGAATAATGATATCTGCAAGGGTGAACAGTCAGGAAGACTACATTCAGATCGTCATGCCATTCACAATGCCAATGATGTTCGTTTCAGGGGTTTTTTACCCAATCGAAACAATGCCATGGATATTCCAGAAGATAGCATACATATTCCCACTGACCTATGCAAACGATGCAATGAGGGCCGTTATGCTCAAAGGAGTGGGTGTTGGAGGAGTATGGATCGACATAGCTGTTCTGCTCGGTTTCACACTGCTCTTCTTTGCACTGGGAGTTAGAAGGTTTAACAGGGATATTTAATCCCTGATTTACCTATAAAAAATTCATAGAACTGTGATTAAAGCCTATCAATGATTTAAAAATGAATTAAAAGAATTAAGTACATAACTAAATAGTTATAATGGACATTATAGGAGTATAAGTGATATGCTTGAAAAAAAGAGTATTTTAATAGGATTTCTCATGGTATGTGTCTTAGCAGGTACTACTTCAGCTGCACCTGCTGCAGCCTCTGACTGGACCATGTTCCATGAAAACTTGCAGCACACAGGCTTCGTTGCACAGCCTGCTGATTTTTCCCCTACTACGTGGATCTTCAATGCAAAATCAGCTATACAATCATCCCCAGCCATACTTGACAAGATAATCTACTTCGGATCCATAGATGGAACTGTGCACGCAGTTTATCTTGAAAATGGAACAAGTAACTGGACCTATAAAACAGGCGGGAAAGTTGTATCATCCCCTGCAATAGTTAACAGCACACTTTACATCGGTTCGATGGATGGATACCTATACGCTCAGAACACTCAAAACGGGACTGTTAAATGGAAGTATAAAACAGGAGATGGAATAGAATCATCCCCTGCAGTGGACGGTTCAAACGTTTACATAGGATCCAACGATGGAAAGATCTACGCACTGGACTCTGCAGACGGAACCATGGTATGGGAATTCAAAACTGGAGATGCAGTTACATCCTCACCAACCCTTTTAAATGGAACCCTATACGTTGGATCAAACGACGGTAAGATCTATGCTATGAACACAGAAAACGGAACTAAAAAATGGGATTTCACAACTGGAGATAATGTTAAATCATCACCTACACTTTCAAATGGAACTCTCTACGTTGGATCAAACGATGGAACCCTTTACGCATTGAATGCAACTGATGGGTCCCTTGAATGGACCTACGATATGGGTAAATCAGTTGAATCTTCACCAACCCTCGATGAAAGGGACAACAGTTTATTTGTAGGTGCCGACAATGGAGAAGTTGTATGCCTTGACACAAGGGACGGAACTGAAAAATGGGTTTACAATGCCAGTGGCGCTGTGAAAACAACCCCCGCACTCTATTCAAACAAGATAATATTTGGATCAGATGATGGAACCATCCACGTTTTGAACAAATACACAGGTAACGAAGAATGGGCCTATGAACCCGGATACTACTTACTAAATTCCCCAATCCGTTCATCCCCTGTTGTTTATGGAAACATGGCTTACACAGGTAGTAACGACGGATACCTGTACGCTCTGAATATCGACAAGGAGAATGCCCCAACATCGGTCTTCGCATACTACATAGTGGGTGGAGCAATCGTGCTGATAGCTGTACTCATTGTTTTGAGGAAGATTGGAGGAAGGAAGAAGAAATAGAGGTTTTTAACCTCTTAAATTTTTTTTATTTTTAAGATGTAAGTAAAGGATACAAGTAAAATTCTGCTATTTCTTTGAATTGTTTTTCTATTGAGGTTTCTATTATTTTTTAATTGACCAGTAGATCTATAGATCAGCTAATCCGATTCAATAAGCATCAGTTAAACTTTTATTAAAAATTGAAGAACAATACCAGCCTTAATATAAAAATAAGATATAATAAATTATATTCAATAAATAATCCCTATTTTAGTGTTTAAAATTTTTTTGAAGGTAAATAACGTTCAGGGTGTGGATAGGGAGTTGGAATCTGATATCAGAATTAATATTCAAATAAGGTTTGATCCCAAATAGCATCATAATTAAGGATTTGGCCTTGATTTAAAAAAATGAAACCTGAGGGTTTCAATTGGGGGTTTCTTACACTGATTTAGTTCTTGCAAAGCTGTATTTCAATTGCAGAAACGTTTGTGGATGATCCTTCGTTGTTCATGATTTCTTCTGTGCATATGTCTATAGTTCCTAGATCTACATCAGTTATGAATCTGTTTCTTACAATCTCAGCAACGTCAACTGCTCTGCTGATGGCTCGTCCCCTGGCTTTTAAAATAACCTCTGAAGTTCCGCCATTCATCTGAGTTACAACTGCTAAAACATAGTTCATTACCGGTTTGTTTCCAATGTACACAACATTTTCCTCTGACATCACTTTAACCTCCAAAGAATACACTACTTTCTTTAATCTTTTTAATATTATATATACATTGTGTTATATCTTTTGTTGGGCACTGTCAGGTTCTAGGGGAATGAAGACTGGGAAGAGTTCCCTGAGAGACTGTATAACTTGCTTTAAAAGTGGATTAAGGTCCTTAACTGTAAAACTGTCATTGCTAAATATTGGAAGCTCTAAAATAGCTTAAATTAATTTAAAACCTTTAAAAATTAATAAAATGTAGAAATAAGTAGTTTTAAATATGTAGAACTTTTGCAGAACCTTTGTTAAGGATCATCGGATATTACTTGATGATGGGAAGGTTGAATTTTTTGAAAAAATTGAACCCTTAACTCCTATTATCTGTTTCATGGTCCACTGCAATCCATATTAAAATTGAAGTCCACATTCAGGCAGGATTATTCAGGGTGATGATGAAACCTTCTTCCTCGTCATTTTCATCCTTTATCAGGGCAACTTTTCCATGAACAGTTCCTTCAGAGCCATCCTTTGATGTTATGATAATATCCCTGAATTCAACTTCGTTACTGGAGGAAGCTTTCTCCCTCAGTGGGAACAGTTCATTGAAGTTCCTTACAAAATCCCTCAGATCTTTACCAACAACTTCAGATTCATCCCATCCCACTAAAACTTCAGCTATTTCATTCATGAGTTTGATCTTGCCATCTGAATCCGTTGCTATGATGCCCTGGTTTATACTTCCAAGCATTGCAGAGAAGAGTCTGTCATGATCCTTCTCTATCCTGTGTCGGTACAGGGTTATTTCAATGGCAGTGTGAAGTTCACTTTCCTCAAAAGGTTTCTTAATCAAACCAGTTCTCTCTTTAAGGATGTATCCAGATGGTTCTGTTATTTTGGCCCTTTGAACCGTGCTTTCATCTGAATAGGCAGTGAGGTATATAACAGGGATGTCGTAGAGCACCCTTATCTGGCCTGCAGCTTCAATTCCATCCATTTCTCCCTTTAATTTTATGTCCATAAGCACGAGGTCGGGTTTTAATTCACCTGCCTTTTTTATGGCATCTTCACCTGATGAAACTATTGCAGGGACTGTGTATCCTGCAAATTCAAGCCCACTCTTTATATCCTCTGCTGTAATGCGTTCATCCTCAACAACCAAAATCTTTGCATCGCCCACTTCCATCCCCTCTCACAATTTTTATTCAAGGACTACTAAAACTATGATAACATTTTATTTAAGAGTCTTACCATTGAACTATCGTTCAACAAGGATCTTGTTTATAGAATCTAAAACTGCCTCCACACTGGCCATGACCACGTCGTCAACTGTTGATCTTCCTGTTGCCTTGTTACCTTTTTTATCACCCATTATCACGAAAACCTCAGCCAGTGCATTTGTACCGCCAGTTATGGCTTCTATATGGTACTCTTTAAGTTCTATATCTGCACTTTCACTTACAAGACTTTGTATTGCATTTATGGCCGCATCAACAGGTCCAACTCCAGTTTTTGCCGCAGTTTTTGTTTCTCCACCTATGTTGAGCTTGACTGTTGCAGTTGGAAGTACGTTGTCCCCTGTCATAACTGAGAATCCTTCAAGTTTAACTATCTCTTTCTTGGCTTTTCCAAGGACTGTTTGAGCCATTGCCTTCAGATCTGCATCTGTGATACATTTACCCTTATCTCCAAGACTTTTAACCTGATTGAAAACCCTTTCGAACTGTTCATGGTTGAGCTCTATTCCGTACTCATCGAGTTTTGCCCTTATTGCATTTGCACCTGTGTGTTTTCCCAGAACTATTCTTCTTGTGTGTCCAACCATCTCTGGAGTTATTGGTTCGTATGTTTCAGCTTTCTGGAGCACTCCATGGACATGTATACCTGCTTCATGTGCAAAAGCATTTTCTCCAACGATGGCCTTGTTTGGAGGCATCTTTATACCGGTGATTCTGGATACGAATTCTGACATGTCAACCAGGAGTTCAGTCTGGATGTTGGTCTTGATGGAGTACCTGGTTGAGAGTGCCATTACCACTTCTTCAAGGGATGCATTTCCTGCACGCTCACCAAGTCCGTTGATGGTTACATGTACCTGTTGGGCACCTGCTTCAACTGCAGCCAGGGAGTTTGCAACTGCCAGTCCAAAGTCATCATGGCAGTGAACACTTATTGGGATCTTGATGTCCTTTTTAAGTTCTGACACAAGGTAGTTCATTGAGGAGGGTATCATAACTCCCACTGTGTCAGGTACGTTTATGTAATCCGCACCTGCATCCTCAACTCCAGTGTAGATCTCCTTCAGATAGTCAAATTCTGTTCGTGTGGCATCTTCAGCTGAAAATTCAGCTGTTATGCCATGATCCTTTATGTACTCCACTCCCTCAACAGCTTTGTTAAGGATCTCTTCCTTGCTCATTTTGAGCTTGTACTCCCTGTGGAGGGGGGAGGTTCCTATGAAGGTGTGGATGTAGTCAACTCCACAGTCAATGGCTGCATCTAAATCTTTCTTCAGGGGTCTTGCCAAACCGCAGATACTTGAATTAAGGTCCAGTTTAAGTATTTCACGTGCTGCTTTTCGTTCACCAGGTGATGAAACTGGAAATCCTACTTCTATTGTGTCAACACCCAGTTTATCCAATTTCTTTGCAATTCTTATCTTTTCATCAACTGTTATTGCAACACCGGGTGTTTGTTCTCCATCTCTTAGAGTTGTATCAAATATTCTTACCTTTTCAGGTAGATTCATTGTCTTTTTTACCGTTTCTATATACATTAAAAGACCTCATTTGGTTTGACATTAGTATTATATTGATCGTAGCTCCTAGATAAAAAAATTGTTGTTAGAGGGTTCCCATGCTTAGGCTCAGGAAATTTCTCAAACCAGGAGCAAGACCTAAAATAAATATTGCAAGCTTCAACATGTTCCTTATGGTTTTATCCTCAATGTAAGTATCTATAACATACAGCGCAGATATTATAATGAATATCTTCAATGGGTACATCACGAAAGCTGTTCCTGTAAGCTGGGTAAGGGTATTTGGGAGTACGTGCTGCTCTCCGTATCCATAGAAGTCAACTGCAATGTAGGTGGAACTTGCATCAAATATATGGGCCAGAATTATGCTCAGATTAAATTTATCCCTGATTAAGGACCACTTATTCCTTAGAAGTACAAATGGTGCTGATATGAGTGCCCATATGCCGATAACCTGGAAGAACGCCGTGAAATTAATTGGACCCATATAAACAAGGTTGGGTACGCACATCAAAGCTCCCACAGTGAATATTATGTACCTGTAATTAATATTCGTCTTTTTTTCTATGTAAACCGATGCAAGCACCGTTGCAATGGCTGTGAATCCTGTTAAAAGGTAGATTCCCGGGGTGACCAGGAGGTAGGTTAATGGGTAGATTCCGTTGTCAACCAAGGCCCTTGCACCTGAACCAAAGAATATGAAGGGTATTAAAGGTATGAAAAGATCTTCTGGATCCTTTTTTATACGCTGGAACATTTTTATAATCAGAATAACGAATATGCCCAGTATTATCCCGAATACAACGGTGTTCAGGACTGTGTAGCCAGGGTGCAGGTAGACGAAGTATTCCCTTATGAAGTCAAGGATCATGGGTTAATGTTGGTGGGTTGATCATATTAAGGCTAACTATTTAACTGAATTTATTCAAAGCCTTGAAATTAATGGAGTGATGGAAATGGATTTTTTATAGCTTCTTGATCTTCTTGTTTATAACTTCCTTGACTATGAGGGGAAGGGGTGTCCTGTCACCGAATACATTGGTTTTTCCAGCTTTTATGGCATCCAGTACTGCACCTTCAGATGGATCAGAATCAACATCGGTTATGCAGCTTCCTATTGCCCCCAGGAAGTGTGCATCACTTGAACCTACCTGGGGAAGTTCCCTTTTGACTGCAAGGTTTTTAGCACGCCAGTTTGAGTATCCAAAAACGTAGCGGGAGTTCATGGTCTCTATTGCATCGATATCAAGTTTCTTCACATGATCACAGAGCCCATCCCTGTACCTGACGAATGGATGGGCAGCAACTGCAATACCCCCAAGATCACGTATGGCCTCAACTGTTTCTTCAGGAGACATTCCCCTTTCAACATCTTCCCTTATGCCCAGTGCAACGATGTGCCCCTTGCTGGAGGTTACCTCTGCTGCAGGTATCACAAGGATGTCTTTGAAGTCTTTCGACTCTTTCAGGGCAGTGAGTCCCCCTTTGGTTGTGTCGTGGTCCGCCACTGCAATTACGTCCAGCCCTATGGTTATTGCCCTTTTGATTATGTCTCTTGGCTTTGCTGTGGAATCCTTCGAGTACGTGCTGTGTATGTGGGGGTCCAGTATCATGCTACCATCCTGAATGAATTATATCCTTATTTTTAACTATTTTATTTATTTTAAGTGAAATTTATAACTTAATTATATATTTAAGTCCGTATTAGAGGTTTATTTCTTTTATAAGTCAGACTTTTATTATTTTAGATTTTAATTTAAAAAAATTGATTTGATTCAATTATTGATTAGGCCTGCTTTGAGAGTATGGTTTTTATAAGCCCTGCAGGTCCTGTCATCATCACGTCTCCTGCTGGAGCTGCGTAGTACACCTTGAAATTCGATTTCTGGAGTATCTTCCTTCTGGGTCCAGTTGCAACAATGCATTCAAAGTCTCCAATTGCATCATTGACAATTGCTCCGTGGCCTCCATCTTCATGAACTTCTTCGTGGGTTAAAGTACCGTCTGCAAGTTTTTTCACCAGGTTGTCAAGTTTTTCAGGGGTCAGTGCACTGGTATGATGTTCAAATACTCCAACCATCTTTTCTCCATTAAATGCAGCTGCAAGTGTGTGGCCGTTTCCGACATCCATGACTATGAACTTCTCCATAGATTCAACCCGTTCGTCACAGGTTGCACCACATATGGATGCGAACTTCGAGTCCATTACAACTGTTTTATAACCCTTCAAGGTCCTGAACACTCCATTCATCCTTGTTAAATATTCTGGTGCATCATCGAAGTATGCAAATTCTTCAGGTCCACGGGGAACGTCCAGTTTTTCTTTTATCTTCATGAATCTGAAGTTCCTGTCTCCAACTCCCTCCATGAATCCATGGTCCTGAACTGCAACCCCAATGTAATCAAATTCCAGTTCAACATCGAAGTTTGAGAGTGCTGCACCTATTGCATCAAGATCTATGTCCTTAAATTCAACCTTCCCTATTTCAGGGTGTTTCTCCCCGTCTGGAACTACTTCAATTCCCATTGCCTTTACCTGGTTCAGATCATCCCTGACTGTTCTTGCAGAGTTCTCAGTCATGACCACCCTGTAGCCCTTATCAAGATGGTTCTTTATTGAGACGTTTATAGGACCTCCACCCATTGTCTCACCGTTTACAAAAAGATCGTTCCTGTGTTTCCTTATCCTTTCTGCGAATATCCTTGTTGGTGACGGCAGAACCATTTTAACAGAATTTTCAATGGGTTCAAAGGTATCGTAAAGCATTATGTCCTGGGTTCCTGCACCCACATCAATGGTTAAGATCTTCATGGGAATCTATCTGTCTTTGATTCAATATTAAATAATGGACTTGAAGGTCATGAACACATTTAAATATTTTCCCTCCCAAAAATCAATCTATTATTTGTATTGTGACCATCACTCAGCCAATTCTACAAAGGCAGGGTGAAGTGAAATAACAATTAATGTACATATATGTACAATAAAGATTTAAATAATACATTAAGCATATGTTTAGTTTAGATAGTGGGGAAATGGAATGATGTTGAAGTAAATTCATGAAAAATTTATGAAAAATTCCATCCCTGAAAAGGTGATTTTATGTACAGAATCATGTTAGATGAAAAGGATGTTCCAAAAAAATGGTACAACATAGCCGCAGACCTGCCTGTGGAGCTTCCAGCACCAACACAGACAGAAGAAGGGCATCAGCTTGAAAATTTACCAAAAATATTTTCCAAAGGTGTTTTAGAACAGGAAATGTCCACTGAAAGGTGGATAGAAATTCCAAAAGAGGTTCGTGAGGTTTACAAAAAAGTGGGCAGGCCAAATCCACTCTACAGGGCCAAGGGCCTTGAAGACTACCTGGACACCCCTGCAAAGATCTACTACAAACGTGAAGATCTCTCCCCAACAGGAAGCCACAAGCTCAACAGCGCCATAGCACAAGCATACTACGCTAAAAAAGACGGTATAGAAAGGCTCACAACAGAAACTGGTGCAGGACAATGGGGTACAGCATTATCCCTTGCATGTTCATTAATGGGGCTTGAATGCACAGTTTACATGGTTAAAGTTTCATTCCAGCAGAAACCATACAGAAAAACCATAATGCAGCTCTACGACGGAGAAGTTCTGGCTTCACCAACTGATAAAACATCATTCGGAAGGAAGGTACGGGCTGAGAATCCTAACACCCCGGGTTCCCTTGGAATAGCCATATCTGAAGCTGTTGAAGATGCTCTAAGTGATGAAAAAACCTATTACTCCCTTGGAAGCGTTCTGAACCACGTGCTGCTTCATCAGACCATCATTGGACTTGAAACCAAGAAACAGTTCGAATCAATCGATGAAACACCTGACGTACTCATTGGATGCGTTGGTGGAGGCAGTAACTTCGGTGGTGCAGCCTTCCCATTCATGAAGGACAAAATATCCGGAGACCTGGACTGCGAGTTCCTGGCTGTGGAACCTGCATCATGCCCAACACTCACACAGGGAGAATACAGATACGATTATGGGGATACAGAAGGTCTAACACCCCTTATGAAGATGTACACACTGGGCCATGACTTCATACCGCCATCAGTTCATGCCGGAGGATTGAGGTACCATGGAATGTCTCCTCTGGTTGCATTACTCGTGCATGAGGGACTGGTTGAGGGACGTACAGTCAAACAAACCGAAGTCTTCAAAACAGGTCAGATCTTCGCCAAATGTGAGGGAGTTGTACCTGCACCTGAAACCTGCCACGCCATAAAAACAGGAATGGACGAAGCAGTTAAATGCAGGAAAACTGGAGAAGAAAAGAATATTCTCATTAACTTCTCAGGCCATGGAATGCTTGACCTTCAGGGTTACGCTGACTTCCTCGAAGGTAACTTAGAGGATTAAATCCTCACAATTATTATTTTTTTAATTATCCTATTTTTTTGAGTTCATCCTAATTCCATAGTTAATTGAATTGGACTTTTTTAAAATTCGAATTGTTTTGAAATGGGAGTTGAAATATTTATTTATACCCATGGGATCATAGATTATTTTAGACTATAAAAGGAGGATTATGAATATGTATCAAATAGGGGAAGCCTTAATTGGAAATGGCAATGAATTAGCTCACGTTGATTTAGTAATTGGAGACAAAAACAGCCCTGTTGGCGCCGCATTCGTCAATAATATGGCAGATATGTCCTTGGGACACACACCACTTTTATCGGTTATAAGGCCGAATTTAATGACCAAACCAGCAACCTTGATAGTTCCAAAGGTAACTGTAAGGGGCCTTGGAGATGCTGATAAAATATTTGGCCCTGCACAGACCGCTGTAGGCCGAGCTGTTGCTGATTCTGTTGCAGAAGGAGTTATACCAAAAGAAGATGCAGAGGACCTTGTCATAATTGCAAACGTCTTCATACACCCTGAAGCAGAGGACTACCGTAAGATATACCAGTACAACTACGGTGCAACAAAACTCGCAATAAAAAGGGCAATGGAAAACTACCCATCCATTAAAAAGGTTCTTGCAGAAAAAGACAGAGGAACTCACCCAGTAATGGGATTCAAAGTCAACAGGCTCTGGAACCCACCTTACCTGCAGGTTGCACTTGACCTGGACAACATGGAACAAATGGAACGTATAATAAACACCTTACCCGACAGGGAAAGGATATTAATAGAAGCTGGAACTCCTCTGGTTAAAAAATTCGGTGTTGGAATCATCGGCAAGATCAGAGAACTTAAACGGGACGCATTCATAATAGCAGACCTTAAAACCCTTGATGTTGGTAGGATTGAGGTTAAAATGGCTGCAGATGAAACAGCAGATGCTATTGCAATCTCCGGACTTGGAACAGTTGAATCCATTGAAAAAGCCATTCATGAAGCACAGAAACAGGGAATATACTCCATACTTGACATGATGAACGTTGAAAAATTCGTTGAAAAGCTTGAGTCCCTGAGTTACAAACCTGACATTGTTCTTCTCCACAGGAACGTGGACCTTGAAACAATGAAGTCAGAACGTGGTGAAAAACTGGGTGAAGTAACAGAATGGGGTAACATCAACCAGATCAGAGAAATTCTCGGCGAAGGAAAACTCGTTGCAGTTGCAGGAGGCATAACACCTGAAAGAGTGGATAAAGCCCTTGAAAACACAGCTGATATCATCGTTGTGGGCCGTTACATCATAGGTTCAAGAGATGTGCGCCGTGCAGCTCAGGACTTCCTTGACCGCATGCCACAAGACCCTGACACCATGAGACTTGCAATGGATGAAGATGAAGCCATCTAAAATCCATTGAAAAGATTTTTAGAAGTTTTGATCTTCTTAATTCTTTAAAACTTCCTACTTTTATTTTTAAACTATTCTTTAAAACTCGTTGCTTGTTTGATTTTATAGATTTATTTTTAGGTTCCAAAGTTTTCAACAAACCTTCTGCACCGTACTAGTACCTACGCAATTTATATTAAGTTTTATGTTCATAATTATTATAAGGATTAGTTGATTCATAATATAGCATCGATACTCAAATAGCTGATTAAAACCGTGCTTTTAAGGGATAAAAATTAGAGTACAGTTATATGCCAAATTATATGGCCTGGGGGAGTTGAATGCTGATAGTAACTACACCAACCATTGAAGGGAAAAAAATAGTTGAATATTATGGTTTAGTAACTGGGGACTCCCTCTTGGGAGCAAATCTCTACAAAGATATGTTCTCAGGAGTGAGAGATGTGGTGGGAGGAAGAACCTCTAAATATGAAGAAGAGCTTACAAATGCCAGACACATGGCTCTAGAGATTATGCAAGAAAAAGCAGAGAAAAAAGGTGCTAATGCAATCATAGGAACTCGTGTGGCTTATCATAACTTGGGAGGTACCATGGGAAATACCATAATGGTCACCATGTCTGGAACTGCAGTTTCTTTCCAGGAATAATTGATTTGTAACAATTCCAGAAGGTGAATATTTTGCTTGCTTCAATGAAAAAATTTTTCATGGAAAAACGCTGGGCACTGATTGCCATAATCTTAGGGGTTTCATTAGGATTTGGCTCTGCTATTATTTGTGTTGCATGGAATTTAGTTATTTTTGGATTCAACATCATGTACATAGTGTCTCCATTACTGGCAGGATTTATTGAAACCTTCATAGCGAGTAGAAAGTACGGTCGAAGTACAGGTGCTATCAGCGCTCTTTTGACATTCCTTTTAATCAATGGTTATGGTTGGTTCGGCCCTGGCTGGATTTTCCCTAAAGAACCTGTTACACTCAGTTTAATTACTATAATTGCAATTATACTGACAATTCAAGCCGCATTTCCTATATTGGTTAATTATATTCTTTTTGTAGTTGTCATGGGTACCTTCATAAGGATTATAGGATCCCTTGTGTACCTTCCTTCTAAAATCCAGAGAAAAACTCCTGAAGTCAAAGCAAAGGAGGAAATTAAGGGACCATCTGCCGATGAAACTTTCCTTGATGAACTAGCTATACCCCTATTATCCGTTCCTAATGTAGAAGGAGGGAAAATAGAGAAATATTTAGGATTAGTTGGGGGAGAAGCCGTAGCAAAAGAAAAAGAATCTGAAGGATTGGTTTCAAAGATTACAAAGATCATTCAACCAACTCAATTGGATGACATGAATTTAGGAAAGGCCAAAAAGGTGGCCATATCCCGAATGCTAGAAGAATCTAAATCAATTGGAGCAAATACTGTGATTGAAGTTTTAATTGACTATGTTTCTATGGGAGGGTTACAAGGCAGCGTATTTATTGTAACCGCCACCGGAACTGCAGTTATATATGAAGAACAAAGTAAAATAGCCTAATAATTAAAAAAAAGTTTATTGGCAATATATTTGTTTCAATACCAAAAACAGTCCATTGACCAAACATCATGGAGTATCTTGAGAACTTTGATAAAACCAGTTGGATAACCTTAATCATGGCAGGACTGAATGAAAATTAAAAGGGAGGAACAATATGGATGCAATTCCGCAAAACGTGTTTTATGTAATTATTGCTGTGATAGTGGTTGTGGGGCT
>JABNAD010000439.1_pt1 | contig 25155 bp, 23 predicted proteins | sample 7240381 | NCBI WGS metagenome assembly JABNAD01 (sample SAMN11332834, study PRJNA596920) | anaerobic digester metagenome | biome: digested sludge; isolation source: digested sewage sludge-derived enrichment culture grown on H2/CO2 | place: Germany: Goettingen
GATTCAGCCGGCGGTGAAGCAGCTGGCTGATGAGCTGGCCCGCCGCATCCGGGAAATCAACGGCGGCGCGCCGTCGGCGGTGTTTCTGGCTGGCGGAGGCAGCAAGCTGGACGGGCTTTTGGACGCGGTGTCCGCCGCGCTGGAAATGAATCCCCGCCGGGTGACCGTTGCGGGGGGCAACTTCAAGGCCAGTGCCTTTTCTGACGAGGTGGAGTTGAACGACCCAGAGTACGCAACACCGCTGGGCATTGCCGTCTCAGCCGGTCTTGGCCTGATTTCAGACAGCTACCGGGTCCGGTTGAACGGTCAGCCCGCAAAGCTGTTTCGCAGCGGCGTTCTCACCGCGCTGGACGTTTTGCAGATGAACGGCTACAATTATGCCGATCTGATTGGCAGGACCGGCGCTTCTCTGTCCATCAGCATCGACGGGCAGCGCACGCTGTACCGCGGCGAACCAGCCATGCCCTCTACTCTGCGCATCAACGGGAAGGAGCTTCCTCCCTCCACGGTGATCCAAGCGGCGGACTCCATTGAATTTACGCCCGCCTGTTCCGGCAAACCCGGGCGGCGGACTCTGGCAGAGGTTTTGGGCAACGAAGAGGCCGCGGCTTTCTGTCTGGTAAACGGTGCTCCAGCCGCCCCGGATTATGAGCTGCGCTCCGGAGATTCCATTGAGACGAATGTGATTGTTCCGGTGCGAACGCCCGCCGCAGCCGCACCGAAACAGGACGATACGCCCGCCGCGACGGAACAAAATGATTTATCTGCCGAGCCAACCCCGCCACCCACAAGATCCTCCGCACCCAATTTCGCGTCTGCGCCCGCAGAGGAGTCGTTTCCTCCCTGCCGGTTTTTTCTGAACGGCCAATCGCTGGAGCTGCCTGCAAAGCCAAAGGGCGCCCCCTATTATTTGATGGATCTTTTGGATCGCACCGGTCTGGATTTTGAGCATCTGGACCGCCCAGTCATGCTGAAGGTCAACGGGGAGAACAGCGCGTTTATGCGTGTGCTGAAGGATGGGGACAACGTCTCCATTCAGGTTGAGGAGCCGCGCACCTGAAACTGGGGAAATGGAGGAATCCACGTATGCAGAGTCACATTGGAAGGCAGGCTATTTTTGACCGTAATCTGAACGTGATGGGGTATGAGCTGCTTTATCGCGCAGGGGACGGGGCCACGGAAGCTGCTGTTCTGGATGGGGATCGCGCCACACGCACGCTGCTTTCGGATGCGCTGATGGTGTTTGGTCTGAACAACCTCACCGATGGCCGGTGCGCATACGTTAATTTCACGGAAAAACTGGTGCTGAGTGACTTTGTGCTGCTGACAGATCCCCGCCAGATTACGGTGGAGCTGTTGGAGGATATCCCCGTGACCGAACGGCTGGCCCGCCGGTTGAAGGAGCTTAAGGAAAAAGGCTATCGTCTGGCTCTGGACGACTATACGGGAAACCCGGCCTATGACCCCATCTTACCGCTGATCGACGTGCTGAAGGTGGATTTTCTCCTCACCGATCCCAAAAAGCAGGCGGAAATCGCAGCGCGGTATCGGCACAGCCGCACAACGCTGCTGGCAGAAAAGGTGGAAGACCGGGCAACCTATGAACGGGCGCTTCAGCAGGGCTATCGCTTGTTTCAAGGATATTTCTTTGAGCGGCCCACAAATATCCGCAAGGAGCTGCCGGATCTTAACTCCGCCTCCTATATCGGCCTTCTGCGGGAGCTGAACAAGCCCGATACAGATCTGAAGGCTTGCGCGGAAATGATCCGCGCCGATGCTACGCTGACATTCCGGCTGCTGAAAAAAGTGCAGACGCTGCAATACTATCGGGGTAATTCCGTACAGGTGATTCAACAGGCTGTGGCGTATCTGGGAATTGACGAGCTGTACCACTGGGTAATCCTGCTGCTGGCCAGAGATTGCAACGCCACGCACTCCAATGAAACGGTCCGCGAAGCGTATCTCAGAGGAATCTTTACAGAGCGGCTTATGGAGCATTCTCCGTATTACGACAAAAAAAGCACCGGTTTCCTGTTGGGCATGTTCAGTCTGATGGATGTGATTATGGACCGACCCTTGGGCGACTTGCTGCAAGAGGTCGATCTTCCGCAGGAAGTCAAGGAGATTTTGCTGGGAACCAGCAAAAGTCCGCTGAGGGACTATCTGCAATTTGCCATTTCCTATGAACGGTGGAAACCTGCGGAGCTTCCTGAACTGAATGTGGAAGCGGACGTGCTGGTTGAAGTTTACATGCAGTGCATCAAGGACACGGACTGGGCGTTCCGCAGCGGACAATAAGTACAAGAACATCCGACCGGAAGCGGCCTTGGAATGGATCAAAGCGAGGTGGAAACATGCAAAAAAAGAAATTACTCTGTCGGACAGTCGCTTGCGCAGGGGCTGTCTGCCTGATGACCTCCTGCGGCAGTAAGGCTCCCGATCCGCCGGAGAATTACACGCTGGGCGAAGATCATGTGCAATCGCTCAACACTGTGCTGGGCGAGGAGAACAGCGGCAAACTGACGGAGATGGAAACGCCGGAAACAGCGGCTGAAGCATCATCGTCGAGCTTAGGAATCGGTGCAGAGACATGCCTCTATACCTATGAAAAGCTGGATACGGGCGGCGAGACGGTGCGTCAGTATGTAGAAAAGCTGACAGGGGAAGAAAACGGCTTTCAGGTGGTGGACGAGAACGGCGCCGTGACGGATCCGCCGGATTACTCTGCGACGGAAGGGAGCGTGGCTCTGGCAAAGACTGCGTCCGAGGACGGTAAAGTCCTGCGCATGGACATCTCCTGGACCGCCACGGACTGTCAGATCACGCTCACCCGCCCAGAGGGTACGGTGGGCACAGCGGATGCAGAGCCTATGACCTATGTGGACGCGGTGGATTTTATCAAGTCCCTGTCCCCAGCCACGCTGGGGCTGAAGGGCAGCAGCATGGCGGACTATTCCGTTTACCCCATGGACGGCGCGGTCTTGGTGGACGGCATTTTATGCCTGAAGCTGCAAGCCTATCCGCCCCATGAGGAGACACAGGCCAACGTCATCGGGGGTACGTATCTGCTCTCCGGTGACAAAGCGCATCTCTATCTTTTGCAGGACGACAAGGTGCGGGAGCTTTCTATATAATATATAAATAGATGAGAAGTCCCGGGGAACATTTCCGTTCCCCGGGACTTTAAATTGCGCTCTCCCTCAAACAGCAGTCGTTATTTCGCAGCCAGAGCGAAACTGTTATTCACCAGCTGGTCAAAATCCACCCAGTCCTCGTGGTCAAGCTCACCGGCAGTCTCCATGACGGTTTCCAGACGCTCCAAAGCTTCCTGCTCCATGACCGGCGTTGCATTCCAAGCGTCAATATCCTTATACCGCTGTGCTACCGTGGTCAAAACTTTCACATCTGTGTCCGGGAACTGGTCGGCGATGGCCTCCGCGATCTCGGCGGCGGTATGCTCCTGCACCCACGCCTGCCCCTTTGCAACGGCGTTGGTAAACTTCTGGATCACGTCGGGATTGGCGCTCATGTAGCTTTGCGAGGCAAAGTATGCGGTGTACGGAATCTCGCCGCTCTCCTGCCCGATGGAGGTCAAAATGATTCCCTTTCCGGCCTGCTCCACCTCCGTGGCGGTGGGCTCAAAGAGCGTTACATAGTCCCCGTTCCCGCCGGTAAATGCGCCGGCCATCATGTTGAACTGCACGGAGGTATCCACCACGGCATCCTCCTGCGGGATCACGCCGTTTTGCCGCATGACATATTCCAGCGTCATCTCTGGAACGCCTCCGGCCCGGCCGCCAATAATGGTTTTTCCGTTCAGATCAGCCCAAGAGAAGGGCGTATCCTCCCGCCCCACCAAAAACGACCCGTCTCGCTTGGTCAGCTGGGCAAACACCTGAGGATAGCCCTCTTTTCCCTGGTTGTACACGTAGATGCAGGCCTCCGGTCCGGCAAGACCGATGTCGCTCTGCCCCGACAGCACGGCCGTCATCACCTTGTCGGCTCCGCCGCCGTTGGTCAACTCCACGTCCAGCCCCTGCTCGGAGAAAAAGCCCAGTTTCATGGCGGCGTACTGCGGCGCGTAGAACACGGAATGGGTGACTTCGTTCAACCGGACGGAGACATTCTCCTTCGTATTCCCGCAGGCGCAGCAAAGCGATGCTGCAATCCCCAAGGCGCAGAGCACGGCAAGCAGTTTTTTCATGCGATCACTCCTAAATATTTCTTCAAAAATTTTTCCAGCCACAGCACGATCTGGTACATCACCACCGCCGCCGCCGCCAGCACAAGAACGGAGGCCATTACCAGATCCATGTTGAATACTTGGGACCCGTACACGATTAAGTACCCAAGCCCGGCTTTGGAAACCAGAAATTCGCCCATGATGACGCCCACCCACGAAAGGCCCACATTGACCCGCAGCGTGTTAAACAGCGCGGGGAAGTTGGCGGGCAGCACCAGCTTTCGTAAAATCTGTCCCCGACTGGCCCCCATAGACCGCAGCAGGCGGAGCTTTTGCTCGTCAGTGGAGAGAAACCCCACCAGCATGTTGAGAATCGTTACAATCAGGGAGATTGCCAGTGTCATGGCGACAATGGAAGCCGTTCCCGCGCCGATCCAGACGATGAAAATCGGCCCCAGAGCGGTTTTGGGCAGTGCGTTCAGCACCACCAGATACGGGTCCAGCACCCGGGAGAGAAACGTGCTCCACCACAGCAGCACCGCGATCAGCGTTCCGCTGAGCGTTCCCAGCACAAACCCCGCCGCAGTTTCCGCACAAGATGTCCACAGATGTAACCACAAGTCTCCGCTTTGATACAAACCCGTCACAGTCGCCGCCACTCGGGACGGGCAGCTGACAATGAAGGCGTCAATCCAGCCAAGGCGGGCGGAAACCTCCCAAAGTATGAGAAAGAAAATTAACAGAAAAACTTGCAAAGACCGGATGGTGCCCTTCTCCCTCCGCTTGGCGCGAAGATAGGCAAGCCGCCGGGGGGAAGGAGTCGAATCAGGCATTTTTATCCAGCTCCTTCCAAATGGAATTAAAAAACGTACGGAATGCGGGCGCGTCCCGCCGCTCCATCGGAGCAAGGTCCCGCAGCGCCCCCAGATCATGGATGGATTTGACGACAGCGGGCCGCCTGCTCAAAACCACTACGCGGTCCGAAAGGCTGATGGCCTCGGAGATGTCGTGGGTCACCAGCAGAGCAGTCTTGTGTTCCTGACGGATGATAGCGTGGATGTCCGCCGAAACGGACAGCCGTGTTTGATAGTCGAGTGCGGAAAAGGGCTCATCCAGCAGCAAGATTCTCGGCTGGGTGGCCATAGTCCGAATCAGGGCGCAGCGCTGGCGCATACCGCCGGAAAGCTGGCTGGGCCGCTTTTGCGCAAACGCCCCCAAACCATACTGCTCCAGCAGCTCCCGCGCCCGGTCATAGGCAGCCCGGTCCCGCTCACCCCGCAGCTCCAGCCCTAAGGTCACATTGCCCCAAATGGTGCGCCATTCAAACAGCTGGTCCCGCTGGGGCATCAGCCCCACGCGGCTGGACGGCGCGGTTACCGGGTTTCCGTCCACCAAAATTTGTCCGCTGGTGGGCGGTTCCAGACCGCTGATGAGACTCAGCAGCGTGGATTTTCCGCAGCCGGACGGCCCCACGATGCTGACAAACTCCCCTTCCTCCATTTCAAACGACACGTCCCGCAATGCCTCGATCTCTCCGTCCGGCGATTGATAAGTTAGCGCCACATGTTCAAGAGCGATCATCATGGCAGATATCCTCCTTTACCCACGGGCGCGCCAAAGGCGCTCCCGTCCTGACATCGTATGCTGCAAAAACACAGACGGTGCGGCAGGGACAGGGCTGGAAAATTTCCAAATTTTTTCGCAAAACCGCTTATGTTTTAAAAAAAGCTGACGATATATGGGATACAAGGGTAAATAAACCCCTGCCGCGGACGCAATGGCCCCATGAGGCCTCTGGAGCCAAAAGCGCCGCTGAATAAAGGCCGGGAAAGGATTCCCCGCCGAAATTTACATGGAGGTATTCTTATGCGTATCCAACACAATATCATGGCAATGAACTCCTATCGCAACTACTCCGGCAACACCAGCGCTCTGAGCAAGAACCTTGAGAAGCTGTCTTCCGGCTACAAGATCAACCGCGCTGGCGACGACGCCGCAGGTCTGGCAATTTCCGAGAAGATGCGCGCTCAGATCTCCGGTCTGGAGCAGGCCCAGTCCAACGCCAAGAGCGGCATCAACCTGGTGCAGACCGCTGAAGGCGCGCTGACCGAGGTTCACTCCATGCTCAACCGTATGGTGACTCTGGCCGACCAGTCCGCCAACGGCACCTATGACAACGAGACTGACCGTGCCAATTTGCAGAAGGAAGTCACTCAGCTGAAGTCCGAAATCAACCGCATTGCCGACAGCTCCAACTTTAACGGCATCAAGCTGCTGGATGGATCTCTGTCCGCCAACGGCGCCTCCGCCAGCGTTCCCGAGATCACTGGGCTGGATACCACTACCACCGCCGCTACCAAGGCTGCGCAGACTGCTGGCTTTACCGCAATCACCGGTAGTTTGGTTGATGGCACAAAGCTCACTGCCACTATTAACTATACCGATGCGAACGGCGCGGCAAAGAGTTCTACTCTGGAATTGACTGCAGATTCCACAGGTAAAAAGCTGGTGACTGCAGGCGGCAAAGAGATCGCGATTGCTGACGGCACCAAGGCAACTGCCAACGAACTGGCTTCTGCGTTTGCTGCCGCTGCCGCTGAGGATGCCGGTCTTAGCAGCACGTTTAAGATCTCCTCTGGCGCTACGCTTGATCTGACTGCAAAGACCGCCGGTGCGAACACCGAGCTGAAGAGCGTTACGCAGGACTGGACTGCTAGCACCTTTGCACAGGCAACTAAGACCCTTGCAACACTTGCCGGAACCAAGGGTGCAGATGCGTTTGACTCCATCGACATGGTTCATACCGCCAAGAATTACACAATTGGCGATACCTTTACTGTCGGTGGTCAGAAATTCGCTTTTGCCAACTCTCAGGCCGACGCGGTCAAGCTGGGTGAAGACGGCGTGAATGCCGTGGTCGTTACAACCAAGGATCAGGTCGTAAATGCTGATGTGACTAAACTGGCCGACTTGATCGAGCAGAAGACCGGCTATAAGCCCACTGTGGATACCACTTCCCTGCAATTCAAGGCTCCCGCTGGTTCCACTGGCAAGGGTGGCCTGACCCTGCAGATCGGCGATACTGCCGAGAAGTTCAATCAGCTGACTGTCTCCGTGGGCGACATGCACGCCAAGGCCCTCGGCATCGGCGATATCGACATCTCCACGCAGGCTGGCGCTTCCTCTGCCATTGAGAAGATCAAGTCTGCCATCAACTCTGTGTCCTCCACCCGCGGCGATCTGGGCGCGACCCAGAACCGTCTGGATCACACCATCAACAACCTGTCCGTTATGACTGAGAACATTCAGGACGCCGAGTCCACCGTCCGCGACACCGACGTCGCCAAGGAAATGATGGCTTACACCAAGAACAACATTCTGGTGCAGTCTGCTCAGGCCATGCTGGCTCAGGCCAATCAGGTTCCTCAGGGCGTGCTGCAGCTGCTGCAGTAAGCATCGGAAGAAACTACGTTTCAGTCACTCCACCCTGTCGGGTAGAGTTCCCACCGCTCCGTTCTTCCTCCTTTTTCGCACAAAACCCGCTTCGCTGGGCTTTTGTGCGCGGTAGACGGAGAATGCGGAGAAACGCAGGAATAGCAAAATCTTTAAAAAGGCTCCCGCCGCGAAAGCGGCGGGAGCCTTTTTTTCGTCTCTCGTCACCAATTTCCGAAAATACAACTGCATTTTTGGAAAAGAGGAGGCGCAAGGAAGCAGGCGTAGTTTTCGCCAAAGGCGGAAACGGAGACAAGCGGACTTTGCGACGACGATGCGGCGGGAGCCTTTTTATGGACGGCAGTCTTATTTTTTTCCGCATTTTGTCGATAAATAATTATAAGCAGCGGAAAGGAGCGATCTCAATGGATATGATGAACGACATCGCCGCCATGAGCATGGATATGAGCGCGGCGTCCATTCAGCAGCAGGCATCCATCTCTGTCCAGAAAAAGGTGATGGACACGCAGGAGCTGGCGGCGCAGGAAATGATGAAAATGCTTCCGCCCCAGACCAGTATCATTGATACCTACGCATAAGCCTGCATAAGCGGCGCTCTGCAAGGGCAAGTTATCCCATTCTGCAAAGTCCCGAAAATTCATATAGAAACCGTAAGATGTTAAAAGGAACGCACAGCGGCTGCCCGAAAGGGGCAGCCGCTGTGCTTGTAATCGGGACTATTCAGAACCTCGGGCGGCAAAGCTTTCTTATGCTTTTCCACAGCTTCTATAAAAGCGCTTACAGAAAGCATTTTCCAAAGCGGGTTGGTATATCCAGCGCGTCACACGGCTGTCTAATGTCGTACAGGAATCAAAAATTGTTAAACAATTAGACAAAGTCCCCTTGACGGGCAAAAAAAAGCCGTGTACAATTCATGGTGTTGGTTGACTGAAGAGTGGAGGCGATACATGTGGAACCCATCCGGAGAATTCCCATCGTTCAGCAGGTGGAAGAGCGCATCGGCGAATTGATTGCCGAGCAATACAAGTCCGGGGACAAGCTGCCCGCCGAAATGCAGCTGTGCCAGACGCTGGGTGTAGGCCGAGGCACTGTGCGCGAGGCGTTTCGGCTGCTGCAGGCCAAGGGTCTTGTGGAGATCAAGCCCGGCCGCGGCGCTTTTGTGGCGAATCAATCCGGCGAGAGCGGTATGGCGGCGATTGATTGGCTTGTGGAAAACGAACGGGAACTGCGGGACTCCATTGAGATCCGTACCGCGCTGGAACCAATGGCCGCGCGCTGCATGGCAGAGCGCTGCAACGCGGAGGACGTGCAGCATTTGAGCGAGATTCACCAGCGGTTTTTGCAGGCAATTCGGGATGGCGACCCGGAGCAAATCGCCCGTCTGGACGAATGCTTTCACAACACCATTGTGGAATGCAGCGGAAACGCATTGCTGGTGGAGATCAACAGCAATGTCTGCCGCGGGATGCAGACGTTCCGCAGCAAAACCTTTCAGGTGGAGCAGAATGTGCGCAACGCCGTCATGCCCCACAGCAACATTATGAACGCCATTTTGGCCCGGGATTCCGCGCAGGCGGAACGGGAAATGCGCGCCCATCTGGACAAGGTCGCAGAGGACCTCGCGCAGAACGTCAAAGTACCCGCCCACGAAGTCGGTTAAACGATTGTATGACAATCTTCTCCCCGGCAATGGTTCACATTGCCGGGGATTTTTCCTGTTTAAAAGGGCCTCTTCCCTGTAAGCCCCTTGCGGATGTTGGTAAAAACAGGCTGATTTTACTGGGTTCTCGGTCGATTATTACAAAATAGCCCGCTTGATTTTGGAGTTTTTTTCAATTGACTATTGGCCACAATTTGTTAAACTTAATGTTAGATGTCATACAATTTTGCAGTTAGACAAAAATGCTTTAATTGCAGAGACATCCCGAATAGAGGAGGATTTTGAAATGAAGAAGATGCTCTCGCTGATGCTTGCCTGCGCAATGACCCTGTCTCTTGCCGCCTGCGGCAGCGCCGGCTCCGCACCCGCAGCCAGCGGAAGTGCTGCTTCCAGCACTTCTGGAACCATCGAACCGGTTACGCTGAAAATTTACTCTCCCGGTAATGAAAACTCCGTGCCCACCAAGACGATTATTGAATATGCCCGTCTGGTGAGCGAGGCGTCTGACGGCGCGATCACACTGGATGTTCACCACTCCAGCGAGCTGGGCAACGACTCCGAGTCCATTGAGTCCACTCGTATGGGTACCATCGACATTATTTTCGCAGGAACCTCTGGCTTTACCTCTTTCTATGAAAAGGCAAAGGTTCTGGATCTGCCCTTCCTGTTCGATAACGCTGAGGAAGCCTATGAGGTTGTCAACGGCGAGATCGGCGAAGAGATTTTCTCCGACTTCCCCCAGTACGGTCTGGTGTACCTGTCCGAAGGCGATAACGGTATGCGTCAGATTTCCACGACCAACCGGGCCATCCACACCGCCGAGGATGTGAAGGGCCTGAAAATCCGCGTCCCGACCAGCCAGCTGTATCTGGATGTGTGGGAAGCTCTGGGCGCCACTCCCGTGGCTCTGGCTCTGCCTGAACTGGCTCTGGCTCTTTCCAACGGCACCGCCGAGGGGCAGGACAACGCCACCTATCATCTGGTCGCTAACGCCACCTATGATGATATCAAATACTTTTCCAACATCAACTACATGTGGATGGGCTGCACCATGGCCGCCAACAGCGCGACTTGGGACAAGCTGTCTCCCGAAGTGCAGAGCATTTTGAAGGAGCAGGCAATTGTGGCCGCCAAGTACAGCTTCGACACCATCGCCGCGGATAACGAGTCCGCCACCAAGACCCTGCAGGATGCCGGCGTGGAATTCGATATGGAGCCGGATGTGCAGTCCTTCAAGGATGCGCTGGGCGGCACCGCTTACTATGAGCGCTACGCCAACGAAACTTGGTTCAATCAGGATCTGCTGGATACGATCCTCGCGCACTAATTTAGACGAAACAAACACGGGCGGCTGCGCAGGTCAACCTGCGCAGCCGCCCGCGACGAGGGGATGAAGTAATGAAACTGTGCAAAAAAATCACAGCGGGAGTCGCCTATGTGGCCGAAATCGTCTGTATGCTGATGATTGCCGGACTGGTGTTTATGATCGTGGCGGAACTGGTGAACCGGAACTTTTTTGGAAAGTCTTTTCGCGCCACGATTGAGATCTGCGGAATCGAATTTTTGTGGATGGCGTTTATCGGTTTAATTCCCCTGTACTGCAACAGCGGGCTGATGCGGCTGGAATTTTTGGTTTCCCGCGCACACGGAAAGACGGCTCAGATTCTCTATTTTGCAAATAAGGTCTTCAGCCTGATGCTGGGCGTGGTCATGGTCATTGCATTTGTGGCCCAGTACCCATACGTCAGCACCCGTTTTTATTCCACCTTCAGCTTCCAGCTTCCCTACACGGTGCAGTACGTGCCCATGGCAATTTCCGGCGCGTATATTGCCGTCAAAAGTCTGGAACAGATCGTGGATCGCGCTTTGCATCTGACCCGCGGTCAGGATACGGAAGGATAAGGAGGAACACTCATGATTATATTTCTAATTGCTTTCGTGATCCTGCTGGTCATCGGCGTACCCATCAGTATCTCCATCGGTGCATCCGCCGTTCTCGGCTGCGTGTCTCTGGGGTATCCGCTGGTGGTCATTGGTCAGAAAATGGTCAGCGGAGCTGATTCGTTTTTGCTGATCGCCGTTCCGCTGTTTATTCTGGCAGGTAATCTGATGAACGCCGGCAAAATCACCGAGAAAATTTTTGACACCGCCAAGGAGCTGGTCGGCTGGATTCCCGGCGGACTGGCCCACTCCAATGTGGTTGCCAGCATTATTTTTGCCGGCATGTCCGGTTCCGCCGTGGCCGATGCAGGCGGTCTGGGCGCCATTGAGATGGAAGCCATGACCAAAAACGGATATGATGAGGACTTTTCCGGCGCTGTGACCGCTGCATCCTCTGTCATCGGTCCCATTTTCCCGCCCTCCATTCCGCTGATTATTTACGGCAGCGTTGCCAGCGTCAGTGTCAGCGAACTGTTCATGGGCGGCGTGATCCCCGGTATTTTGATGGGTGTGCTGCTGATGGTGATGATCTTTTTCTACGCCATCAAACGCGGCTATGAGCGGCACCCGTTCCGGCTGATGGCTCTGCTGCGTCAGTTTATCTTTTCTGTTCCCGCGCTGATTACTCCGCTGATTATCCTCTCCGGCTTTACGCTGGGTTGGTTTACGCCGACAGAAGCCTCCAGCGTCGCAGTGGTCTATTCCCTGCTGATCGCGCTGTTCCTTTATCGCACGCTGGACTGGAAGGCTTTCAAAAAGTGCCTGCTGGACTCGGCTCTTTCTTCGGCAAATACATTATTCATCATCGGAACCTCCACCCTGTTCACCTATGTCATGGCGATGGAGGGCATCTCCAAATCCATGGCGGATATCATTCTTGGCATCAGCTCCAACCCCTATGTCATTTTGCTGGTCATCAATGTTCTGCTGCTGGTTCTGGGCATGGTCATGGAGCCGGGCGCTATTTTGACGCTGATGCTGCCGGTGCTGCTGCCGATTGCCAGCGGGCTGGGCTTGAATCTGGTGCATTTCGGCGTCATCGTCGTGCTGAATCTGATGATTGGTCAGGTGACGCCGCCCTTCGGCGTGTGCCTGTTCGTCATTTCCGACGTGAACAAGATCAAATTGGAGCACCTTTACCGCTCCATTCTGCCTTTCCTTATTCCGCTGCTATTAACTCTGCTGCTGGTGACCTATGTACCGGGAATCGTCACATGGCTGCCCACCGTGCTGCTGGGTTAACAAAATTCCACTGGTATTTCCCATTCTGAAAGGAGCTTTATAAATATGTCAGATCAGCTGTTTAGTGTAAAAGATAAAATCTGCATCGTGACCGGCGGCTTGGGCCAGATTGGTACGGAGTTTGTCAAGGGGCTTCGCGCCCGGGAGGCCCGCGTTGCCGTCTGGGGCCGCACCGTGAACAACGAGCGCATTGTAAACACCTTTGGCGAAAGTGCGCTGACCGACCCCAATTTGAAATTTTACGCAGTCGATATCACAAAAAAGGATTCCATGAACGCAGCGCTGGACGATATGGAAAAAGTCTGGGGCGACGCTCCCGATGTTCTGGTGAACAACGCCGGTATTGACACCCAGCCCTCCGCGCCTCCCGAGGTGTCCGGCCCCTTCGAGAACTTCCCCGAGGAGGTTTTCCGCGAGGTGGTAGATGTGAATCTGGTGGGTACCTTCCTCGCCTGTCAGGCTGTGGGCGCCCGCATGGTAAACGCCGGAAAGGGCGGCTCCATCATCAATATCGGCTCCATTTACGGCATGGTCTCCCCCATTCAGGACATCTATGCCTATAAGAAAGAGCGCACCGGTATTCCCTTTATCAAGCCGGTGGCTTATTCCGCCGCCAAGTCCGGCATCTATAATCTGACCCGGTATCTTGCCACTTACTGGGGCAAGCAGGGCATCCGCGTGAACACCCTCTCCCCCGCCGGAGTTCACCGGGATACGCAGGACGAGACGTTCCAGGCCAACTTCTGCGCCAGAATGCCCATGGGCCGCATGTCTGAAGCCGACGAATATGTCGGGCCTCTGATCTATCTCGCCTCTCAGGCATCCTCCTTCATGACCGGGTCCAACATGGTTGTAGACGGGGGCTGGACCGCATGGTAACGACCAAACCGCAGGATTTTAAACGAATTTGGTCCGCCCTGATTACCCCGACCAACGCCGATGAAAGCGTCAACTACCATGCGCTGGAGCAAGTTGTGGATGCGCAGATTGCCGACGGCGTCGAGGGTTTCTACTGCTGCGGTTCTTCCGGCGAGGGCCTTCTGCTGACGCTGGACGAGCGCAAGCAGGTGCTGGAGCATGTGTTGAAGGCGGCGGACGGACGGGTTCCCGTGATGTCCCACGTGGGCACCATCCGCACCAAGGACGTGATTGACTTGGCGCAGCACGCCATGTCCGCCGGGGCATTGGCCGTGTCCATGATTCCGCCTTACTATTACAAGTTTTCGATGGACGACATCATGGGATATTACGAGGATGTGATCCGGGCAGTTCCCAATGTGCCCGCCATCGTATACAACATCCCTCAGTTCACAGGCGTGGAGTTCAGCAAGGACAACGCAGGACGGCTGCTTGGCAACGAGAACATCGTGGGGATCAAGCACACCTCCACCAATCTTTACAGTTTGGAGCGGATTGGGCAGGCCTTTCCCGGCAAGGCGCTGATCAACGGCTTTGATGAGCAGCTCCTCGGTGCGCTGTCCATGGGTTCCTGTGCCACCATCGGCACCACGGTCAATCTCTTTGCGCCTTTGTTCCACAAGGTTCGTGACGCATTTGACCGGGGCGACATTGCCGAGGCCTATCGCTGGCAGCACGCCATCAACCTGCGGGTGGAGGCAACTGTCAAACTCGGGATTTTCAATGCCATGAAGTATGGCTGGACCCTGCGCGGAATTGACTGCGGTTTTTGCCGTGCGCCGTTCCGACCCCTGAACGATGCGGCACGCAAGACCATGCAGGAACTGTTGGCTCTGCCGCTGGAGTCCATCTGAGGACAAAATTTCTGTACCACAAACCGTTGAAATTTTGGCTGAAAACCTAAAAAAGCGCCTGATTCCAAATGGAATCAGGCGCTTCTTTTCGGCTTAGGAGGGCGCTGTATATAACTAATACGGCCCCCTCCTGCTATATTGCTTGCAGAAGCCTTCCGGCTCAGCAGTATTTAGCCACCAGCTGATCGAAGTCCGCTTGATTCAGCAGTCCGTGCTTTTCATAGGCACGCGCCTTTACATCCGCCACCAGCGTCCGCTTCTGTTCCTTGTCCAGCTGAATCGCCGCTTCTTCCAGCCACACATCCACCGAGGAAATGCCGGAGTGCTTGCCCAGCACAATCTGCGTGTCGGGATGCCCGGTCAACGCCGGCAGGTAGGAGTTGGTAATCAGCGGATCTGTCTCATGGGACTGCTTATACCAGTCCGCCACGATACCGGACTCGATGTTGAACACCGTATCGCCGGTGATCCCGCGGTTGCCACGGATGGGCAGGCCGGAAAATTCCCGCATCATTTTATTTAGCGGGTAAATCTGCCTGTAATCCAGCCCCAGGTCCACGCCGTACATAGTCAGCAGCGCCAGCGCCACGTCCTCGTAGGGCGCATTTCCCGCGCGCTCACCGATGGCTCCGATGGTGGTGTGCGCCACGTCTGCGCCGGCCGCCAGACCCATAATGGTATTGGCAGCGCCCAGACCGTAGTCATCATGAAAGTGCAGCTCGATGGGCTTTCCCGGCAGCTTACTGCGTACGGTGTCCACCAGAAAGGGCACCGTGTGGGGCATCAGCACGCCCATCGTGTCCACAATTGCCAGCGCGTCCATATGCCCGTTGGCCGCCACATGGCTCAGCAGATCCAAAGACCAGCTCATAGAGGCGCGAGTCATGTCAATGGGAAAAAACACCGTGTACAGTCCCGCTTCCTTGGCGGCTATGGACGCCTGAATGGAGAGCTCCAGCGCCTTTTCCATGGTCCAGCCATAGGCCTTTGTAATCATTTCCTCATTGCAGGGGATTTCGATGATAACGCCCTTGACGCCGCAGTCAGCGGCGCGCTTCACATCGTCTACCATGCAGCGGGCAAAAGCAAAAATTTCACTTTGCAGATCGCTGCGCTTGGCAAGGTCTACAATTACCTGCCGATCCTGCTGCGATACGGCGGGCATGCCCGCCTCGATGCGGTGAATGCCCATTTCCGACATCTTTTCCGCCAGGGCCATCTTCTGCTTGTAGTCAAAAATCAACCCGGCCTGCTGTTCGCCGTCCCGCAAAGAAACGTCGTGAATCTTGATATTCTTCTGGAAGTGCAGGTTCTTAGTCACTTCTTCCGCAAAGTTCCAGCTGCTGGTAAACCATTTGTCATTGCGCCATTTTTCAGTCATAGATATTCCTCTTTTCAAATGCAGTATGTGAATGCGGGAAGAGTACGCGGGACGGCAAATTTAAAATGCGCCCGCGCACCGCCCGGATGAAATCAGATGAAGCGGCAGATGCGGTCAATGCACACATCGGAGAATCCAAACGCTTCGGCTTTGGTAATTTTGCCATTACAGACCTCCAGAAGCTCGTCCAGCATGGCGGCGCCCGCCTCTTCGATGCTGGTCTCTCCCTCGGTCACGGCGCTGACGTCGATGTCCATGTTGTCGATCATGGTCTGATAAGTCTTGCGGTTGGCGGTGACTTTTAAAACCGGCGCAATGGCATTTCCGGTGGGTGTGCCGCGGCCGGTGGTAAACACCACCACCTGACAGCCGCCGGCCACCATTGCGGTGACAGAGGCAATGTCATAGCCCGGAGAGTCCATAACGATGGCGCCTTTTTGGGTGGGGCGTTCGCCCTCCATTACCACCTCGACAATGGGGCGGGTCCCCCCTTTGTAGATGCAGCCCAGCGACTTTTCCTCGATGGTGGAGAGGCCGCCGTCCTTATTGCCGGGCGTTGGCTGCCCATAGCGGCAGTCCTGTCCGGCAGCGGCCAGATGCGCCTCGTAGTCATGACAGATCTTGATGATTTGATCGTGGATTTCTTTGGTTGCGCCACGGCGGGCAAGAATATGCTCCGCTCCGACAAACTCAATCGTCTCGGACATCATGCTGGATGCGCCCAAATCCACCAGCCGGTCGCTGAGATTGCCCACGGCGGGGTTTGCTCCAAACCCGCTGGTTGCGTCGCTGCCGCCGCACTCAATGCCCATCATCAGGGCAGAGAGGTCGCAGGACGTGCGTTTAACCAGCGAGGCGTCCGCCACCATCTGACGGGCGGCGCGAACCGCCTTGCTAATGGTGTTGATGGTGCCGCCTTCGTCCTGAATGCCAAAGGATACTACCGGCTTATTGGTAATCTTCTCGATTTTTTCCTTTAACTTTAAATGCGGGACATTTTCGCAGCCCAGTCCGATAATAACGGTGCCATACACATTGGGATTGGCAGCAAAGCCCGTCAGAATCTTCTGGGTCATATCCTCGTTTCCCTTGACCTCCGCGCAGCCGGAGTTATTGATGACATTGACGCTTCCCTGTACCTGAGAGGCAACAATGCGGCAGGATTCACTTGCGCAGGCGCAGGTGGGTAAAATCAACACATGGTTTCGGATACCCACTGTGCCGTCCGGTCTCTGATATCCCATGAATTCCATAAGTAAACCTCTTTTCTTTTCCGGATCAGCCCAGCTCACTGCTGTAATCGCGGGGCAGGCTGTCAATATTCAAGTGGGAAACCCAGTTGCCCACGACAATGTCCTTCTGGGCGCCGCCAATGATTTCGCCGTATTTAATGATGTGCTCGCCCTGCGCGATGGGCGCAATGGCAATTTTATGGCACGGCGGAATCTCCTCGGTGGTTGTTACGGAGCAAAGCTCCATCCCCTTGAAATAGTGTACTTCCTGCCCGGCGGCAGCGCCGTTGACAACGGTGATCACGTTGTCGTCTGCATGAAGCATAATTGCGTCTGCTTTCATATGAGTCCTCCAATTTTATTCAAATGTACGGTGATGCTTAGTTTTCTTTTGCCTTGACAGCGGCCAGCTTCTTCGCTTCCCATTCCGCGGAGGTGCCCCACTTCTTGGCAGCCCAAGAGGTCATAATGGGAACCATGATAACGGTGACAATGACCGCCGCAGCACACTGCACGGTGGCAGATTCCACAAAAGGCTGGAACGTCACAGCCGCCGCACCCACTGCGGCAGGCGTGGCCACGCTGTTTCCGGCGGCGGAAGCGACCGCCCAGCCCGCATAGCCGGGGCGCTTCAAAATGAACTTATCCACCAGACAGCAGATCAAACCGGACCAGAACACAGTGATGAAGCCCAGCGCGACACCGGACACGCCGCCCTTGACCAGATTCCCCAGACTGATTCCCGCGCCAAGACAGAAGGCAAAGAAAGGAATCATCACGTTCAGACCGGGCTTGAGGAAGGTGGAGACTTCCTTGTCCAGATTGCCCAGAATTAAACCAATGACGATGGGCAGGATGGCGGCGGCAAGGCTTTTGAAGGGAATGTCGCCCATGCCGGAAGCGCCCAGCGCCACCAGCGTCAGGAACGGGCCGTCATTGATGTTCAGGATGGCCTGAGAAGCCACATCGGTTTCATCGCCAAACTGACCCACCAGAGACATGAACAGTCCGCCGTTGGAGTTGGTAACGGAGCTGATGATGGCCAGCGTGGAAAGGCCCAGAATGCCCTCCATGCCGAAGATTGCGCCAATCATCCAGCCCAAAGACGCACCGGCCAAGAATTTAGCCAGCAGCAGCACGATCCCCCGCTTGAGCACCTGACCGCCCTGCCGCAGTTGGATTTGAGAACCCACGCAGACCAGAAAACAGGCAATGAGCGTGTTTGCGCCGGCGCTGGAGAAGATGGCGGTGGTTAGACCGCCCATTTGCAGAACATCGGGGATAAATGTATTCAAAAGAACGCCAAGCAGCAGCGGAATTACCATCAGCCCGCCCGGGACCTTCTGTACGGTTTTCAAAATCTTCATTTTATAATCCTCCTAAACAATTTCACAACATGCCCAAAGGAATTGATTCCCTCGGGTTTTACGGGGCGCAGTTTAGAAATTTGCCACATATTTACTGTGCCGGCAGCAAAGTAATTTGGCAATTTCCATTGTGTTGGCGAGGCATGCTTGATTTTGAAACACACGTGCTTCATTTACCGGTTATTCTCATGATAACTGCGCTATATTTTAAATGCAATTAATCAAACGCATAAAAACGCTTTAATTTGAAACTAATTGTATTTATTGTTTCAAATTGAAGCGCTTTTGTTGTAAAGAATGCTGTTCTTTTTGAAAATATCCTGCAAATATTTTGACGTTTTTGCAATATCCCCTTGTAAAATATGTTCTATTTTGATACACTTAGCTAAGAGGAGGGTATATCAATGGAGAAAATTAAGATTCTTGGCATTGCCCCTTATCAAGAAATGGGGCTTTTGATGACGGATATTGCCCGCAGTTATGAAAATGTGGAACTCTATACATTCACCGGATTCTATCAAAACGCCATTCAGTTTACCAAGGCGTTTCCGGACAAGGAATTTGACGTGGTAATTTCCCGCGGCGGCACCGCCACGCTGCTGCGAGAGATGATCGATACCCCTGTCATTGACGTAAAAGTTTCCGTATTTGATCTGCTTCGGGTGCTGAAGCAGGCGCTGGAGTACAGCGAAAACGCCGCCGTGGTCAGCTACCGCTACATTACCTCGCAGGTGGAGATGCTGGCGGAGTTTCTTCGCATCAACATTCGCACCTTCTCCTTTGACCGCCCGGATCAAATTGCGCAAACGGTGGCAGACAGCTGCGCGCAAGGTGTGGACCTCGTGATCGGCGGCGCCGCTACACGGGATGCCGCCATTGCCAATGGCGCGCAGTTCATGCTTATTACTTCCAGCCGGGAAAGCGTGGAGGCCAGCATCCGTAAAGCAATTGAGCATCACAACCTCATCCGCAGTGCGCTGGACAACAACCAGCTTTTTCAAAGCATGGTGGACAAAAGTTCCACGGCTATCTTTCTGTTTGACGGCGATGCGGGCATCCGCTATGCAAATATTGCGGCACGGCAGCTGCTCAACGATGTGGAACGGCTGGAGCACTTTCTAACCGGTCAGCTTCCTCTTTTACGGCAAAGCGGAAGTCTGCACCTGATTAAGCGATTCAACGAAAAATTTTATCAGCTGCAAGGCAGTACGCTGACGATTGGGCAACAGGCCCATTTTCTCCTTGAGCTGCACTTCCACTCGGCGGCCTACCGGCTTGCGCCCTTCGCCGAGGTGGAAAACCCGGAGGAATTGCAGGAGCGGCGGCAGCTTCTGGGCTGTAACGGGCTATATCTCCGCCCTCTGCTCAAGACCATTGAAACCGCCGGCAGCTCCGTTCTGCCCGTGCTGATTCAGGGGGCAACCGGCAGCCGAAAGGGACTTGTGGCGCGCTATATTCATACCAAAAGCGCCCCTGCCGCCTCTTTTCTTCGCGTGCGCTGCGGAGATGTAACCGAAAAAACGTGGAAACTCCTGCTGGGCAACACCGTCTCTCCCCTGCACGGCACCGGCTACACCGTCTATTTTGAAAACGTCTGCGCCCTGTCGGAGTCTTTGCAGCAGCAGATTGCAGCCTATATTGAAGACACCAAACTCTCCCGCCGCCACCGGCTCATCAGTTCCAGTTCCTGCGATCTTTCAACCGAGGTTGCACAGGGACGCTTTTCCAGCAAGCTGTATTTGCAGCTCAGTGGACTGACTGTCAACATTCCCGCATTGGCGCAGCGGCGGGAGGACCTCCCCGGCTTTGTGAATCTGATGCTGCAGCAATATAACATCACCTATGCCAAATCCGTGGTGGGACTGGAGCCGGACGCGATGGAGCTTCTGGTGAAGTTTGACTGGCCGCTGAATCTGCTGCAGTTGGAAAAGGTGCTGCGGCAGCTGGTCGCCACCACCTCCTCTGTTTATATTTCCGCCGAGGAGGTGTCCGCCGTACTCAGCAACGAATCCCGTAAAGCCGTTCCGGTGCAGGACACGCTGGATCTCACCGGGACGCTGGATGAAATTGAGCGGAGGATTATCACCCGCGTGCTGCGGGAAGAAAACATGAATCAATCCGCCGCCGCCAAACGTCTGGGGATTGGGCGCAGCACCCTTTGGAGAAAGCTGGGTGACGGAAGCTGAGACGGGAGATCCGTCCGTGATTCTGCTCAAGCACAGTGATGCGCACGCTATTGCGTATTACGCCATCCGCCATACAAAAAAACTGCCACGCTGCGGATTGTTTGTCCGCAGCGTGGCAGTTTTTTGATTGAGTTTTCCGGAACCATCTTGTGCGAACATGCACCGCCAGCAAAATCTATTCTCAGCTGCGGAGCGTGGCGCACAGGCGTTTGGGCCGCAGCAGCAGATCCAGCGCATCCAGCGGCGAGGAAACCAAAACGTCGGCATGTGCAAGCAGCGGGGCGCAAAGTCCCTCTTTTTCCAGAACGGCAATGCTGAGCGCCGCCGCATCAAACATTTGAATGTCGTTAAATCCATTGCCCACGCAGACAGCGCCGCCGGACAGGCCGCGCACAATTTCCTCTTTGCACTGCGCGGCCCCTGCCCGCGGGAAAGTCTCCACCGCGATTCCCAAAGGTTCACATTGGGCGCGGACGGTTCCATAGGTATCGGCAGTGAGAACGGTGACCGTAACGGATTCCTTCAGCGCCGCGATCCGCTCCGCCAAGCCGGGCAGCAGTGCTCCGTCCACCGCCACTGTGCCGTTGTAATCCAGCACTACATGAGAAATCTCCAGCGTTTCCCGTCCCGGGATTTCAATCGTCAGCATATTGCGTTTCTCCTTTCCGTTTAACCGTAAACGCCGCTCAAAAACGCCCGCGTCTCCTCCTGCTGCGGGTGGTCAAACAGCAGTTCCTTTTCTCCGGTTTCCACCAGCCTTCCATCGTTGAAGAAGGCAACCTCGTCCGCAATGCGGCGAGCCTGCGCAATATTGTGGGTAACCAGAACAATCGTATAGCGCTTCTTCAGCGCGGTCAGCATGGCTTCGATGGTGGCAATGCTCTTCACATCCAAGGCGGAGCACGGCTCGTCCAGCAGCAGCACCTCCGGCTCCACGGTCAGCGCTCTGGCAATACACAGCCGCTGCTGCTGTCCGCCGGACAGCTTCAGGGCGCTTTTGTTCAGTTCCTGCCGCACTTCGTCGTAAAGCCCGGCCATTTCCAGTTTTTCCCGCACGGCAGCTTCCAGCTTGGCTTTGTCTCTAACGCCGTAATAGCGCAGAGCAAATGTCATATTTTTATAAATGGAAAACGGAAAGGGCGTCGGGGTCTGGAATACCAGTCCCACCCGACGGCGCAGTTCCTCCACAGGAATTTTCTGCACATCATTGCCGCCCAGCAGGATCTGTCCCTGTACGGCTGCGCCGGCCTCCTCCTCCAGCATACGGTTTACAGCCCGCAGCAGTGTGCTTTTCCCGCAGCCGGAAGGACCCAAAACCGCAGTAATCCGATTGCGGGGAAAGGACAGCGAAATCTGATCCAGCGCTGGTTTGCCGTCGTAAAAAGCAGAGACGCTGCGCAATGTCACGGCTGCTTCCATGTGCGGTTCCTCCTTCTTGCATATCCGGTGGCTAGTGCATTGCTGACCAGAACGATCACCATCAGCACAAAGGCCGTGCCATAGGCCTGGGGCATGGACGTTCCCTGCGCCAGCAGCAGGTAAAGATGCAGCGGCAGCGCCATGGCGGGCTTGGTCAGCGAGGCGGGCAGAGATGCGTAGGCAACTCCGCCGGTAAACATCAGCGGCGCGGTAGCGCCCATCGCATAACACGCGCCTAAAATCACGCCCGACACCAGTTCTCCCCGGCAGGCGGGCAGTACGATTGTCCGAATGGTGTATAACTTTGAGCAGCCCAGCGCGCAGGCGGACTGCACCAGCGCGTCCGGCAGTTCCCGGAACGCCTTTTCCGCCCGTACTTCTATAAACGGCAGTACCATGATAGCCAAAGCAACCCCGGCGGACAGCACACAGCGTCCCCACGCAAATTCCCGCACCAGCAGACTGTAAGCGAACAGCCCCAGCACAATGGAAGGGATTCCCGCAATATTCTGGATCACCAAATGAATCGCGCTCTGCAACCGCCTGCTGCGGCAGTAAAACACCAGATACAGCGCCGTGGCAATGGCGGGAATTCCCCCCAGCATCACAGCTGTCAAGGTAAAGCACAGACTGCCCACGATGGCGGGCCAGATGCCGCCCTCAGAACCCAGCACCGATCCACTGGGCGCTGTGGAGAGAAATTCCCATGTGATAACGTCTTTTCCCTGCCAAAACACATAGCCAAAAAGGAACACAAGCACGGCAAGCACCAAAGCCATACTGGCATATGCCCAAACCCTGACCAGCCTCGTTCGCACTCTCATCCTCACGCCCCCTCCTGCCGCAGGAGCCGACGGCGCAGCAATGCGATACCGGTGTTGATCGCCAGTAAAATGACCAGCAGCACCAACCCTGCCGCGTATAACGCGTGATAATGGGTGCTGTCTGCGGCGGCAGTCCCCATTTCCAGCGCAATCAGGGAGGCAATCGTCTCGCCTTTCCCCAGCAGGGTGGGAAACAGGTTGGCGTTGCCCATAACCATCATGACCGCCATTGTCTCCCCCATAGCCCGGCCAGTGGCTAAAATGACGCTGAGCAGAATGTTCCGGGCGGACAGCGGCAGCACCACATGGGCCACTGTGTGCCAATAGGAGATGCCCAGCGCGCTGGCGGCAGGCAGATACCGCCGTCGGATTTTCAGCATGGTTTCGCTGCAGGAGGACACCAAAAACGGCAGAAGCATGACCGCAAGAAGGATTGCCGCTGTCAGCACGGAATGGCCGCTCCCCGCAATCCCCAGCCGCTGGAACAGCTTGACCAAAACACACAGGCCAATAAATCCATAGATGACCGATGGAATCCCCGCCAGCAGATCGATCAGCGGATAGAGCAGGCTCCGGGCATTTTCCGAGACAGCGCAGGACAGAAACACCGCCGCGCCAACGCCAATCAGCAGGGCGATCAAAATTGCCAGCGCGGACACAGCCATCGTCCCGGCAATAAAGTTGCCGATGCCGAAGGACACGCCGTTGCCGTAGTCCATCGGCATCCATCGCTGACCAAGCAAGAATGCGGTCAGCGAGGTTTCAGAGAATGCGGGAAGGGCCTCCTGCACAATAAAAATCAAAACAAATGCCAGCGACAACACCGTCAGCAATGTCAATAGCCTGATTAGATTAGAGAACAAAAAATTCCCGATCGTCCGCATGCGTATCCCTCGATTCTATGTGGCATAAGGCCAAATGCTGCCATTGCACCGCAATGGCAGCATTTGTAAGATAACATGAATGAACGGTTCTGTCAAAATCAGGCGGTGAATGCGGGAATGTAACCGTTGTCCTCCACAACCTGATAGCCTACATCGGAAAACACATAGTCCACAAAGGCCTGCTCAGAGGCTGTCAGTTCCTGCCCGGTGACGAACATGACGGGACGCTGCACCTTGTAATCACCGCTGAGAATGGTCTCCTCAGTCGCTTCCACGCCGTCAACCTTCATGGCGAACAGCACCTGACCGTCCTGATTAGCCTTGTTGTATGCGCCAAAGCCCGCATAGCCGATGCTCCAGGGATCGTTTGCGATATTGGTGGCCAATTCGGTCATGGAGGCGGACTGGGTGGCGGAGGCGGTCACTTCACTTTCGCCCATAACGGCCTTTTGGAACACTTCGTAGGCGCCGCCGGACAGGTCGCGGATGTACACGTTGATGGCCTCGGCAGGCAGAGAGGAATCCACCTGATTCCAAGTCGTCAGTTCGCCGCTGAAAATCTGACGGATGGTGTCGCTGGTCATATCGTCCAGCACACCGCAGATGGGATTCTGGGCGTTGACAGAGACGGTCAGGGCGTCCTTGGCAACCACATATTCGGTATAGCCCGCGCCCAGAGCTTCTTTCTCACTGTCCTTAATGGTACGGGCGATCATTCCGAAATCACAGGTGCCGTCGATCACCGCGCTGGCGCCCACACCGGAACCGCCCGGCGCCACGTAGATGGAGATGTTGTCGGCCGGGAAAGACGCGTCTACCTTGTCCCAGGTCACATACTCATCGGTGAAGGAAGATGCCAAAGAGGAGATGATAGGGTACAAAGAGGTGGAGCCGCAGAACAGGATGCTGCTCTGGAAATCGGCGGTTTCCGCCGCAGAAGCAGACACACTTCCACTGGTTGCGGGAGCAGCTGGTGCGGGAGAATTGCCACAGGCAGTCAGAGAAAGCATCATGATACCGGCAAGAAACGCAGCAAGAGTCTTTTTCATCGAAACAATGCCTCCAAAAAAATTTTGGACATTTCATCCAATATATAGAGCGTAAGACATTATTCGATTAAACACAAATTCAAATTCGCAATATTGCTTGTACTATTATTGGGAAATACGATTATATAGATTTAATTTGACAAATGGAGATAGGCGATATCTATTTCGTCGCGCAATCTTTTAAAGAAAGGTAACCCTAACTTATATGCCGCTTCCCTTTGTTCGTTGGGCACATATCCTCCCAACAATGTGATTGAACGATTCAACTCGCTGTACCCGTGTGTTGGAGTCTTTTGCAGGCGGCAATTTCACACGGATGCTGGTCTGCGCACCTACTCATATGTCCAGTATCCAATGGTGTAACATAAGTATGAAGCACCTAGAGGCAACTACGGATGACACCTCCTAAGCAGGCTGACTTTATTCCAAAAGTGACTAAAAATTGATTTGTGCATTCTTCTTGAAAATCCCCACAATTGGTGCAGATTCGAGTCCAGTGCTCAAAGAGGAAATCCGCATAAGTCAGAGTTTCCTCTATGGAGTCCTCCACTTTCTTTGCAGC